>Ga0105095_10000609_pt1 | contig 17640 bp, 17 predicted proteins | sample PPLLak2March2015_2_FD_79180 | JGI IMG/M metagenome (GOLD analysis project Ga0105095, IMG submission 79180) | Freshwater sediment microbial communities from Prairie Pothole Lake near Jamestown, North Dakota, USA - PPLs Lake P8 Core (3) Depth... | ecosystem: Environmental > Aquatic > Freshwater >...
AGAAATCCGGCATTCGGCAGATGGAAGATTCGCAGAAGTTGTGGGGCGTGCCGCGTTTCGACCTGATGCAGATCCACAACATGCTCGACTGGGAAACGCATTGGGAGACGCTCAAGGGATGGAAGGCCGAAGGGCGTGTGCGTTATGTCGGCATCACGACATCGCACGGCCGCCGCCATGACGATTTGGCGAAGGCCATGGCCAAAACGCCGTTCGATTTTGTGCAGTTCACTTACAACCTCGAAGACAGGGAAGTTGAGCAGCGTTTGTTGCCCTTGGCGCAAGAGCGGGGCATGGCGGTGCTGATCAACCGGCCATTCGACGGCGGGAGTCTTTTTCGCCGGGTGCGTGGCAAGCCGCTGCCTCCCTGGGCCGCGGAGTTCGACTGCCACAACTGGGCGCAGTATTTCCTGAAATTTATTGTCTCGCACCCGGCGGTGACCTGCGCCATCCCGGCCACATCCAAGGTAGATCATATGCTGGAGAACATGGGCGCCGGTTTTGGGCGTTTGCCTGATGCCGCCATGCGCAAGCGGATGGTCGAGTATTTTGAGCGTTTGTAGGAAGAGAAGTGTTGTCATTCCCGCGAAAGCGGGGTGAGGCGGAGTATTCGTGAACACACTTAACGTGTGTTCACGCCGCCGAACGGGTGCAACGAAGTGTGTTGCGCCCCGGGCAGCAACAGGAATAACAAAGCCGCCCCTTGGGCGGCTTTTCATTTTGTCCCCTCTCCCCTTGCGGGAGAGGGTTAGGGAGAGGGGTGGTTTTGTGTCGCCTGCGGCGACGCATACTTGTGGGTGGCTGACCCACGGCAGGTGACTTTTCTTTGCACGCGCAAAGAAAAGTCACCAAAAGAAACGCGCCCCGGTCGCTTCGCCGCGCAGAATACGCGCGGTTCCCTGCGCGTCTCGCGTCGGCCGGGCGCTCGCCTAACTCGCCGGCCGCAAACAACGCGGCTCGGGCTCGATCAAAAGGCTCGCGAAATCTCCCGGCCTCGCTCGGTGCTCGGCTCGCTCCGACGGGGGGATTGAGTACCCACCTCAATCCTTAGCGCGGGTATTCTTTTTAGCGGTGGATTCCCGCTTTCGTGGAAATGACCATAAACCGGCATGAATAAAAATTACGCGAAACAAATCCACGTCGTCGCGATGTACTTCACGCCTTTTTGCATTTCCACCGCACGGTGGATGTGCGTCCAGAACGGCGGGAACAACACCAGCTTGCCTTCCTCGGGCTTGACCAGAACCTCCTGCAACGGAAACTCGGTCTCGCCACCGGGGCCTTCGACGTCATTGAGATACCAGATGGCGACCAGCTGGCGCTGGCTGAACTCGCCCGGGCCGCCGTCCACGTGCCAGTGGTAATACTCGCCCGGCCGGTAGCGCTGCATGTTGTAGCCGATGTCCTTGAACGAGTTGGCGGCGAAGAACGGGAAGCTCTGGCCGAATTCATTGAAGCTCTTCGCGAGTGATTGCATCAGGGCCCGGTCCACGTCCTTCCAGTCGGCGCGCCCGCTGATGCGCAGGTCGGTGGTTTTCTTGATGCTGCTTTCCTCGGACTGGTTCTGGCCGATGCGGCCGGCGTATTGCTGTTCGGTGTTGGCCTCGAAGCGGTGGATCATGTCGCGGCACAGCTCGCCCGGCAGGGCGTTCTTGATCTCATATATAAAGGAAAGCGGCTTGACCTCGTGCATGGGAATTCCGGCGGGGCAGTGTGCAATGTTGGACGTTTTTGATTATCTTATGCGCCCTTTGCGCAGGTCAAACCAGACATAGCGTATGTCGTATAAACAGATCATTGCCTCCTTGTTCCATGCCTCCGCGCCGGTGGGCCACAAGGAAAAGATCGTCTCCGCGATATCGGCCTTCGTCGCTATTCTGCTGACTGGCATCCTGAGCGCGAGTCTGGGGAAGAGCGCCTTGCCGCTCATGATCGCGTCCATGGGCGCGTCGTCGGTGCTGCTGTTCGCCGCGCCGCACAGCCCGATGGCGCAGCCGTGGTCGTTTATTGGTGGGCATATGGTCTCGGCGTTCATCGGCATCACCTGTTACATGCTCATCCCAAATCCCTTCGTGGCCGCCGCGCTGGCGGTGGCGCTGGCGATCTTTTTCATGCACTGGCTGCGCTGCCTGCATCCGCCCGGCGGGGCGACGTCGCTGGCCATGGTGATCAGCGGACAGGAAATGCATGCGCTCGGCTACGGCGCGCTGCTGTCGCCGGTCGGGCTCGACGTCCTGATCCTGATTATCATCGCGCTCGCGGTCAACAACCTGTTTCCCGGCCGGCGCTACCCGATGCTGGCGCAGGCTGCCGGCGCTGCCAAACCGGCGGCGCCGTCGGCGCTGACTTTCGGGCGCATGGCGCTCAACAAGGAAGACCTCGAAAGCGCGCTCAAGGACATGAACGCCTACATCGACGTGGCGAAAGAGGACCTGGAGGAGATTTACAACCGCGCCTCGTTGCACCACATGCGCCGGCACATGGGCGAGGTCATCTGCCGCGACATCATGACGCGCGACGTGGGCACGGCCGAATTCGGCGACGAGCTGGCGGCGGTGTGGGAGATGATGCGCCAGCGCAAGCTCAAGGGCGTGCCGGTGGTGGACCGCGCGCGGCGCGTGATCGGCATCGTCACGATTGTGGATTTTCTGAAGCAGGTGGACAAGACACAGCAGGCACATCCGAAAATTCTCGACCGCATGCGGGCCTTCATCCGCCGCACCACCGGACTGACTAGCGACAAGCCCGAGGTGGTGGGGGAGATCATGTCGGCGCCGGTCATGACCGCGCGCGAGGACACGCATATCGTGTCGCTGATACCGCTGTTTTCCGAGCACAACATCCATCACGTCCCGATCGTGGACAAGGAAGGACGCGTGACGGGAATGGTGACGCAGACGGATCTGTCGGTGGCGCTGTACCGCTACTGGGCGGCGATGCCATGAGGAGAGTGGATTTATAAGATTATCGCCACAGAGAGCACAGAGATCACAGAGGGTTTCATCATTTCATTTTCGATTTTAATTTTCTCTGTGTTCCCTGTGACCTCTGTGGCAGGAATTCTTACTGCCCGGTCAGTTCATCGAGGCGGCGTTTGTACGCCCGCATTCTTTTTTCGTAGGCTTCCTGTTCCGTGTCCATCGGCCCGGATTCGAGCCATTCGCCAGTTTTGAGATCGCGCACGGCGAAGCGCCAGGTCTTGCCGACCTGATATACCTTGGTGACATCTTTCCCGGCCTGTTCCATGGCTTCGAGCTTGCCGAGTTTTTCTGTGCGAGCCGCGGTATTCGATACCGCTGGCGCCGGGGTAGCGCTCGCGGGTTTTTCGTAAAGTATTTCGGTATGGAGCATTTCCCCGCCGGTGTCGATGCGTACGCCGGTGACGCCCGGCAGCCGCTTGAGGATATAGCCGGCCATCAGCGTGATCATGGTTTCGTTGGCGGCGCTGAGCGAGGTGAGCAGCTTGTTCGCTGCGATCTGGCAGCGCTGCAGCTTGTCCGGGTTTTCGATGAACTCGGGGCCCATCTGCCAGCCGCGATCCATGTCGCGGTCCATGGTGCGGTAGAAATCCTCCGCCTCGTGCAGCATGTGCGGCGGCACGTCCACCGTAAGCGCGCGCTCATCGACGATGACGTTGAGCTTCATGAGTAATTCCTTGCTTCATCAAAAACTGTATGCCGAGCTTGTAGTGTCGCCGTTCGTTTCTTGCGCCCCCTCACCCCATTAGTTCCCGCCGGGGTGCACCAGAAACCGTGGTGCACCCGTTCAGTGGCGCGAATGTCCACCGGACATTCGCGAGTGCCCCACCTCACCTCCCGCGAGGGAAGAGGGGGAGTCGGTTCGCTGACGCGGTTCATAGATTGGAAGCGGTTTTCGGCTGGCAACAGGCGGCTGACTCCGTTCCCGGCTCCAGCAGGTTCTCGATCGCTGCCGCGGCGTCCTGGCCCTTGTCCTGGTACAGGGATAGTAGCGTACGTGCCGTGTCGAGCCAGCGATGCTGGCCCTCGTCCACGAGTTTGCGCAGAACGCCGATGTCATTTTCCCTGGCCCAGTCCTGATAGGCTGCCATGGCCTCGGGGAAGAGATGCTTGCGCATGCCGGTGAAGTTGGCGAAGTAGAAATGCAATGAGGCGGTATTGTTCGCCGCCAGCAGGGCGGGCAGGGTGGACAGGCAGTCGGCGAGGATGTCGCGCACGGCGCGGATCATGATCTCGGCCTTCGAGCGCGAGAAGGCGGTAATCATCCGGTGCCATTCATCGCCGAGCTTTTCACCGGCGAGGCCTTCGCCGAGTTCGTGCAGGATCATCGCCTCGGTTTCGTTCTCGGTCATGCGCTCGAGCGCCGAGTTCACGTCGAGATCGAAGGAATAGCAATCCAGCGCCCGTTCCATCGCCTCATTCTTGCGGTTCCAGCGCCATTCCTCGATCTTCTCCCACAGGAAACGGCGCACCGATTCCTGCCGGACGTAAATCGTTTTGCCCTGCAACATCGCGGGCGGTGCTTCGAGATCGCGCGCGTACTCGCAGGCGGAAATGTAGATGGTGTAGCCGGCACGCTTTTCCTTTTTGAGCAGTGAGCCCAGGAAGAAATGCGGCTTGGAGAAACGTCCGTAGCCGCCGCTGTACACATAGCCTTGTGGGATCAGTTCGCGATTGACGCTATCGGCATCGAAAGGGTCGAGCTGGCGGCCCTCGAGCAGGAGCGATTCAAACGGGCTTTCCTCGAGATCGGACCACAGGCCCTCGCGCTCCTGCAGCCAGACGCCGACCTCTTCCCTGGGCAGGTCGCGCGCGAATGGGATGTCGTTTTCCCAGCGGAAGAACTCGCGCATCTTCAGGAGAAAAATGCAGAGCGTGAAATCGCCCGCGTGCCGCGCATCCGAGATATGGCAGTTTTTCTGAACCGTGTTGACCAGTTGACCCAGATTCAGCATGGCGTGAAGCCCCGAGAGATATTCATAAAGTATAGGTCCTTGGCGGTCCCGGAAACCAGCATGGCTGCCAGCACCGGTTGCCTGCAACCATCCGGAAAAACCCCGGTCTGTTTGCGCCTAATCCGCGGCGCGCCGTGGCAGGCGATGATCGCCCCCGGCACCATAAGGCCGGCGATTCCGCTCTTACCGGCCGCCCGTGTCCGCGTCATTATCGGAATGTATGCCGGTATTTTGATATCGGTCCTTGAAAAGACGATTTCAATGGGTAATATATGCGCCGCTTCAACGCAGTCCGAATGTCTGATTTCTCTGAGGAGCAGCGTTTTATGAACAAGACCTATTATGACACCATCAGCGCGATGGAAAAGAAGGGCGTGGACAAGGAATACATCAACGGCTGGGCGTGCGGTTTTCTGCACAACCCCAAGCGCGAAGAGCAGCGCCTGAACGATGCCTACAACGCCGGCTACGATGACGGCCACGCGGGCAAGACCGACGGCTATTCATCCTGGCCCAAGAAGTAACGCATCCGTCGCGACAGGCTGTGCACGGCACAGCCTGTTCGTGTCAGGAATTCTGCTGCGCCTTTTCGTACCACTTTCTGGCTTCGGCTTCGTTCTTCTCCACGCCGATACCCTGCTCGTAGAGCATCCCGAGCGTCATCTGTGATCCGGCCAGCCCCTGTTCGGCGGCGCGGCGGAACCATTCGGCCGCCTGCTTTTCATCCTTCGGCACGCATTCGCCCTGCATGTACATGAAGCCCAGGCCATGCTGGGCCAGCGAATTGCCCTGCTCGGCGGCGGCGCGCATCCATTTGAGCGCCATCATGTCGTTGCGCACATGCCCGAGGCCGTTCTGATACATGACGGCAAGGCGGTACTGTGCCTGATCATTGCCGGTTTCCGCCAGTGGCGAGAGGAACTTGAACGCCTTGGCGAATTCCTTGGCCTCAAAGGCGGAAATCCCGCTGACAAGATTCATATCCGTTTCCGGCATGATGCGACTCCGTGACTGATGACCCGCTATTTTGCCAGAGACGCGCGACGCACGCGACGCAATAACGGACAATCCGTGCGGCATCTCCGCGATTCCGCGCTGCGGCGAATCTCCCTATAATGCGCGCCATGTCGATCCGTCTCAAAACAAAATTCCGCAAGAAAGGCCCGAAGACGCTGGAAGACCGCGCCAGCGTGGTCGCCACCAACATCTGGCGCATCGCGCAGGAGACCGCGCGCCACATGGAAAAGGAGGGTTATGCGCTGGGCGGCGACCGCCAGGTGGCCGCGGTGATCACCGAGGTCATCGCGTTCCTGATCCAGATCGCGGATCGCATTGTGTACGGACAGTTGAGCGAGGAGGAGCGTGTCCGTTTCGTCAACGCGCTCGGCAAGCACACGGCCCGCATCACTTCTACCAACCTCGCGGAGTTCGTCGGCGAGGGCCGCTATGCCCGGGAGTTCGTGGAGACGCTGAACGCCCGTCTCGCTGACTACTCGGAGCTGGAATTCAATGGCCGCGAGCCGAGCTATTCGGTGCTGCGCTACCTGGGCGAGAAGGTGTCCGACGCCATGCAGGCGACCGACAGCAAATGGGTGCTGGAGCAGGTGGTGGACATCGAGGCGCCCGAGGCGGTGAAGCTGATCAAGAAAGCGGTAGGGGAGATACTGGGCGTGAAGGTCGCCTAGAGGTTTTTTAATTATCTTTGAAACCGCAGATAAACGCGGATGAACGCCGATGGGTGCGAAAGAGTTCTTATCTGCGTTAATCTGCGTTCATCAGCGGTTCCAAATTCTTAAATGAGCAGTTTCTGGACATTTTTATATTTAAAAAGTATCTTAGCAACACTGCATAAAATACTGATTTAAAAAAGTAAAGTTTTGGTATTTATTCGGGCACAAAAACCATGGAAGACCTCAACCCCCTGTTCAACATGCTGCGCGATCTGCACGACCGGTCCCAGGTCTTACGGGGGTATCTTTGACTTCGACGCCAAGCAGCATCGCCTGACCGAAGTCCAGCGCGAACTCGAGCAGCCCGAGCTCTGGAACAACCCCCAGCGTGCGCAGGAACTCGGCCGCGAGCGCGCCAAGCTCGAGTCCGAGGTCGGCACGCTCACGCGGCTGCACACCGAACTGACCCATTCACGCGAGCTGCTAGAACTGGCACGCGAGGAGGGTGACGCCGAAGTTGCCGCCTCCGTGGCCGGCGATCTCGAGAAACTGGAAAAAGAGCTGGCAGCGCTTGAGTTTCAGCGCATGTTCTCGGGCGAGATGGACGCCAATAATGCGTTCCTGGACATCCAGTCCGGCTCCGGTGGCACCGAGGCCCAGGACTGGGCCAACATGCTGCTGCGCATGTACCTGATGTGGGGCGACCGGCGCGGGTTCAAGACCGAGATCCTGGAGATCTCCGAGGGCGAGGTGGCCGGCATCAAGAGCGCCACGGTCAAGTTCACCGGCCCCTATGCCTACGGCTACCTGCGCACCGAAACCGGCGTGCATCGCCTGGTGCGCAAATCCCCGTTCGATTCCGGCAACCGCCGCCATACCTCGTTTGCCGCGGTTTTTGCCTATCCCGAAGTTGAGGAAGACATCGAGGTGGCCATCAATCCGGCCGATCTGCGGATCGACACCTACCGCGCCAGCGGCGCCGGCGGCCAGCACGTCAACCGCACCGATTCCGCCATCCGCATCACGCACATTCCGACCGGGATTGTGGTTCAATGCCAGTCTGACCGCTCCCAGCACCGTAACCGTGCTTCGGCCATGGCGATGCTGAAATCCAAGCTCTTTGAGCGTGAATTGCAGGCACGCAACAAGGAAAAGCAGAAGCTGGAGGACAGCAAGTCCGACATCGAGTGGGGGCACCAGATCCGGTCGTACGTGCTCGACCAGTCGCGGATCAAGGATCTGCGCACCGGGGTGGAGACGGGGAATCCGCAGGCAGTGTTGGACGGAGATCTCGACAAGTTTATCGATGCCAGCCTCAAGAGTGGGCTGACAAACGATTAATCCATAACATTAGTAAAAATATATAACTATTTAATTTTTAAATAAAATGTCAGAAGAAAAAAACGTTCTCGACGAGAACGAACAGATCGCCCAGCGGCGCTCCAAGCTCGCTGAACTGCGCCAGCAGGGCGCGCCTTTCCCCAACGATTTCCGGCGCAACGTCATCGCCGGCGAGCTGCACGCCGAGTACGGCGACAAGGATCCAGCCGAAATCGAGACCCGCAACGTGCGGGTCAAGGTGGCCGGCCGCATGATGACCCGGCGGGTCATGGGCAAGGCCAGTTTCGCCCACCTGCAGGACATGTCCGGGCGCATCCAGGTCTATGTCACGCGTGACGCCGTGGGTGAGCCGGGCTATGAGGACTTCAAGAAATGGGACATCGGCGACATCCTCGGCGCCGAGGGCGCGCTGTTCAAGACCAAGACCGGCGAGCTGTCGGTCAAGGTGGACGCGGTGCGCCTGCTGGCCAAGGCGCTGCGGCCGCTGCCGGAGAAGTTTCACGGGCTGACGGACACTGAAACACGTTACCGGCAGCGCTATCTCGACCTGATCATGAACGAGGTGGCGCGCAAGACCTTCCGCGCCCGCACCGCGATCATCCGGTATATCCGCGAGTTTCTCGACGGCCGCGGCTTTCTCGAGGTCGAGACCCCGATGATGCAGGTGATCCCGGGCGGCGCCGCGGCGCGTCCGTTCGTGACGCATCATCATGCGCTCGACATGGGGTTGTACCTGCGCGTGGCGCCGGAGCTGTATCTCAAGCGCCTGATCGTCGGCGGTTTCGAGAAGGTCTACGAGATCAACCGCAACTTCCGCAACGAGGGTTTGTCCACGCGCCACAACCCGGAATTCACCATGCTCGAGTTCTACCAGGCCTATGCCGATTACCAGGACCTGATGAACCTGACCGAGGAAATGCTGCGCAGCCTGGCACGCGAAGTGCTGGCGACCGAAACCATTACCTACCAGGGTGAGCAATACGATTTCAGCAAGCGTTTCCAGCGCATGACGCTGAAGCAATCCATCCTGCATTTCAATCCGGACATCAAGGAGCCCGATCTGGAGTCGGTGGATGCGTTGCGCGCGATCGCGACGCGGCTCGGAATCCCGGTGAAGCCGGGTTACGGTACCGGCAAGCTGCAACTGGAAATTTTCGAGAAGACAGTGGAGGGCAAGCTCAAGGACCCGACCTTCATCACCGCCTATCCCACGGAAGTCTCGCCGCTGGCGCGACGCAACGACGCCGATCCGGCGATTACCGATCGCTTCGAATTTTTTGTCGGCGGCCGCGAGATCGCCAACGGTTTTTCCGAGCTGAACGACGCCGAGGATCAAGCCGAGCGCTTTCGCAAGCAGGTGGCCGAGAAGGAGGCCGGCGACGAAGAGGCGATGCACTTCGACGAGGATTACATCCGCGCGCTCGAGCACGGCATGCCGCCGACGGCGGGCGAGGGTATCGGCATCGATCGTCTGGTGATGTTGTTCACCGATTCGGCTTCGATCCGCGATGTGCTGTTGTTCCCGCACATGAGGCCGGAGAAATAGTTTTGAGTACAGAGTTCAGCGTTCAAAGTTTAGAGTTCAAAGCACTGAGCACAGAGTTTAAAGTTTAGAGTTCGGGAAGGTTTGGCACGCCTTAGGTTAACTCTGTACTCTGAACGCTAAACTCTAAACTCGAATTGCATGAAACAACCCAACGACTTCCCTCCCGCTATTTTCCTCATGGGCCCCACGGCGGCAGGCAAGACCGCGCTTGCGCTCGAACTGCACGACGCGTTCCCGGTGGAAATCATCAGCGTGGATTCCTCGCAGGTATATCGTGGCATGGACATCGGCACCGCCAAGCCCACGCCCGCGGAACAGGCGCGCGCGCCGCACCGGCTGATCGACATCCGCGATCCGGCGGAGAGTTATTCCGCGGCGGAATTCTGTGCTGACGCCTTGCGCGAAATGGAATCCATCACGCGCACCGGCAAAATCCCGTTGCTGGTCGGCGGCACCATGTTTTATTTTCATGCACTGGAATTCGGACTTTCCGACTTGCCGTCCGCCGATCCGGAAATCCGCGAACGTTTGAACGCCGAGGCGACGCAGAAAGGCTGGGAGGAATTGCATCGAAGGCTTCAGGCTGTCGATCCGGAATCCGCAAAGCGGATACATCCGAACGATGCGCAGCGCATCCAGCGCGCGCTCGAAATTTACGAACTCACCGGCCAGTCCTTGAGCGATCTTTCCTCTGGCAGTCTGCGGATGGTGCTGCCTTATCGCCCGATCAAGCTGGCGCTCTGGCCGCAGGATCGCAAGCAGTTGCACGCCCGTATCGAGCTGCGCTTTCACACCATGCTCGAGCAGGGTTTTTTGTCGGAAGTGGAGAAACTTTATGCGCGCGGCGACATCAAACTCACGATGCCATCGGTGCGCATGGTAGGTTATCGGCAGATATGGGATTACTTGACCGGAAAAGTCAACTATAGTGAAATGACCAAGCAGGCACTGGCAGCGACGCGGCAATTTGCCAAGCGGCAGATCACCTGGCTGCGCAGTTACCCTGATATTCATGTGCTGGACAGCGCCGTTTCCCCGCCAATCAGGGAGAGTTCGGACTATTTAAGCGCCATGATGCGTCATTAGGGCTCGCTCTGCGGGTATACTATTTAATAACCGGCCGGGACTAAGGCCGGATGTCAGCAAAACAGCCGCAAGGCACGACGAACATAAGAACAGGAGAACTGTCATGAGCCAGCAAAAAGGGCAAGCCTTACAAGACCCTTTCCTTAACGTTCTGCGCAAGGAACATGTCCCCGTATCCATCTTTCTGGTCAACGGCATCAAATTGCAGGGACAGATCGAATCCTTCGACCAGTTTGTGGTGTTGCTCAAGAATTCCGTGAGTCAGATGATTTACAAACATGCCATCTCCACGGTGGTGCCCAGCCGCCCCGTGAAATTCCATATCGAAGGCATGGATTCCCCCGACAGCAGCAAGGGCCCTGGCAACGAATAATCCGGCAATGAATCCTGCATCCGGGGCGCGCTCGCGTGAGCGCGCCCTGCTGGTGCAGTTGCGCCTGTCCGGGCGGCTCGAGCCGGAGGTGCTGGAGGAATTGCGCCTGCTGGCAGTGTCCGCCGGTGCCGACGTCTGTGGCGCCATTCTCGGCAGCCGGCAGGTACCGGACGCGGCGACCTTCGTCGGCAAGGGCAAGGCCGAGGAAATCCGCGAGGCCGTGGTGCGCGAGCGCGCCGACCTGGTGCTGGTCAATCACGACCTGTCGCCCGCGCAGGAACGCAATCTTGAAAAGGTCACCAATTGCCGCGTGCTCGACCGCACCGGCCTGATCCTGGATATCTTCGCCCAGCGCGCGCATTCCGCCGAGGGCAAGCTGCAGGTCGAACTGGCCCAGCTCGAGCACCTGTCCACGCGCCTGGTGCGCGGCTGGACCCACTTGGGCAGGCAAAAGGGTGGTATCGGCCTGCGCGGTCCCGGCGAAACGCAGCTGGAAACGGACCGCCGCCTGATCCGCGACCGCATCAAGAAGCTCCATGAACGTCTGGAGCAAGTGTCGGTCCAGCGTCGCAGCCGGCGCAAGGCGCGCCACCGGGTTCCCATTCCCACCGCGTCTCTCGTGGGTTACACCAATGCCGGCAAGTCCTCGCTGTTCAACCGGCTGACCTCATCCGCGGTTTACGCCGCCGACCAGTTGTTTGCCACGCTCGATCCCACCATGCGGCGCATCGAGCTGCCGGGAAAGGCCTCGGTGATCCTGGGAGATACCGTGGGTTTCATCCGGCATCTCCCGCACGACCTGGTGGAGGCCTTCAAGTCGACGCTGGAAGAGGTGGCCGAGGCGGATCTGCTGCTGCACGTCGTCGATGCCGCCAATCCCGAACGGCTGGAGCAGATCCAGCAGGTGAATAACGTGCTGGGAGAGATCGAGGCGCAATCCATTCCGCAGCTCATGGTGTTCAACAAGATCGACCTGACCGGCGAGGCGCCGCGCTTCGAGCGCGACAGCAACGGACATATTTCGCGCATCTGGGTCTCGGCGCACACCGGTGAGGGCATGGACCTGCTGCTGCAGGCGCTGGCGGATCACTTCCGTCGTCACCGGCAACGTTACCTGTTTTGTCTTCCCCCGGAGGCCGGCCGGTTGCGTGCCGTCTTGTATGAACGTTTCGATGTCATACGCGAGACGGCGCCGGAGACCGGCGGCTGGATGCTGGAGCTGGCGCTGGAACCGGCCCAGCTTGCGTGGCTGCGGCAACAGAGTGATTTTCGCGAGTCCTATCAGGTTCCGGAAACCGAATCCATCCTTGCTCCCACCGGGTCCTGACCCTAAAATGCCGGTCTTTGCGGGAATTTAACTAATATTTTGAACGCGGATTAACGCAGATAAATCGGAATTTCCGTGATTAATCTGCGTTCATCTGCGTTCTGGATTTTATAATCCAAATCACCGAGGTGTAAATCGTGGCATGGAATGAACCTGGCAAGCCCGGGGACAAGGATCCCTGGGGTCAGCGCCGGAAACCGGGCGCCGGCGGCCCTGACATCGACCGTATCGTGAAGGACATCCAGCAGAAGTTCGCCGGTCTCTTCGGCGGTTTGTTCGGCGGCGGGGGCGGAGGCGGCGGCAGTGCGCGCGCCAGCGGTTTCGGTTTCGGACTGATCCTGGCGGCAGCGCTGGTCATCTGGCTGCTCACCGGTTTCTATATCGTCAACCAGGGCGAGCACGGGGTGGTGTTGCGCTTCGGCATGAAGTCGGAAATCACCCAGGCGGGGTTGCGCTGGCACCTGCCGTTCCCCATCGAGAAGGTCGAGAAGGTCAACGTGGAAAAGGTTTCTACCATCGAGATCGGTTATCGCAGCAACCCCCGCACCGGCGGCAAGAGCAAGGTGCCGAAAGAGGCGCTGATGCTGACCGAGGACGAGAACATCATCGATATCGAATTCGCGGTGCAGTACAAGATCAAGGACGCCGCCGAATATCTGTTCAACGTGCGTGATCCCGAGACCACCATCGCCCAGGCCACCGAGTCCGCGGTGCGCGAGGTGGTCGGCAAGAGCACGCTGGATTTCGCATTGACCGAAGGACGCGACCAGGTGTCGCGCAGCTCGCGCGAACTGCTGCAGCAGATCCTGGATCGCTACAGCACCGGTGTGCACATCGTGACGGTCGAAACCCAGAAGGCGCAACCGCCGGACGAGGTCAAGCCCGCCTTCGACGACGCCGTCAAGGCGCGCGAGGACGAACAGCGCCTGATCAACGAGGCCGAGGCCTATGCCAACGACGTGATCCCGCGCGCCCGCGGTGGTGCTTCGCGCCTGTTGCAGGAGGCCGAGGGTTACAAGGCGAGCGTGATCGCGCGCGCCGACGGTGACGCGCGCCGTTTCAGCCAGATCGCCAATGAATACGTGAAGGCGCCCGCGGTCACACGCGAACGCCTGTACCTCGAGACCATGGAGCAGGTGCTGTCCAGCACCACCACGATTTTCATCGACCAGAAGGCCGGCAACAACCTGATCTACCTGCCGCTCGACAAGCTCGTGCCGATGATGGGCGAGGCAGGCGGAGCGGTGCCGTATGTTCCGCCGCTCACGGAGGCTGAGGCGACGGCGGCGGGGGCGGCGCGCGGCGGCGCCACCGGCCGCGGCCGCACCGATCTTCGCGGCCGGGGGGTGACGCCATGAACCAGAACAAACTGATGGCAGTGCTGGGCATCGTGGTGCTGGCGTTGATCACTGTGAAATCCGCCGTTTACACGGTGGACGAACGCGAAAAGGTCATCATCGTCCGTTTTGGCCAGGTGTTGCGCTATGACGATGGTCCGGGAATACATTTCAAGACGCCGTTCCTCGACGAGGCGCGTTATTTCGATTCGCGCATTTTGACGCTGGATTCCGACCCGCAGCCGTTCCTGACCAAGGAAAAGAAGTACGTGATCGTGGACTCCTTCGTCAAATGGCGCATCGAAGACGCGCTCAAGTATTACCTCACCGTTGGCGGCCAGGAAACCGACGCGCGCCGCCGGCTCGAGCAGGTCGTCAACAGTGGCCTGCGCGATGAGTTCGGCAAGCGCGAGGTACAGAAGGTCATTTCCGCCGATCGCCACAAGATCATGGAGATTCTGACGGAATACACCGACCGCGAGGCGCGCAAATTCGGTATCGTGGTGGCCGACGTGCGCATCCAGCGCGTGGATCTGCCGGAGGAGGTCAGCCAATCGGTGTACCAGCGCATGAAGGCGGAGCGCTCGCGCATCGCCAACGAGCTGCGCGCGCAGGGCGCGGAGGCGGCGGAAAAGATCCGCGCCAACGCCGAGCGCCAGCGGCAGGTGCTGCTGGCCGAGGCCTACGGCAAGGCCGAGCGGGTGCGCGGTGAAGGCGATGCCCGGGCCACGGCACTCTACGGCCAGGCCTACGGGCGGGCGCCGGAATTCTATTCGCTGTACCGCAGCCTCGGTGCCTACAAGGAGAGCTTCCGGTCGAAGGAAGACATCCTGATCGTGGACCCGAGCTCGGATTTCTTCCGCTACATGAAGAAGCCCAGCCGCTAGCCGCCCGTGGCCGGAGTGGGCTATGTGGCATGAACTGTGGATCGCGCTGGCGCTGCTGCTGATAGTGGAGGGCATTTTCCCCTTTCTCAGCCCGGACGGGGTGCGCAAGGCCCTCGCGGCCATACTTCAGCTGAGCGATTCGCAGTTGCGTTTCGCGGGCATGACCAGCATGCTGGTCGGCGTGGTGCTTTTGTATATCATAAACCGCTGATTTTAAAATTGTTGGAACCGCAGATAGGAGTGGCGCAGGGATGCGCCGGTTACGGAGCTGAGGACGCAAACGCGGATGTACACAGATTAGCATTAGAAGGTAAATCTGATTTTGCTTTTATCGGCGTTTATCGGCGTTCATCGGCGGTTACAAAAATATTATTAAAACCATCATGACCACGAAAGAACGCTGGCTGCTGCCCGATGGTGTCGAGGAGATACTGCCCGCCGAGGCCCGGCGCGTGGAGCATCTGCGTCGCCGGTTGCTCGACCTGTTCGAAACCTGGGGCTACGAGTTCGTGATGCCGCCGCTCATCGAGTACCTCGAGTCGCTGCTGGTCGGCGCCAGCCGCGACCTCGACACCCAGACGTTCAAGGTCACGGATCACCTGACCGGACGTCTCATGGGCGTGCGCCCGGACATGACGCCGCAGGCGGCGCGCCTGGATGCGCACTACCTCAAGCGCAGCGCGCCGACACGTCTTTGCTATGTCGGCTCGGTGTTGCGCACGAAGCCGGATGGCTTCGGTGGTTCGCGCGAGCCGTTGCAGCTTGGCGCCGAGCTTTTTGGTCACGGCGGCCCGGAAGCGGATGCGGAAATCCTGAGTCTCATGATCGAGGCATTGCGCCTGGTGGACATCCGCGACGTACATTTCGATCTCGGGCACGTTGGCGTGTTCCGCGGCCTGGCGGCGCAGGCAAAACTGGATGCCGAACAGGAAATGGACCTGTTCGACGCGCTGCAGCGCAAGGCCAGCAATGACGTCGAGGCCGTGCTGGCCAGGAGCGACACCCCGGCGGCGTCGAAGCGCATGCTGGCAGGTTTGCTGGATCTGAGCGGTGGGCGCGAGGTGCTGGCACGCGCCCGCAAGCAGTGGCGCGATGCACCCAAACCGGTGACACGCGCGCTCGATGAACTGGAAGCGGTGTCCGATCTGGTGGCGAAACGTCCCGAAGCGCCGTCACTGAATTTCGATCTGGCCGAGCTTTCCGGTTATCACTATTACACCGGCGTGGTGTTTTCCGCGTTCGTGCCCGGCTACGGACAGGCGATCGCGCGCGGCGGACGCTATGACGGCATCGGGCGCGCCTTCGGCCGTGACCGCGCCGCCACCGGTTTCGGCGCCGACCTGCGCCAGTGGTTGCGGGTTTCCGCCGCGACGGTGCCGGCGCTGACCGGCGTGCTGGCGCCGAACGGCGACGACGCCGCGTTGCAGGCCGAGATCGCGCGCCTGCGTGCCGAGGGCCAGCGTGTCGTGGTGCGGTTGCCCGGGGATAAGTCGCCGGCATCCGGGTTCGGTTGCGACCGCGAGCTGGTCAAGAAAAGCGGTCGTTGGGTGGTAGAAGAAATTTAAAGGTGATTGAAACCACGGATGAACACAGATAAACACGGATAAAAGGAAGCCAGATTTCTGTTATCTGTGTTCATCCCTGTTTATCTGTGGTTCCACTTTTCATATAAACAGGTAAAACATGGCTAAGAACGTCGTCGTGGTCGGCACCCAGTGGGGTGACGAAGGCAAGGGGAAAATCGTCGATCTGCTGACCGACCGGGCGCATGCCGTGGTGCGTTTCCAGGGCGGGCACAACGCCGGCCACACGCTGGTTATCAACGGCAAGAAAACGGTATTGCACCTGATTCCCTCGGGCGTGTTGCGCGACGGCGTGATGTGCCTGATCGGCAACGGCGTGGTGCTGTCCGTACCTGCGCTGTTCGAGGAAATGGACGAGCTGACGCGCAACGGCGTGGACGTCGCCAAGCGCCTGCGCGTGAGCGACTCCTGCCCCTTGATCCTGCCGCATCACGTGGCGCTGGATCACGCGCGCGAGAAGGCGCGCGGCAAGGCCGCCATCGGCACCACCGGGCGCGGCATCGGCCCGGCCTACGAGGACAAGGTTTCGCGCCGCGGCCTGCGCGTGGGCGACCTGCTGGACACGAAAACCTTCCCCGACAAGCTCAAGGGCGTGATGGAGTATCACAATTACGCGCTCAAGAATTATTTCCAGTTCGAGACCGTGGATTACCGCAAGACACTGGACGAATGCCTGCAGCTGGCCGAGCGCCTGCGCCTGCTGGTGGCGGACATTCCCGAGCTGCTGTACGAGTACGGGCGCGACGGCAAGCGCGTGATGTTCGAGGGCGCGCAGGGCGTGTTGCTCGATATCGACCACGGCACCTATCCCTACGTCACTTCCTCCAACACCTGTGCCGGCGCGGCCGCCACCGGCAGCGGCGTCGGCCCCGGCAGCCTGGAATACGTGCTGGGCATCACCAAGGCCTACACCACGCGCGTGGGCGCGGGGCCGTTCCCGACCGAGCTCAACGACGGCGTCGGCGACCGCCTGGGCGAGCGCGGTAAGGAATTCGGCGCCACCACCGGGCGCAAGCGCCGTTGCGGCTGGTACGACGCCGTGATCATGCGCCGCTCGAACCAGCTGAACGGCGTTACCGGCCTGTGTGTCACCAAGCTGGACGTGCTCGACGGGCTTGACACGATTCGCATCTGTACCGCGTATCGTTATGAAGGCAAGACGCGCACCACGCCGCCGAGTGGCGCGGAGGCATTGGCGAAGTGCGAACCGGTATATGAAGAAGTCCCGGGCTGGACCGAAACCACATTGGGCGTGCGCCACTTCGATAAGCTGCCGGTGAACGCGCAAAAGTACCTGAAAAAAATCGAGGAGTGCACCGAGGCACGCATCGACATCATTTCCACCGGTGCCGAGCGCGACGACACCATCATCCTGCGGCATCCTTTCGAATGACAGTGGCGCCCAGTGACTGAATGAAGATGCCAGGGCGCTGTCTAAAGGATTAGTCGAAGAAGCCCGGAAAATTTTCGAAGCCTTCATTCCGGCGAAAGCCGGACAAAATCGCCGGGGTGAGGCGGAGCGGTCGCGAACAGACTTAACGTCTGTTCGCGCCGCCG
>Ga0105095_10000610_pt1 | contig 17638 bp, 12 predicted proteins | sample PPLLak2March2015_2_FD_79180 | JGI IMG/M metagenome (GOLD analysis project Ga0105095, IMG submission 79180) | Freshwater sediment microbial communities from Prairie Pothole Lake near Jamestown, North Dakota, USA - PPLs Lake P8 Core (3) Depth... | ecosystem: Environmental > Aquatic > Freshwater >...
GCGGGCAAGGCACAAAGATACGGGAAGGAATTCGTTGAGATAATAAAAAAATATGTTGAGGAGAAGGAGATCATAAGGCCTCTCGACATGGTTGTCAAATCGGTCGTCAATAAATCGGGTATAAAGGTATACATAATACAAAGCATCGACATGAAACGGCCGCTTGAGGATATCGCTGAGGCCAAGGGGCTGGAAATGAATGAACTTATTTCGGAAATCGAAGCTGTCGTCAATTCCGGAACACGGATAAATCTCGATTACTATATAGATATGATAATAGACGAGGAGCGGCAGCACGACATTTATTCTTATTTCAGGGAAGAAGCGGAGTCGGATTCGCTTGAGGAAGCCATAAGGGAGCTTGGAAGTGAGTTTGAAGAGGAAGAGATCAGGCTTATGAGGATCAAGTTCCTTTCTGAAATGGGGAACTGAGCTTTCTTTTTAAAGGGACCGCCATCAGGCTCAGCGAAACGCCAAGAATATAAAACGGATATACCAGCTGGGAGGGTAGAAACCACCTCAGCAGCTTTTTCTTGCCATACCTTCCGGCAGTGTTCTTAAGGATCAGGAAGTCAGGCAATGACTTCAGCGTAAAAACCAGCAGAAAGACCGGAAGGAATTCAGGTTCGAAAATCGCGGCGATCAATGTAAAGGCCTGTACAGCAGATGTAACAAATGTTACAATTGCGAGAAATATCGTGAAGGTATCATTGTATGCCCTTCCCTTTGAGATCCACCTGTTCCGCTGCTTCAGGAAAAGAAGGGGGGTTTCAGCCTGTGAGGCGGTGACCGTTGCATCGGACGATTCGAGCCAGAAAATTCTTGATCCCCTTTCATTTTTCAGGCTGTGAAGAAGAAATACATCATCGCCTGACAGGATTTCGTAATGAAGGTTGTCTGAATGCTTAATAAATATTTCCCTTTTGAAGGCCAGGTTGGCCCCGTTGCACATGGTGCTTCTGCCCCATGCTGCGGAACCGGTGGTTATGCCCTGCAGGCTCAGGAATTCAAGATCCTGGAATTTCCCGAAGAATCCCTTCCCAGGTCCCAGGGTCACAGGGCAGATTATCATATCGGGATAGTATTTATTATAGAATGAAGCTATTGTACCTATCCAGCTTTTCCCCACCCTGCAGTCGGCATCGGTTGTAATTACAAGTTCGCCTGAGGCCGCATCCACTCCAGTGGAGATTGCCATCTTTTTCCCTTCCCCATTATTCCTCAGTACCTTCAGGTTACTAATTTTCCTGAAACCGGCTGACTGCTCAAAGGTCCGGTCTGTGGAATTATCATCGACCACAATAACCTCAAACAATTCGGAGGAGTAGGTCTGTCCGGCAATGTCAGCCAGTATATTACGGATGTCATCTTCCTCATTACGGCAGGCTATGATAACGGAGACCCTTATGCAGCATTTAAGGGAGTTGGGGTATTTTTTTATTCCCCTGAGATGGGTATAGATCAGAAGAAGGGTTATGAAATAGGGTATTGTCAGTATCAGGAGCAGCCAGTTCATCAGCTATTTCCTCATCCATTCGTAGAAGTCGTAATGTTCTGAATTCATACCGAGTGCCTCATAGGTTTTTTTGGCCCTTGTATTTTTGGTCTCGACATATAGCCTGAGGCCTGCAATTCCCTCTTTTTCAGCTTTGCCCTTAATGAAGGCGTACATTTTTCTGAAAATGCCCTGCCGCCTGAATTCGGGAATTACGTATACCGACTGGAACCACCATACATTGCAGTTCCTCCAGTCGCTCCACTCGTACGTTATCAGGAGTGAGGATACTACCCGGCCGTCAGCATCGGCCACATAATATTGCCCGTACGCCAGATCCCCAAAAACGGCATTTACTCCCTTTGAAACCGTTTCCCTGTCAAGAGCCATTTTTTCGGTTTCCCAGGCCATTTTCAGTTGGAACTCAATGATTGCCGGTGCATCGGCCGGTGTTGCCTGTCGGATTATAACCATATAAGTCTGATTACTTTTATCTTTTATCTTTTGTCTTTTGTCTCCATGCCTCTCGCTCCCCCTCTCTCCCCTTCTCCCTCTCTCCCCTTCTCCCTTTCTCCCCCTCTCCCCCTCTCCCTTTCCTACTTATATTCATCCCAGCTCTTTATCGCCAGGTCATTCATATTCAATCTGCAGAAGGCGAGTATAAACGCACTGGCCAGTCTTGAGTTGGTCAGCAGCGGAACATTGTAATCCACTGCGTTCCTTCTTATTGAATAATCGTTGTTCAGTTCGGTAGGACTGAGGTCTTTTGGTATATTCACCACAAGGTCGACTTCGCGGGTTCTGATAAGCTCGATAGTATTGGGAGATCTGTTCTCATCGGGCCAATATGCCACCTCTGCCTTAATTCCTGCATTTTTAAGGAAGAGCTGTGTTCCCCTGGTGGCGTATAGCTTATGTCCTTTTTCGACAAGCGCCCTTGCGCTGTTTAGCAGTTCGACCTTCGAGCGGGCCGGTCCTGTTGACAGGAGGATGCTCTTTTCAGGCACCCTGTAGCCGACGGAGAACATGGCTTTCAGGATAGCCTCATAGAATCCTTCGCCTATACACCCGACCTCGCCTGTCGATGACATGTCGACTCCCAGCACAGGATCGGCTTTTGCGAGCCTTGAAAAACTGAACTGAGGGGCTTTGACGCCGACATAGTCAAGTTCAAATACCGACTTGCCGGGTTTTTCGGCAGGGATCCCGAGCATTATTTTTGTTGCGAGCTCGATCAGATTGGTTTTAAGTACTTTCGATACGAAAGGCATGCTACGGCTTGCCCTCAGATTGCACTCAATGACTTTTATGTTATTGTCCTTTGCAAGGAATTGAATGTTGAAGGGGCCTGATATATTGAGTTCCCTGGCAATCAGCCTCGATATACGTTTTATTCTGCGGGCCGTTTCAAAGTAAATTTTCTGTGCCGGAAAGACTATCGTGGCATCACCGGAATGAACACCGGCAAACTCAACATGCTCGCTGATGGCATATGCTATAATTTCCCCTTCCCTGGCAACCGCATCAAATTCGATTTCCTTTGCATTTTCAACGAATTCCGAAACCACGACCGGGTATTGCTTTGAAACCTGTGCTGCAAGTTCAAGAAAATGTGAAAGCTCATTCCTGTTTGAAACGACATTCATTGCCGCGCCCGATAGCACGTACGAAGGGCGTATCAGCACCGGGAATCCTATCCGGTCAACAAATCCGTAAATATCATCTATTGATGAGAGTTCCTTCCATTTGGGCTGGTCAATTTTAAGCACATCGCACATCTGCGAGAACTTATGCCTGTTCTCAGCCCTGTCGATAGACAACGGCGAGGTGCCCAATACCGGAACCTTCATTTCATGAAGGCGCATTGCAAGGTTGTTGGGGATCTGCCCCCCCACGGAAACAATCACCCCTGACGGCTTTTCAAGCTCAATGATATCGAGTACCCTTTCGAAGGTCAGTTCATCGAAATAGAGGCGGTCGCATATGTCGTAGTCAGTGCTTACAGTTTCAGGATTGTAATTTATCATTACCGACCTGAATCCTTCCTTTTTTATTGTATCGATTGAGTTGACCGAACACCAGTCAAACTCAACGCTTGACCCAATCCTGTAAGCCCCTGAACCCAGCACGATAACTGATTTTTTATCGTCCCCGAATGAGATATCGTGTTCCGAAGCGCTGTATGTAAGGTACAGATAATTTGTGACGGCAGGGTATTCGGCCGCAAGAGTATCGATTTGCCTGACATAGGGAATAATCCCGGCTTTTTTCCTGATTTCCCTTACCCTCAGCATATCGCGGTTGATAATGGCGGGAGCCGATTTCAGGACATGACGCGCTACCTGGAAATCGCTGAAGCCGTAAGTTTTGGCGTATGACAGCAATTCAAGGGGAACCGATTCAAGCGAGTCGAAGCTGCAGAGCTCATTCCTGATGTCGACTATATTTTTAAGCTTATAAAGGAACCACCTGTCAATCTTTGTCAGGTCATGGATCTTATCGATGTGCATTCCTTTTTCAAGGGCTTCGGCAATGACAAAGATCCTCATGTCGGTGGGCTCGGCAAGCTCTTTCTCGAGATCCTGAAAATCCAGATTACGGTTTCCGGTAAAGCCATGCATGCCCTGACCGATCATCCTGAGCCCTTTCTGGATCGTCTCCTCAAAGTTCTTCCCGATAGCCATCACTTCACCCACACTCTTCATGCTGCTCCCTATGTGATGCGAAACACCTTCGAATTTATTCAGGTCCCAGCGCGGGATCTTGCACACAATATAATCGAGGGCAGGTTCAAAAAAGGCTGTTGTGGTTTTTGTGACTGAGTTTTTAAGTTCATGCAGACCATACCCCAGACCGAGTTTTGCGGCAATGAAGGCAAGAGGATAACCTGTCGCTTTTGAGGCAAGAGCGCTGGACCGCGAAAGGCGTGCATTTACCTCGATCACCCTGTAATCTTCGGAGCCTGGTGAAAGAGCGTATTGAACATTACATTCCCCTACTATCCCGATATGCCTTATGATCCTGATCGAGAGTTCCCTGAGTTTATGATATTCGCTGTTGGTAAGAGTCTGCGATGGGGCGATAACTATGCTTTCACCCGTATGGATGCCGAGCGGATCAAAGTTTTCCATGTTGCAGACTGTAATACAATTGTCAAACCTGTCGCGCACAACTTCATATTCAACCTCTTTCCATCCCTTTAACGACTCTTCGACAAGTATCTGATCGGTATATGAGAATGCTTTTGAAGCCAGGACTCCAAGCTCGGCGGTGTTTGAAGCGAAACCGCTTCCCTGGCCTCCAAGCGTGTATGCAGCCCTTATTATCACGGGAAATCCGAGTTTTCCGGCAGCCTCCAGTGCTTTTTCCGGCGAGTTGACGGCAATGCTTCTCGGTGTCGCGATGTCAATTTCCGCCAGCTTCTTCACAAAAAGCTCCCGGTCCTCGGTATCCATGATCGCCCTCACCGGGGTACCAAGCACCTTTACATTGTATTTTTCAAATATACCGTCAAGGAAGAGCCGGGTTCCGCAATTAAGGGCAGTCTGGCCGCCAAATGACAGCAGTATGCCGCCCGGACGCTCCTTTGCAATTACTTTTTCTACGAAATATGGTGTTACGGGAAGGAAATATATTTTATCGGCAAGTTCCTCGGAAGTCTGCACCGTGGCAATGTTAGGATTTATGAGGACAGTGCTGATTCCTTCCTCCTTCAATGCTTTCAGAGCCTGTGAGCCGGAATAGTCAAATTCACCCGCTTCACCAATTTTAAGGGCTCCCGAACCAAGGATAATTACCTTCCCAATCTCATCTTTCATCAGTGGAATTTAGTCCCCAAAAGTATAATTTTTTTTTAAATCTGACCGGAAGTTATAAAAAAAACGTATATATTTGCACCCTTAATGTATAAATATGCAAAAACCGGGAAGGCTTCTCGCGATTGAAAAGATAATTGAGGAGAATGACATCTCATCCCAGGAGGCTCTTCTTAAAAAACTGAAGGCCAAAGGAATAGTATGTACACAGGCCACACTTTCAAGGGACATGAGGCAACTGGGGGTAAGCCGTATTCCCGGCAGGGCAGGCGGCTACAGATACTCTCTCTCCGGGCGCAGCAGTACGGCAATCGATCCTGAAATAAAGCGGAATATAGTTCCGGTGGTCCGCGATATTGTGGAAGCGAATGGACTTATTGTGATAAGGACTATTCCGGGCAATGCAAATGCAACCGCGTATTACATCGATAATGCTTCGCGGTATGAAATTGCCGGGACAATAGCCGGTGACGACACCATACTTGTAATACCGCGGAACGGGATAACGCCCGGGCAGCTTCACGCATGCCTCGAGCTGATACTTCCCGGGGTGCATAAGAAGGTCGCGGAATTTAATCATGAGAATTTTAAAAAGTAAATAACAAACGGTAATTAACATATGTAAAATTGTTTAAAATGAAAGAAAAAGTTGTTCTTGCTTACAGCGGCGGATTGGATACGTCTGTCATTCTTAAATGGCTGATTGAAAAGGATTATGAAGTCATTGCATTTGTTGCCGATGTAGGGCAGGCTGATGATTTTGCGGAGTGCAAAAAGAAAGCACTTCTACTTGGTGCGTCCAAAGTAATAATCGCGGACCTTAAAAAGGAGTTTATAGATAATTATGTTCTAAAGGCAATAATGGGCAATGCCGTTTATGAAGGCAGGTATCTGCTCGGGACTTCGCTTGCGCGCCCGCTCATAGCAAAGAAGCAGATTGAAGTTGCCCGGAAAGAGAATGCCACTGCCGTAGCACATGGAGCCACGGGAAAAGGTAATGATCAGGTGAGGTTTGAACTTTGCTACTATGCATTGAACCCGGGCATAAAAGTAATTTCCCCATGGAAGGACAGGGAGTTCCTCGAGAAGTTCAAAGGGAGGACAGACCTTCTGAAATATGCATCTGAAAAGAATATCCCGGTAAAGGCCAGCATTGACAAGCCTTACAGCGAGGATGACAACCTGATGCACATAAGCCATGAAGCGGGGATACTTGAAGACCCTATGTATGCCATGCAGAAGAATATGCTCGAGAAGATGGTATTGCCGCAGGATGCCCCCGATAAGGAGACGAGGATCGTGATCCATTTCAAGAACGGCATCCCGGTGAAGCTGGTTAACAAAGAGGATGGAACCGTAAAGGAAGAGTCGTATGAGATGTACACCTACCTTAACAAGCTTGCAGGCGACAATGGCATCGGTTTACTTGATATGGTGGAGAACAGGTTTGTAGGCATCAAATCGAGAGGCGTTTATGAAACGCCTGCAGCGACCGTGCTCCATATCGCTCATATGGACCTTGAAGGAATAGCCATGGACAGGGAGGTGATGAGGCTCAGGAACATGCTCACTCCAAAATTTGCAGAACTGATCTATTACGGATTCTGGTTCAGTCCCGAAATGGATTTCTTAATGGCAGCCATTGAAAAGAGCCAGGAACTGATCGACGGAAGTGTACACCTCTGCCTGTATAAAGGGAATGTCCTGGTTGAGGGAAGGGAATCTCCATCCTCCCTGTATAACAAGGAGCTTTCGAGCATGGATATCGAAGGGGGATTCGATCAGACCGATTCAAGGGGATTCATACGTATCAACGCCATCAGACTAATGGCACACAGGGCAATTGTCGAGGCAAGCAGGAAGAAGACCAATCATTAAATCCCTGAAAAATGAAACTCTGGGAAAAAGGGGTGACACCCGAACCTTCCGTAATTGAATTCACATCGGGTAAAGACAGGTATACCGACCTGTCTTTTGCCCGCTGGGATATAACGGCATCGATGGCTCATGCAATAATGCTTGAGGATGCAGGACTGATCTCCGGCACGGAGAAAGAGGAACTGCTTAAGGCCCTATTTACGCTTCTGCAAAAAGAAAAAAAAGGAGAGATCAAAATTGAGGAAGGTGTTGAGGATATTCATTCGCAAATCGAAAAAGAGCTGATTTCCCACCTGGGTCAGTCGGGGAAAAAGATCCATACCGGACGGTCGAGGAATGATCAGGTTCTTACCGACATCAGGCTTTACACCAGGGAGCTGACCGATGAACTTGCGGCAACCATTAACAGGCTCTTCATTGAGCTGCAATCGCTTAGTGAAGAGTACCGTGAAGTGCTTATCCCGGGTTATACACATATGCAGCCTGCAATGGTTTCCTCGTTCGGTTTATGGTTCGGATCATGTGCGGAGAGCCTTGCAGATGACCTGCTGCTTCTTTCGGGAGCGAGGGCGATGAACAACAGGAATCCTCTCGGAACCGCAGCAGGGTATGGCTCGACGCTTCCGCTGAAGAGAAAATTAACTGGCGAACTGCTTGAATTTGATGATCTTCTTTACAACTCAGCCTATGCAAGTCTGAACAGGGGAAAAGCTGAGTTTGCGACTGCCTCGGCCCTCGCTTCGGTTGCACAGACCATGTCGCGTTTTTCAATGGATGTCTGCCTTTTCATGAGTGCCGAATTCCGTTTTATAGATTTTCCTGATGAGTTCGTTACCGGCTCAAGTATTATGCCCCAGAAGAGGAATCCTGATGTCTTTGAGCTGATCAGGGGCCGGACAAACCTGATAAGTACTCTTCCCGGTCAGGTTTCTGCGCTCATTTCAAACCTGCCGTCGGGCTACAATCGCGAGCTTCAATTATTGAAGCAGCTGATCTTCAATGCATTTTATGATCTGAAGGAGTGTATTGAAATTTTGATCTTAATGTTGAAAAACATAATAATTCACAGGGATATAACTGATAATCCGGCATATAATTCAATATTCAGCACGGAGGAAGTGAACCGGCTTGTCAGGAGCGGTGTCCCGTTCCGGGATGCATATAAGAAAGTCGGGGAAATTGTAAAAAGGGGCTCATTTTCGAAGACTATACTGTCTGATTACAGTCATGAAGGAAGCATCGGAAATCTCTGCAATGAAGAGATTGCCGTCATCTTCAAAGAAAGGATGAAGTCGTTTCACAGCAAATCGGCAGAGGAGCTGGCAGAGAAGATGATTGCCAACCCGGGGTAGAGGCAGCTCTCAAAAAGCAATCCCGGAGGGGGTTGAAGCCATTTCTTGGGGCTGTTGAATAAGTCAAAATCCTTTAACCGCAGAGGGCGCAAAGGCAAGACGCAAAGTTCGCAAAGATCTGAAATTATGTGTTTTAACTTTGCGTTCTTTGCGAAATCTTAGCTTTCTCTGCGGTTAAAAAGGACTAGTTATATTAGAATTTCAGGAGCGGTTTCGTTTTATATTCTCAATAAACTCATCAAACAGGTAATCCGTATCAGTCGGGCCGCCTGAGGCCTCGGGATGGAACTGGGTTGAGAAGAATGGTTTCGACCTGTGTCTCATTCCTTCATTGGTGTCGTCATTCAAATTGATGAAGAAGGGTTCCCAGTCTTTATTCAGTGTAGTATTATCTACTGCAAATCCATGATTCTGTGATGTGATATAAGCCTTGTTTGTGCCGACCTGTAAAACCGGTTGATTATGGCTCCGGTGACCGTATTTCAGCTTATATGTATCTGCTCCCGAAGCCAGTGCCATAAGCTGGTTTCCAAGGCAGATCCCGAAGACCGGTCTGGAATCCTCAAATGATTTCCTGATGTGCTCAATTGTAATTCCGCACATTTTGGGATCGCCGGGCCCGTTTGTAAGAAAAAGTCCGTCGTATTCCTCATTATGGTAGTCATAATCCCAGGGTACCCTGATTATTGTGGTATCACGCTTTAACAGGTTCCTTATAATATTGTATTTCACTCCGCAGTCGACGAGCATTATCCTGAATTTTCCTGAGCCGTAAACCTTTCTTTCCCTTGTGCTGACCTCTGAAACAAGGTTTACCTTGTTGGGATCATAAAAGCCGGTTTCCGATCCTTCAGGCTCAATCTTGCCCAGCATCGTTCCTTTTTCCCTGATCCTTTTTGTAAGTGCACGGGTATCAATTCCGAAGATTCCAGGTACATTGTTTCTCTTTAGCAGCTCATCGAGGCTCTCCGATGCATTCCAATGGCTGTAGTCGAACGAATAGTCTGAAACAAGAAGTCCTGAAATATGGATCGACGAAGATTCATAAAACCTGTAAAGGTCATTTTCCCAGCTCTTACCCGGGGCTCCGTAATTGCCTACAAGGGGATAGGTCAGGCACAATATCTGTCCCCTGTACGATGGATCGGTAAGACTTTCGGGATATCCGGTCATAGCAGTGTTAAATACCACTTCACCTGCTGCGGCAGCTACCGATCCGAAAGATTTCCCTTCAAAGAGTGTTCCATCCTCAAGTGTCAGTCTGACTTTTATCGTGTTCCTCATGTTTAAAAAATAAAAGCTATTTATCGTAATGTTTTAACAGCCTTTTCAATCTGTTCCATTGCTTCGCTGACAATTTTAAGCCGGGTGGCCAGGTTCATCCTCATAAAACCTTCTCCTCCGGGCCCGAAAGCTGATCCCTCCATCAACCCAACTTCAGCCTTTTGAACGAAGAATTTGCCGAGTTCTTTTCCGGTCATTCCCATCTTTCGGCAATCGAGCCAGATCATATAGGTTGCCTCCGGCCTGACGGGTATGATTTCGGGAATGCGTTCCCTGAAGTAATTCATCACGAATTGAATATTCTTATTCAGGTATTCCCTCAGGGCATCAAGCCATTCTTCACCTTTGGAGTATGCGGAAACCGATGCGGCGGTTCCAAAAATATTACCGTTGTCAAGATGCAAATGTTCAATCTTGCTTAAAAAGTATTTTCGCAGGACAGGATTTGAAATAACAACAGAAGAAGTAGAAAGGCCGGCCAGGTTGAAGGTTTTGCTCGGTGCGATGCAAGTCACGGTGATATCGGCGATCTCGGGTGAGAGCGATGCCATGGGAGTATGGTTAAATCCGGGAAGAGCAAGATCGCTGTGTATCTCATCAGAAAGAATTATAATGTTCTTCCTGAGGCAGATATCCGCAAGCTGCCGGAGTTCATCGGGAGTCCAGGCTCTTCCGACAGGGTTATGCGGATTGGAAATGATTATCATTATTGTTTTGTCGTCCAGGGAGCCTAAAAGGGAATTGAAATCCATTGTCCACTTACCATCCTTTTCCGCAAGCTGGTTGAAGACAAGGTTACGGCCGTGACTTTCGACTGCAGTAAAGAAGGGAGGGTAGACGGGAGGCTGTATTATGACGGAATCACCGGGCCGGGTAAAGGCCAGGGTACATAAATTCAAGGCAGGGACAACACCGGGGCAGAAACAGATCCACTCATTTTCAACTACCCAGTTATGTCTTTTAAGCAGCCATCTGATCATTGAGCCGGTATATTCGGGAGACCGGAATGAATAACCCATGATCCCGTGATCAAGCCGTTTCCTTAATGCGCTGATAATAAAATCGGGGGTTCTGAAATCCATGTCTGCAACCCACATCGGAATTACATTTCCGGTGCCAAATACCTCTTTTCTCAGGTCATACTTAACACAATCGGTTCCTTCCCTGTTGACCTCTTCATCAAAGTTCCAGCTCATCAATAATTGTATTTTTTCATGGCGCTCAAAGTTAAATAAAAAATAGGGATGACAATTTCATTCAGGGTATATTGAAAAAATATGCTTTGTAAAAGATCCGGCTGTGATTGGTGAGGAGTGAGGACAAAATCACAGGTACATTCAAAATAGAATTGAACATTTCGGGCTATTTTAATATTATTTACTATTTTTATGAACGTTTTTAAACGGTATTTTAATCAAATCTAACTAAAATGAAAAAGGCTATTGCAGTTGTTATACTTCCGGTACTAATCCTAAGCCTTTCAGCGTTAAGTTCGTGCAAAAACAGGGCTGAAAAAAAAGAGCAAAAAAGAATTGAAATGAATCGGGTCGAGACGCTTGATCGTGAGATAGAGAAGAATGTCTATCCTCTTCCGACCTCAGCAGAAGTTCTCAAAATGCTGTCCGATCTTGACGTGGGCTATATTCTTGGTATTTCCAACCCGGTTGAAAATGTAACAAAATACCTTATCAGCTCCAACAAGGCTATCAATCTCGGGGTTTTTGGTGCCGATCTGAGCTATGCAACTCTTTACAATATACAACAGCAGGTGATTAACTATCTTAATGCCATCCAATCGCTTGCAAATGAGCTAAATATGTCAAAGATCTATGATGCAACCCTTTATGACAGGATCAAGGCAAACTTTGACAACAGGGATGAACTTGTCAAAATTCTTACCGGTGCATTCGACAATACCTACTCTTACCTCAGTGAAAATGAACAGCAGGCACTGGCAATCCTGGTTGTCGGGGGAGCATGGGTCGAAGGTATGTACCTTACCACTCACGTTTCGGAAGCGGCTTATCAGGTTGCGGGAATATCAAGAGTGCTTCTCGAACAGAAAAATTCTTTTGAACTTTTCCTTGAAATTTCGAAGCCATATTTAGGGGACTCGGCCGTTAAGGAGTTTGTTGACAAACTTGAACCCATGAAGCAGGTGTATGCAGGTATCGGAACAAGCCTTAACAACCAGAACATAATTGATATTACAAAAGCAATTGAAGGCGTAAGGAGCCAGATAATTCTATAGATTTTTCATGTATCTTTGACCGCAAAGCAACCACTTTGCGGTCTTTTTATTAGATAGGTAGATATGAGGGAATCTGTACTTCTTGCTCTGATACATATATTTGCAATTGTATCTACAATTAACCCGGGTGGTATTTCTTCAAGGGGGAAGAAAATACTTCGCAGTTACCTGCGGAGGTACCTGAACAGGGAGCTTGAAGAAGAGTATTATGCCCTTTTTGAGAACAACCTTGAATTTTACTCAAATGAGCTAAAAAGCGTCGATAAGGCGGAGCTTTCGGATGAGGATTCCCTGATTACCTTTCAAATAACAAATATTTGCCGGCAGATTAAAAAGGGATTATTTCTTGAAGAGAGAATGATCGTTTTCCTTCAGCTGCTTGAGTTTGCATTTGAAGACGGTTTGATTACAGAACAGGAGAAGACGATTGTGGATATTGTCGCCCGGACTTTTAATATCTCAAAAAGAGAATACGATAATGCCATTGCCTTTATGATAGGCAGGACTTACGATGAAGTAAGCCCCAATTCTATGCTTATCATTGAGAATGAAAATCCAAAATATTGGGCAACAACCGCATACAAAAACTATGAAACCTGGCGTCATATAAGGGTGAAAGGATTTAAGGGACATCTGTTCGTCCTTTTTATTGAAAGTACCGGAACACTTATTTTCACTTACGACGGAACCCTGAATCTTTATTTCAAGGGGCGTGATATCATTGCATGCAGGTCATATCTGCTTGACAGGGGTGTTAATATCAAGGGACAGGGCATAGAACCCATTTACTACTCGAGGATATATAAAAAATTCGTTTCCCGAAAGTTCCCGGAAAAGATTGTTTTTGAGGGCCATGGAATTGAATATTTATTCAAGAATTCAGAGAATGGAATCAGGAAGATGAACTTCAGGATTGAATCAGGCAATCTGATAGGTTTAATGGGGGGAAGCGGAGTCGGAAAAACCACGATGCTGAATGTGCTTCACGGGAAAACAAAACCTACCTCAGGGAACCTGTATATCAACGGATATGATATTCATGCAGATTCTGAAAAGCTGACAGGACTTATAGGATTTGTTCCCCAGGATGATATGCTTATTGAGGAGCTGACCGTTTACCAGAACCTCTATTTCAATGCAAGGCTCTGTTTTGGGGATTACAATGAGGAGCAGCTGAATAAAACCGTGGATAAGGTTCTGATCGATCTCGATCTTTATGAGATCAAGGATCTGCAGGTTGGCGATCCAATGAATAAGATGGTAAGCGGCGGGCAGCGCAAGAGGCTGAATATCGGACTGGAACTGATGAGGGAACCGGCTGTTCTGTTTGTTGATGAACCTACCTCAGGATTGTCTTCCTTTGATTCTGAAAAGGTGATGGTATTGCTCAAAAACCAGGCTCTGGCAGGCAAGCTTGTTTTTGCAATTATCCACCAGCCGTCGTCGGATATCCTGAAAATGTTCGACAAACTATGGATTCTGGACAAGGGTGGCTACATGATCTATGACGGGGATCCGGTTGAAGCACTGGTTTATTTCAAGACAGAGACATCACAGGCTAATGCTGCCGAAAGTGAATGTCCGAATTGCGGAAATATAGAAACCGACAATATACTCCATATTGTAGAGGTAAAAGTGATAGATAATGCCGGATTGGCAGGGAAAGAGCGGCAGGTAAGCCCGCTGGAGTGGAATGAAAAGTACAGGAAGAAAATGATGCCTCCACTTGAGGCGCTGCCGCCAAAATCAGAATTGCCTCCAAGCAATTTCCGTGTTCCGGAAAAAAAGAAACAGGTACGGACCTTTGTTAAACGGAACGTAACGCGGAAATTTGCCGACAGCCAGTATATGGTCATTAACCTGCTTGAAGTTCCTCTGCTGGCATTGATCCTGGGGTATATTTCGAAATACAGCGAAAACGGGACCTATACTTTCGGGGCAAACAAGAACTATCCGGTTTTCCTTTTCATGGCGATCATCGTTGCACTTTTTGTGGGACTGACGGTAAGTGCGGAAGAGATATACAGGGACAGGAAGATCCTTGAGAGGGAAAAGTTCCTTAACCTGAGCAGGTTAAGTTATCTTTTTTCCAAATTGAGCTTTCTGTTCGTTCTTTCGGCCATACAGACCCTGTCGTTCGTACTGGTGTCGAATACTCTTCTCGATGTAAGGGGAATGCTATGGCAGCAATGGCTTCTATTGTTCTCAACAGCATGTTTCGGGAACGTCCTTGGTTTGAATATTTCAGCGGGTATGAGGAGCGCAGTAAGCATTTATATTCTGATACCTCTGCTGCTTGTGCCAATGCTGCTTCTTGGAGGCGCGATGATAAAATTTGATGATCTTCATAAATCGATCAGCAGAAAAATATATGTACCGGTTATAGGTGATGCCATGGTAACCAGGTGGGCCTATGAAGCTTTATTGGTTGAACAGTTTAAAAACAACAAATTTGAAAAGCCGTTTTTCAAATATGATATGGAAATAAGCCAGAACGACTGGCGTACTTCATTCCTCATACCGTATGTAAAGGTTGCACTTAATGAGAGCAAGGCCGCAATCGGAAATCCGGAATATATGGAATATTCCCGAAGGAACCTTAATAAGGTTAGTTTTCATATTAAGGAATTGTCAGAGCTTACAGGTATTGTCCCGGGCGACTGGATGAAGAGCATGACTTATGAAAAGTTCACGGAATCTACAGCCGATCAGGCTGAATTATTACTCGACAGTCTCAATATTGCGGTCAGAACCCGCAGCCGTATAGCTTTGGCAGTCAAAGACACTTTACTGGGTCTTTTAAGAAGCACCCTGGGCGAAAACGAACTCGGGAGGCTCCGTGATATGAATTACAATGAAAACCTGGCTAATGTGGTCCTTAACCGTCTGAATACAAATAAGATATATGATGCCGGGAAAAAGTACATCCAGAAGGCGGATCCTGTATTCATGAGCCCCGGTTCAAGAAGCGGACGGGCTCATTTTTATGCTCCGTACAAGCAGATTGGAGACCTGAAGATAGGTACCCTGCTGTTTAACATTTTGGCAATCTGGCTGATGATCCTGTGCCTGTTCATCACTTTATACTATAATATTCTTAAGCGATTTATAGTATTCCTTGAAAAACTGAGGCTTCCGATCTGGAGAAAATTCGGGAGGGATCTCCTCCAGGTTTAATCTCATCACAGCCTCTGATAGCATGTAATTCTTTTGAAGGTACAGGGAACGCTGAAAATAATATGAACAGGGTATATCCGAAAAAAAATCTTGGGCAACACTTCCTTACCGACAAAAACATTGCGCGTAAAATTGCTTCGTCCCTTTCAGGCGAGGGTTACGGTTCTGTCCTGGAAATAGGACCGGGGATGGGAATGCTGACCGGCTTCCTTCTTGAAAGAAACTTTCCTGATTTCAGGGTGATTGAAATTGACAACGAATCAGTTCATTATCTGAGGTCACATTTCCCACAGATCGGCAGTATAATAAAGGGTGACTTTCTGACATTCGATCTCGACAGCCATTTTGATTCCAAACTTGCGGTTATCGGAAATTTCCCATATAATATCTCGAGCCAGATATTTTTTAAGATCCTGAAACACAGAGATATGGTTGACGAAGTTTGCGGTATGGTCCAGAAGGAGGTTGCAGAACGGATCTGTGCCGGTCCGGGTTCGAAAACTTATGGCATTCTGAGTGTTTTTCTTCAGGCATTCTATTCAGCAGGGTATCTGTTTTCAGTCTCAAATACGGTCTTCTCTCCTCCTCCAAAGGTACAGTCAGCCGTGATTCTCTTAAAAAGGAACCGGGTAACTGATCTTGGATGCGATGAGGATCTGTTCTTCCGGGTTGTCAAAGCGTGTTTTAACCAGCGCCGAAAAACACTGAGAAACTCAGTCAGATCAGCTTTTGAACTTAAAAATTATGACTATGATCAATTACACCTGAGGCCCGAGCAATTATCGGTTGAGGGATTTGTAAACCTGACGAACTGGATAAGTGAAAACCGGGCCGTATCAGAATGAAAAGCCGATAGCATCAACAGGGTTCATCTTTGCTGCCGCGTAAGCCGGGGCATACCCCGCAACAACCCCGATTGTGCCGCTGATGAACAGGGCGAGAATTATATTTCCCAGGGTAAGATGCATATTGAGCTCGTACAGGTAATTAACTACAAGTGTACCGATGAATATCATTATCAGGCCAACCAATCCCCCGACAATGGACAAAAGCACCGATTCGGTAAGGAACTGGCTGAGTATAAAGAATTTCTTGGCTCCAAGGGCTTTCTGGATACCGATAATATGAGTACGTTCCCTGACAGAAACGAACATTATGTTTGCAATTCCGAATCCACCCACAAGAATTGCAAAGCCTCCGATGACCCATCCCGCCAGGTTAATTCCTTTGAAAACCGCATCAAACCCCTGCGACAATACGCTTGCCCTGTTAACTGAAAAGTTCTCCGTTTCTCCCGGTTTTAGTCTCCTTGCTGCCCTGAGGACCATGGTGGCTTCATCGGTCAGTTCCTGGACCGACACTCCCTCCTTTGCCTTTATAATCAATTGTGCTTCGATGAACCTGTTTCGCAGGTTAATGAAACTCCGGCCGAAATTCAGAGGCACGATAGTAAGCTGGTCGACATTGCTTAAGCTGATACCTCCCTGACCTTCCCTTTTCAATACGCCTATCACCCTGGTCTTAAACCCTCCGATGGTAACCTCTTTGCCAACCGGGTTGACTTCTTCAAAAAGTTCCTCAGCAATTTCAGCGCCCAGAACCGCAACATTATTCCCGCTTAAATACTCGTTCGGGGAAAAATATCTGCCTTTCTCAATTTCGAAAGTGACTACCTTTTCCAGGTTATCTGTAACAGCGCCCGTAATTGCGTCGGTTGCCACATTGCTCTTATATTTGATCTGCCTGGGCTGAAATGCACCAAAGCAGATTGCTTCGGTCTTCGTTGATCTGGACTTTACCGCCTGATAATCGGTCAGACTCACAGCAGGCCACTTTATAATGTCCCACCATGCAAGATTGGGATCAAACGACCAGGGAAATTTTTGGACATAAACCACGTTATCTCCCATGGAGTTAATGCTGTCGCGGATGGATTTCTCCATCCAGTCGAGGGCTGTGAAAACAGAAATTATGCAGAATATTCCAATTGTAATCCCGAAAAGCGATAAAAAAGTTCGTAACTTATTGGAAGTCACTGAACTGACCGCAAACAGAAAACTCTCTCTGAGGAGTCTGAAAAACATCTTGCCTATGTATCAAAAATTATTAGAGTGCCAAAGATAAGAAAATCATTTGTAATAAGGATCAAACGCCCGAATAAACAGCTATCGGCACGCCGGGGCCACAGGATCATGACCAACGGAAAGAAAATGATGAAGAAATCAACCCTTAATATTACTAATCATTTTGTATTGAGGTTAATAAAAAAATATCTATTTTTAACCGCCTCAACCAACGGTGAGATTTCGGGTATAAAAATCAGATTATGAGTGATAAAAGAATTCAAAGTGCATTAATTTCGGTCTTCTATAAAGATGGTTTGGAC
>Ga0105095_10000611_pt1 | contig 17620 bp, 18 predicted proteins | sample PPLLak2March2015_2_FD_79180 | JGI IMG/M metagenome (GOLD analysis project Ga0105095, IMG submission 79180) | Freshwater sediment microbial communities from Prairie Pothole Lake near Jamestown, North Dakota, USA - PPLs Lake P8 Core (3) Depth... | ecosystem: Environmental > Aquatic > Freshwater >...
CGCCGCGGCCGGCGTCACCGGCCGCTTCGTGGCGCTCGCCCCGGGTTCCGCGCGCGCCACCAAGCGCTGGCCGTACTACGGCGAGGTGGCACACGCCCTTGGTGCGCACGTATCTATCGTGGTGTTAGGGGCACAAGGGGACGCCGACCTGCTCGGGTCGGCCGGCCCGCCGGCCCGCCCGCCCGCCGGCCCGCCGAGTCACTCGTCCGCCGACCTCACCGGCCTTCCCGTCCGGGTCTCCGCCGCCGTGATCGCCCGCGCCGCCGCCGCGGTCACCAACGATTCGCTGGCCCTCCATCTCACCCAGGCCGTGGGAACGCCGGTCGTGGCCCTGTTCGGGCCCACGCACCCGCGGTACGGCTTCGGCCCGCGGGGCCCGCGCGACGTCGCGCTGGGAGTGGAGCTGGCCTGCCGCCCCTGCTCGCCGCACGGCGCGGCGCGCTGCCCGCTGGAGCATCACGCGTGCCTGCGCACGCTCGACGTCGCCGCCGTGCGCGCCGCCGTCCGGCACCTGACCTTGGCCGAGGAGGCCACATGCGTCTGATCGTGGGGGTGGACCTGGGAGGCACCACCATCGTCGTGGGAACGCTCACCGAGGACGGCGAGCGGATGCACGGCTTGCTCACCGAGGAGACGCCCGTGCACCTGGGGCCGGAGGGTGTCGTGGACCGCATGGTCGCCATGATCCACCGGTCCATCGATCAGACCCGGCACGAGTACGGCTCCACCGCCGTCGAGATCGCCGGCGTGGGCGTAGGCGCCCCCGGGCCGCTCGACACCGAGCGAGGCATCGTGATCATAGCCCCGAACCTCGGCTGGCACGACATGCCGCTGCGGGACCGGATCGGCGCCGCCACCGGGCTCGACGCGACGCTCGACAACGATGCGAACTGCGCCACGCTCGGCGAATGGTGGCGCGGCGCCGCCGCCGGCGGCAAGGTGGTCGTCGGGTTCACCATCGGCACGGGGATCGGCGGCGGCATCGTGCTCGACGGCAAGGTGTTTCACGGCGCGTCGGACGTCGCCGGGGAGTTCGGGCACATGACCATCGATCTCACCGGGCGCAAGTGCAAGTGCGGCAACTACGGCTGCGTCGAGGCGTACGCCTCCGGCACCGCCATCGCCGCGCGGACCATCGAGGAGCTCGAGGCGGGCACGCCCAGCAGCATCCCGTCGCTCGTGGGCGGCGACGTCACGAAGGTCACGGCCCAGATCGTCTATCAGGCCGCCGCCGACGGCGACCTGCTCGCGCTCGAGATCGTGCGCGACACGGTCCGCTTCCTCGGCGCCGGCATCGCGAACATCGTCAACATCCTGAACCCGGAAGTGGTCGTCATCACGGGCGGCGTCACGAAGGCCGGCGACCGGCTGTTCGGTCCGCTCCGCACCGAGGTCGCGCGGCGGGCGTTCAAGCCGGCCGTGTCCGCCTGCCGCATCGTGCCGGGCGCGCTCCCCGGCACCGCGGGCGTCTACGGCGCGGTGGCGTCCTACAAGGTGCAGCGGTGGGGCAGCGCGTGAGGCGTCTGGGAGTGATCGGGACCATGGTCTGGGACCGCATCTACCGCCGCACCCCGCTCCCGGCGGAGCCGGTCGAGGAATGGGGCGGCATCGCGTACGCCCTCGCCGGCCTCGAGGCCGCCCTGCCGGACGACTGGGAAATCGTCCCCCTCGTGCGCGTCGGCCGCGACCTCGCTCCCCAGGCGGAGCGGTTCCTGCGCGAGCTGCGCCGCTGCGCCGCGACGGCCCGGTTCATCGAGGTGCCGCATCCCAACAACCGCGTCACGCTGCGGTACGAGTCGGACGTGCGTCGCTCGGAGCGGATGGCGGGGGGCGTCCCGCCGTGGACCTGGGCGGAGCTGGGTCCGCTGGTCGGCGACCTCGACGCGCTGTACGTGAACTTCATCTCGGGCTTCGAGATGACGCTCGAGACGGCGCAGCAGTTGCGCCACGGGTTTCCGGGGCCCATCTACGCGGACCTGCATTCCCTCCTGCTCGGCATCAACCGGTCCGGCCACCGCTTCCCGCAGACCCTGCCGCACGTCTCGGCGTGGTTCGCGTGCTTCGACGTCGTGCAGGCCAACGAGGAAGAGCTCGCGCTCGTCGGCGACGATCCGATGGGCGTGGCGGCGCAGGCGCTGGCCGCGGGGGTCGGCCTGCTGCTCGTCACCGTCGGCGCCCGCGGCGCCGTGTACTTCACCCAGGGACCGTTCGCCTTCGACCGGCGCCGGCAGCCGGCCGCCGGGCCGATCGAGACCGCGCGGATCCCCGCGGGCGACGTCGTGACGGACGGCGATCCGACCGGCTGCGGCGACGTGTTTGGCGCAACGCTGCTCGCGGACCTGCTCGGCGGGCATCCCGTCCCCGACGCCGTGCGCCGGGCCAACGTGGCGGCGGGCCGGAACCTGCGGCACCGCGGCGCCACCCGGCTGCACCACCACCTCCGTGGAGCGATCGCCCTCCGATGACGCGCGTCGTCGAAGTTCCCGCGCAGTTCGATGACCGGACGTTCGACCACTTTGCCCGGGGCTACAGCGCGGAAGGCAGCGGCCGGGTACTGTTCGATGCGCACGCGACCCAGTGGGCCTCGCCCTACGCGCTGGTCGGCCTGCTGACGGCCGGGCAGGCGATCACGGAGGCGGGTGCGAACGGCCGCTCCTCACGCTGCCGCAGGACCGCGACGTCGCGCACTACTGGGGCCGCACCGGATTCCTGCGGCACGCCGAGGAGCTGTTCGAGCTGCACGGCAAGGCGCCCCGCGTCGCGGCCCGCGGCGATTCCGACGTGCTGCTCGAGATCACGCCGGTGCGCGAGGCGGACGACGTCCACGGCGTGGTGGCGCACATCCAGGACCGCGCGGCGACCATCCTGACCCAGGAGCTCGGGCTCGAGGCCGCCGCGACCATGGGATTCGGGATGGCGCTTTCGGAGGCGTGTCAGAATATTGTAGAGCACGCGGGCACCGGCGGGTGGGTGGCGGTGCAGACGTACACGTGGCGGCACAAGCTGCGCCGCCGGGTGGTCCTGATCGCGGTGTCCGACGCGGGCGTGGGGTTCCGACGCTCGCTCGAAGCCACGCAGGCCAAGCGGTTCGGTGATCGCTGGAGTGACGCGGCCGCCCTGGAGGCGGCGCTCATTCAGGGGGTGAGCCGGTTCCGCGATCCAGGACGCGGGCAGGGCCTGGCGGGCATCCGCCGCTACCTCAACCGCTGGGCCGGGAAGTTCGCGGTCCGCAGCGGGACGGCGCGGATGGCCATGGTGCCCGCGTGGGATGACGACGTTCCGCTCGACGACCAGCTACCGTTCTTCCCGGGAACCCAGGTATTGATGATCGTGCCGGCACACGCAGAGACCGAATGACCCGTATTGACATCAAGGACGTCCTCGCCCGCACGGTGAACACCGTGTACGGCGATCTCGTCACCCGCCGGACCGGCGAGGCGGTGCGCTCCGGCATCGAAGCCATGCTCCACGACGACGGCGAGACCGCCATCATCGATTTCGGCACGGTTCGGCTGATGGACATTTCGTGCGCCGACGAGATCGTCGGGAAGCTGCTGCTCCAGCAGGGCACCGCGCGGTACTTTCTGCTCGCCGGCGTGCACGCCGCGCACGAGGACGCGCTCGCGCCCGTGCTCGAGCGACACCACCTCGCGGTCGTCGCCGAGGACCGGACCGGCGCGCTCAAGCTGCTGGGGAGCCTCCCCGAGCACGCGCGCCGCGCGTTCCGGCTGCTGGCCGACTCCGGCCCCGCCGAGCTCGACGAGATCGCCACGCGGCTGGCGCTGGCCCCGGACGAGGCGCGCTGCGCCCTGGAGACCCTGCGACAGCACCGCGTCGTCCTCGAGACGGGCGGACACTACCAGGCCCTGCGCTGCGCATGAGCCGAAGCCGCCTCGGTCTCTCGACCCGCGCCGTGCACGGCGTGCCGCGCCCCGCGCCGGCGCAGACGCCGGTCACGTCGCCCATCTACCAGAGCAGCACGTTCACCAACACGGTCGGCTCCACCGACGAGGTCGTCTGCACCCGGTACGGCAACAACCCCAACCAGCGTTCGCTCGCGCAGCGGCTGGCGGCGCTCGACGGCGGGGAGGCGGCCATCGCGGTCGCGAGCGGGATGGGGGCCACGGCCCTCGCCCACCTCGCGATCCTCCGGCCGGGCGACCATCTCGTCTCGAGCGACTGGATCTACGGCGGCACGCGCCGCCTGTTCGAGGGCGAGTTCGCCCGGCTCGGCATCGAAGTCTCGTTCGTCGATCCCGCCAACCCGCGTGGCTGGAAGTCGCGCCTCCGGAACACCACGCGCGCCATCTTCCTCGAGACGCCCACGAACCCGCTCATGCGGGTGCTCGACCTCGATCCGCTGGCCGCGCTGTGCCACACGGAGGGCATCGCGCTCATCGTGGATTCGACCTTCGCGTCGCCCATCAATCTCCGCCCCATCGAGCACGGGGCCGACGTGGTCATCCACAGCGCCACCAAGTACCTGAACGGCCACAGCGACGTGATCGCGGGCGCCGTGATCGGCACCGACGAGATGATCGAGGAAATCCGCCGGCTCATGCAGGTCTGGGGCCAGGCCATCGACCCGCACGCCGCGTGGCTCGTCGAGCGGGGCCTCAAGACCATCGACGTCCGCGTGGAGCGTCACAACGCGAACGGCCTCGCGTTCGCCGAGTGGGCGGCCGGCGAGCGCGCCTTCAGCCGCGTCCACTACCCCGGGCTGCCGTCCCATCCCGACCACGCGCTCGCCGCCATCCAGCTCGACGGGTTCGGCGGCATGGTGGGCCTCGAGGTGCGCGGCGGGGCGGAGGCCGCGGAGCGGATGCTGCGCCGCCTGCGGGTGGCGCAGCACGCGCCCAGCCTGGGCGGCGTGGAGACCCTCGTGTCCGAGCCGCGCGTCACCTCGCACGCCAGCCTGACGCCGCTCCAGCGTGCGGCGCAGGGCATCCCCGACGGGTTCGTGCGCGTGAGCCTGGGCATCGAGAACGTAGAAGACATCATCGCCGACTTCCAGCGGGCGCTGCGGCAGCCCCGCCGGGCGCAGGCGTGATCGACTTCGAGCGCGTCTTCAAGGCGTACCCCAAGGGCGTGTTCGCGCTGCGGGACGTGACCTTCCACGTCATGCGGGGCCAGTTCGTGTTTCTCACCGGCCATTCCGGCGCCGGGAAGTCCACGGTGCTGCGGATGATCTACGCCGGCGACCTGCCCACCGAGGGCGAGGTCCGGGTTTCCGGGCGGACCACCGCCTCGCTCCGGCCCCGGGACATCCCGAAGCTCCGCCGCCGGCTCGGCATCGTCTTCCAGGACTTCCGGCTGCTGGCCGACCGCACGGCGGAGGAGAACGTGGCCTTCGCCCTCGAAGTCACGGGCGCCCGCCGCGACCTCATCGGCCCCAAGGTGGCACGCGTGCTGGCGCAGGTGGGGCTCGCCGCGAAGGCGCGCGCGCTGCCGCACGAGCTGTCGGGGGGCGAGCAGCAGCGCGTAGCCATCGCGCGCGCCCTCGTCAACGACCCCTTCGTGCTGCTCGCCGACGAGCCCACCGGCAACCTCGACGAGCGCGCGACGCGCGGCGTGGTGCAGCTGCTCCGCGAGATCAACGCCAACGGCACCGCCGTGCTCATGGCCACGCATGACCTGGACATCGTCCGGCAGGCGAACTTCCGGACCATCGAGCTCGAGGCCGGGGCCATCGTGTACGACTCCGGCGTGGACGACGCCGCCGGCGAGGCACCCACCGCATGAGGCTGGCCCTCCGCGAGGCCATCCGGTCGTTCGGCCGCACTCCCGTGCTCTCCCTGCTGTCCGTCACGACCATCGCGTTCGCGTTGTTCGTCGTGGGCCTCGTCATGCTGGTGGGGATCAACGTGCGGGCGGCCATCGAACAGGTCGGCGAACGGGTCGAGGTGGTGATGTACCTGCGGCGCGGCACCCCGCTGGAGGCGGCGACCGTGGCCATGGAGGACATCCTCGCCTTCCCCGAGGTCGCCGACGCGGGCTACGTGTCCGAGGAGGAGGCGCTGCGGCGCGCCCGCGCCGAGCTCGAGGAGTTCCAGGACGTGTTCGACGACCTGGCGCAGAATCCCCTCCCCGCGTCCATCGAGGTGCGGCTCCTGCCGGCGTTCCGCGACGCCGTGCACGTCGAGGAGGTCGCCCAGCGGCTCCGTGGCTTCCGGTTCACGGAGGACGTCCGCTATGGGCGCGACTGGATCGCCAAGCTCGACCGGCTGCGGTCCATCGCGGCGGCCGTGAGCTTCCTGATCAGCGCGGCGTTCGTCGCGGCGTCCATCATCATCATCGGCACGACCATCCGCCTGACGGTGCTGCAGCGGAGCCGGGAGATCGCCATCATGCGGTTCGTGGGCGCCACGTCCGGGTTCATCCGCCTCCCCTTCCTGCTCGAGGGCGCCTTCAAGGGCGCGATGGGCGGCGTCCTCGCCCTGGGCATGAGCTACGGGGCCTTCCTGGTGGTGAACCGGCTCGTGCTCGAGGGCCGGTTCTTCGCCCCCGCCGAGGCCCTGGGCTTCGTGCTCGCCGGCATGCTCCTCGGCCTGGTAGCGAGCGCCGCGAGCGTGGGGCGGCACCTCCAGGAGGTGTGAGGGTGCGCCGCGCCGGGGCGCTGCTGACCGTGGCCCTGCTCGCGCCGCTGGTCGCCGCCGCGCAGAACCCGCTCGACCGCCAGATCCGCGAGAACCAGGCCCGGCTCGACTCGATCCGGCGCGAGCGGGGCCAGCTCGAGGGCGAGCTCACCCGGCTCCGGGGCCGCGAGCGCAACCTCTCGACCGAGTTGGTCAATCTCGACCGCCAGAAGAACGCCACGTCGCGCCTCGTGAACGAACTCGACCGGCAGCTCTCGGAGCTCGGCACCCAGCTCGATTCGATCACGCTCGAGCTGCTCGTGGCCCAGGACGCCCTCGCGGAGAAGCGGGCGGTGCGGGAGCGCCGGATCGTCGAGCTCTACAAGCGGGGCCCAATCTGGGCCTTCCAGGTGATGCTCGCGGCCGAGTCGTTCGGCGGCCTGCTGAGCCGGTACAAGTACCTGCACCTGATCAGCCGGCGCGATCAGGCCCTGGTCTCCGAGGTCGTGGTCCTGCGCGACCACATCGCCGACGAGCGGCGCCAGGTCTCCCGCGTGCAGGACCTGGTCGGGCGGAACCGCGGCGAGCGGGAACAGGAGCTCGACCGGTTCGAGTCGCTCGAACGGCAGCGCCTCCGGAGTCTCCGGCAGACCCAGGCGTCGGCGGAACGGGCCCGCGAGCAGCTCTCGGAACTCGAACGCTCGGAGCGGCAGATCAACACGCTCATCACGAACCTCGAGCGGCGGCGGCGCGAGGCGGTCGCGGCGGGCCGCGCGACGTTCCCCGCCACCATCTCCGAAGAGAGCATCGGCACGCTGGAGTGGCCGGCGGCCGGCGAGGTGCTCTACCGGTTCGGCCGGAGCGCGGGCCCGCGCGGAACGGTGGTCCGCCGTGACGGCCTTGGGGTTCGCGCCGCGGTGGGCACCGAGGTCCGGGCCGTCGCGGGCGGAGAGGTCGTGATGGCGGGGCCCATGGGCACGTACGGACCCACGGTGATGCTGGATCACGGCGGCGGGTTCTACACGCTCTATCTCTATCTATCCCAGTTGAGCGTGCTCGCCGACCAGCGGATCGAGGGCGGGACCGTGATCGGCCGCTCGGGTGGTCAGGCAACCGAGGAGGGACCCCACTTCGAGTTCCAGATCCGTCAGGTTCCGAGGACCGGAACCCAGCCCCTCCCGCTGGATCCGCTGAACTGGCTCAAACCAAGGAACTGAAACACGTTACGCCTTGTCGCGGCAGTACCGACAGTATAGCGTCATCATTGATACTTCAACATTACAGCAGTCACGGAGAGGGCGGTTACCCACTCCCGCGTGCGCTATCTTTCCGGAGGCGTCCACCGTCCGGGAGGGCGTCCATGAGGCTCACGGACCGGCGCGCGGATCGGCGCGCCATGGTGCAGCGGGATCTCCGGCGACGGGACATCGCGGAAGTCCGCGTGTTGGCCGCGATGGCCGCCGTGCCGCGGGAGCCCTTCGTTCCCCGCGAGTTACAGCCCGAAGCCTACGCCGACCGGCCCCTCGTCATCGGTCACGGGCAGACCATCTCGCAGCCGTACATCGTCGCGCTCATGACCCAGGCGGCGGCACTCACCCGCCATAGCCGCGTGCTCGAGGTGGGGGGCGGCTCCGGGTACCACGCCGCCGTGCTCGCCCGCATCGCCAGTGTCGTATGGTCCATGGAGCGGATTCCGGACCTCGCGCGGCGCGCCCGGTGCCAGCTGCGCGCGCTGGGGGTGCGCAACGTGCACGTGCTGCACGGGGACGGGACGCTCGGGTACCCCCCGGCCGCGCCGTACCACGCGATTCTGGTGGCGGCGGCGGCGGCGGCCCCGCCCCCCGCGTTGCTGGAGCAGCTCGCCATCCACGGGCGCCTGGTGATCCCTGTCGGACCAGTGGACGTCCAGGAACTCATGGTGTACGAACGCACCCGCACCGGCGTCCGCGAACGCGTCCTGTGTGCGTGCTGCTTCGTCCCGCTGGTGCCCGCCCCGCCGCGCGCCCGCTGCTGACCGGGTCCCCGGTGTAGCGCGCACGGGCGGTCGACGGATAAGATTAGCCGACCACCCACCCTGGATATCGCCGCTGCGCCGCTTCCCCTCCCCCCCGCTCCTGCTTGCGGCGCTCGCGATCGTGGCGGCCGCCGCCGGACCCGCCGCCGGCCAGTCGCGCACGGCCGTGGGCCTCCGCGTGGGCGTGGTCGGCTCGTCGAACCTGGTGCGCGATTCGATCGTGGAGGCGTTCGCGGTGCGGCCGCAGGTTGCCCCCATGCTGGGACTCCGCGTGACCATGCCGGTCGGCCACCGATACGCCGTGGGGGGCCAGGTGGCCGTGAGCCGGTCGAGCCTCCGGACGGTGGGCGACACCGCGTCCGCCACCGTCACCACGCTCACCGTCTGGGCCCCAAGCGTAGTGGTCCGCACCTCGCTCCGGCCGTGGCTCGCCGCCGAAGCCAGGCTCGGCCTGCTGCTGTACGACGCGGCCGAGCCGCAGGGCACCCTGTTCAGCGACGGGGCACCGGTGGCGCCCATGCTCGGCGTGGGCGTGGCGCTCGAGCGCCCGCTGGGTACGCGGTACCGGGCGGCCCTGTTCCTGGACTACGACGCGCACCGCTTCACCACCACGGTCCTCGAAGCCCGCGGGTTCACGGGGGCCACGATCGTGCACCGCGTGAGCGTCGGGCTGTCGCTGACGCGGGAGTTCGGGCATGCGGCGCCGTAGGGCGCTGCTCCCCCTCCTCGGCGCAGTCGTCCTCGCGGGCTGTGAGGGCGCCGTGGCGCCGGAGCGTGAGGCCGTGTACGACTTCGACCTGTCAGGCTCCGGGCTCGTGTTCCACTGGACGCCCGACCGCCTGCCCGTCCGCTACTGGGTGGCGCCCGATGCGGGCGTCGTCCGGGACTTCGCCGCCGAGGGAATCCGCCGCTGGACCCACCAGTTCCTCTACGGCGAGTTCCGCGGCACGCTGGTCGAAGACTCGTCCACGGCCGACGTCCTGATCTGGGTCAGTCCGGCGTCGCCGCCCGCCGGCCAGCCCACCGACGATCCCCCGGCGCTCGCGGCCTGCGAGGGCGTGACCTCGAACGACACCACGGCCACCGGCCCCCGCGCCCTGGCGGGACCGTTCGTCGTGCTGATCTCGTGGCGGTCGTTCTACTCCGACGTGGACGTCGTCAACTGCCTCGAGCGGGTGACGACGCACGAGATCGGCCATACCCTGGGGTTGTTCGGTCACAGCCCGAACGAGTTCGACCTGATGAACGGCACGCCGCGGGTCGCGTCCCCGTCACCCACCGATCGCACCACGGTCGAAGTCCTGTACGGGACGGCGGCCTCGATACTCCCACCGGAGGCCCCCCAATGAGACCCGCCATCGCGCTCGCGCTGCTGCTGGGGACCGTGGCCTGCGATCAGGTGACGCCGCCCGACCGCCCCGCCCCGTACCAGTATGCCGTCCGGCTGCAGGACGGATTCCCGCTCGTGTTCCGGTGGCCCGCCGCGAGCCTGCCCGTGCGCGTGTGGGCCGAGCCCGCGCTGTCTGTCGAGGAATACGTCACGGAGGCCCTCTCGCTCTGGGAGAACGGCGTGCTCTACGCCGAGGTGAGCGGAGTCCTGGTCCAGGACTCGAGCGAGGCCGACGTTGTGATCCGACTGGATCCCGGTTCGCAGACCTCGTCCGGGACCGCCTGCACCAGCTGGACGTTCTACGCGGTGACCCTGGATACGGTGATCGAACTGCCGTTCCGCACGGTGCTCGAGCCGCGCGCCGGGGCGGCGAGCCAGGACCTGCACGACTGCCTCCGTCAGGCCGTGGCCCACGAGCTGGGCCACACGTTCGGGCTCCTCCTCGAGAGCGACGACCCAGGCGACCTGATGTACCCGGGGCCGTCGCCCCGCGGACTCTCGCCCCGCGACGTCGCCACGCTGGAAACGCTCTACCACAGTCGGCCGACGGTGCGTCTCCCGGCCAACCGGTAGGCCCGCGCGGCGCGGGCCGCGAGGCCGGTCGAATGTGTTAAGATTATCGCCCTCGCGCCCCGGACCGCGGGCGCGCAACCCCTGGCGCAACGACTCGAACCACGGGTGATCAGGACGATGTCGGCTGTCATTCTCCCGGGCCTGCGGCCCTCCAAAGACGTCCACTGGAATCTCCGCACCGCGGCACTCTACGAAGCCGCGATTCGGCGGGGCGAGGGCCATGTGGCGGCGGGCGGGCCGTTTCTGGCGTTCACCGCACCGCACACCGGCCGGTCGCCCAACGACAAATTCGTGGTCCGGGAGCCTTCCTCCGAGGCGAACATCTGGTGGGGCGCGGTGAACCAGTCCATGGAGCCGGCGGTATGGAACACCCTCAAGGCGGACGTGCTCGCCCACCTGGGCGGGCGGGAGCTGTTCGTCCGCGACGTGTTCGCCGGCGCGGACCCCAGGCATCGCCTGAGCGTGCGGTTCGTGACGGAAAGCGCGTGGCACGCGCTCTTCGCCTACAACATGTTCCTCCGTCCCGGCGCGGGTGAAGTGGACCACTTCGCGCCCGACTTCACGGTGGCGCACGCGCCGGAGCTGCAGGCCTCGCCGGAGCGTCACGGGACGCGGTCCGGGACGTTCATCGTGCTGAACCTCGCCGAGCGGATGGTGCTGATCGGCGGCACGCGATACGCGGGCGAGATGAAGAAGTCGATCTTCACGCTGCTGAACTACGTCTATCCCACCCGGGGCATCCTCTCGATGCACTGCTCGGCCAACGTCGGGCGTGAGGGCGATGTCGCCGTGTTCTTCGGACTGTCCGGCACCGGCAAGACGACCCTCTCGGCCGACCCCTCGCGCGGGCTCATCGGCGACGACGAGCACGGCTGGAGCGACCAGGGCGTGTTCAACTTCGAGGGGGGCTGCTACGCCAAGGTGATCCGCCTCTCCGCGGACGGCGAGCCGGAGATCTTCGCGACAACCCGGATGTTCGGGACGATTCTCGAGAACGTGTGCCTCGACGAGGACACCCGTGAGGTGGACCTCGACTGCTCGGACATCACCGAGAACACCCGCGCGTCGTACCCCATCCAGTTCATCCCGAACCACGTCCCGGGCGGCCACTCCGGCCACCCGACCCACATCATCTTCCTCACGGCCGACGCGTTCGGCGTGCTCCCGCCCATCGCCCACCTCACGCCCGAGCAGGCGATGTACCACTTCCTGACGGGCTACACGGCCAAGGTCGCCGGCACCGAGCGCGGGGTCACGGAGCCGCAGGCCACGTTCAGCGCGTGCTTCGGCGCGCCGTTCCTGCCGCTCCACCCCGGCGTGTATGCGAAGATGCTCGGCGAGCGGATCGCGCGGCACAAGGTGAAGTGCTGGCTGGTGAATACCGGCTGGACCGGCGGGCCCTACGGCGAGGGGCACCGCATCCGGCTCGGCCACACGCGCGCCATGGTGCGGGCCGCCCTCGAGCGCCGCCTCGTCGCCGTCCCCACGCGGGAGGATCCGGTGTTCGGATTCGCGGTGCCGACGCGCGTACCGGGGGTGCCGGACGAGGTGCTCGATCCGCGCGGCACCTGGAAGGACCCGGCCGCGTACGACGCCCAGGCCCGGCGCATGGCCGTCATGTTCCGCGAGAACTTCGCCAAGTACGCCGACCAGGTGGACGCGGCCGTCCGCGCCGCCGGCCCGCGGGAGGGCTAGCGGCGTGTCCAGCTTCGGCGGGTTCGAGGTCGTACGCGACCCGCTGTGGAACAACATCGGGATCGACGCCCAGGCGCTGACGATCCTGGACACCGCCCCGTTCCAGCGGCTGCGGTACATCCGGCAGCTGGGACACGCCTTCCTGGTCTATCCCGGCGCCACGCACACGCGGTTCGAGCACGCGCTCGGGACGTACCACCTGGCCCGCCGGGCCCTCGCGATGCTGCAGGAGCGGGACCTGCTGACGGGGCTGCCGGCGGACGACTCCGCCCTCATCCGGCTCGCCGCGCTGCTGCACGACGTCGGGCACTATCCCTTCTCCCATGCGCTCGAGGAAGCGGGCCTGCCGTCCCACGAGGCGCTCGCGCGCGAGCGGCTGGCGCAGGACGACCTCGGGCGGGCGCTGAAGGCCACGGGGCTCGCCGACGCGGCCGAGCGGATCGCGGAGCTGATCGCCGGCCGGGGCGCGAGCCCGCTGCGCGGCCTGATCTCGGGCGCGCTCGACCTCGACAAGATCGAGTATCTCACCCGCGACGCGCGCATGTGCGGCGTGCCGTACGGCACGGTGGACGTCGACCGCCTGCTGCACTCCCTCGTGCTCGTGGAGTACGGCGGGGCCCCCGTGATCGGGCTGCACGAGAAGGGCCTGAGCGCCCTCGAGTCGCTCCTCTTCGCCAAGTACCAGATGTACCGCAACGTGTACTGGCACCACGCCGTGCGGAGCGCCACGGCCATGTTCAAGCGCGCGGTGCGGGAGGCGCTCGCGCGCGGCGCGCTGGACGAGGCGTCCATCGCGCGGTCCACCGACGAGACCCTGATGGAAGCCCTGCGCCGGCTCCAGGCGCCCCTGGCCGAGCGCCTGCGGCAGCGCCGGCTGTTCAAGCGGGTGCTGGACCTCCCCGCCACCGAGCTGCCCGCGGGCGCCGGCACGTGGGTGGCCGACGAGCCCGCGCTCACCGCCGAGGTCGAAGACCGGCTCGCCGTCGAGTGCGGACGCCCCCCGGGCGAGCTGCTGCTCGACTTCCCGCGCAAGCCCGCGATGCTGGCAAGCGACGTCCCGGTGCTCACACGCCGGGGAGCGGTGGCCCCCGCCCGCGTGGGAATCCAGCGCGTGGCGGAGGACCTGCACACGGCCGCCCGGCGGCTGCGGGTGTACGCCGCCGAGCCGTGCGGCCTCCGGGCCGAGGCGGTGCTGGCGCTGGTGGAAGGAGAGGCGGCCCAGGTTCGGGCCCGCCTGGGCGAGGCCCGCCCGCTGCTTTCCCCGGCCTAGGCCCCGGACGGGAGCGGCGCACCCCCCGCGTCGGCCAGCTGCCTGGCCAGCCGCCGGTAGTACGCCGCGTCCTCACCCCGCTCCGCCTGATCCATGGCCACCGCGCACACCTCGAGCGCGTAGAGCAGGGAGGGAAGGTGCTCGGCCGCGACCACCCCGACGGCGGCGCGGTTCGGCCCTGCGGTCACGTCCGCCCGTCGCCGTTGTGCTCGACGGCGTCGATGCGGACGATGATCACCGTGATGTTGTCGAGGCCCCCGAGCCGGTTGGCCTCGGACACGAGCTTCTCCGCCAGATCCTGGGGTTCCGGCGACGACTGGAGGATCTGGTGCAGACGGGGGTCGTCGATCATCCCCGTGAGTCCGTCGGACGCCAGGAGGAACACGTCCCCCGGCCGCAGGGTCCCGACGTACGTGTCGGGAATCACGTCCTCGTTGGCCCCGACGCAGCGCGTGATCACGTTGCTGTAGGGGTGAGTTCGGGCATCTTCGGGGGTGAGGTAGCCCGCGTCCACCTGCTCCTGGACGTAGGAGTGGTCCTTGGTCAGCTGGAGCAGGTATCCGTCCCGCAGCATGTAGGCCCGGCTGTCACCCACCTGCCCGATCAGATAGCGGGGCCCCAGGAACGCCAGGGTCGTGGCCGTGGTGCCCATGCCGCGCTTGTCGTGCTCGGTGAGGGTGCGGTCGAAGATCGCCGCGTTCGCCTCGCGGATGGCCTCGCGGATCCGCTGGGCCGCCGCCACGTCGTCGAGCTCGCGGACGTCGCCAAGCTCCTGCGCGATGATGCGCACGGCCATCTCGCTGGCCACCTCGCCCGCGGCGTGCCCGCCCATCCCGTCCGCGACGATGAACACCGCGCGGTCGGGCACCACGAGGTAGTTGTCCTCGTTCCCCGACCGGACGACGCCGACGTCAGTCCGCCCCGCGCAGGTGAATCGCACGCGTGCGTCCAAGTTACTTCTGTTCGGGCGGCAGGCGGATGGCCTGCAGCACTTTGGTGGAGCCGCCCTTCACGGGCTCGTCGCTGTCCACCGGCTCGAAGAAGGCGCGAACCTCCCCGAAACGCAGCAGCGCGCCCGGCACGAGCACGGCTTCCGTGGCGACGCGGTCACCGTCGGCGAAGGTGCCGTTGGTGGATCCGAGATCCACGATCACCCAGATGCCCTCCCGGCGCTGCAGCTTGGCGTGGACCGTCGAAACGCTGTCGTCCGGCAGGACGATGTCGTTGTAGTCCGCGCGCCCGATGTTGGCCAGCGAGGTGCGGACGGGGACTCGTTGCCCCTTGAGGATGCCGCTCCGGATCACGAGGTGCGCGAGTTCCGCGCCGGACGGGCGCGGGGCGGGCGCCGCCGGGCCGGCCGGAGCCGGCGTGGCGGCCACCGGGGGTGCCGCGGGTACCGCTGGTACCGCGGGTGGCGGCGCGGGTGCGGCTGGGGCGGCCGCCACGGGGGGCACGCCCGCCCGCGCGGCCGGGGGCGCCACCGGGGATCGCTCCCCGAACAGGGTGTTGGCGAGGCGCCGTACCGCCCCCCTCGCCGGTGCCGGGGCCTGGGGCGGAGCCGGCGCCCTGGGCGGAGCCGGCGGCGTGGGCGGGGCCGGCGCCCTGGGCGGAGCCGGCGCCTTGGGCGCGACGTCCGCATAGAACCGGAACTCGTTGTCCCCGATGCTGATCACATCCGCCCGCGAGAGTACCACCTGCCCGTGGACCCGCTGGCCATTGACCAGCGTGCCGTTGGTGCTGCTGTCGACGATCACGTAACCCTGCGGGGTCGGCATGATCTCCGCGTGGCGGCGCGAGACGTCCTTGTTGGTGATCACGACCTCGCAGCTGGCGTCCCGGCCGAACACGACGGAACTGCCGATGGCGTACTCGCGCCCGTCCGTGAGCGACACGATCCGTCCACCCGTCCCGGCCGTGGGAGACCGCCCCGAGGCCGGCAGGCCGGCCGCGGCCGCCAGGGCCGCTGAGTTGACCGCCTGGATGTACTGGGTGGACCCGCTGCGGCGCTCGTCCACGAACAGCAGTTCATGGCCCGCGATTTCCACCTTGTCCCCGTGCAGCAGCGGCGTCGGCTGCGCCCCGAGCCGTACCCCGTTGATCAGGATCTCAGCCTGTTCCATGGCACGACGGACGGCAACCTGGCCGTCGGCCGTGGCGTGCAGCAGGGCGTGCCGCGGAAGGATCCCGGCCCCCTCCAGCACGACCGCCGACCCCGACTCGGTCCCGACCACGGACTCCCCCGGAGGGATTGCCCGCCGGTTGCCGCCGATTTCGAGAAACGACATAGGTCTGGATCCACCCCCGGAATGGGGAAAACCTAAGGGCCGCGGGGACCGGGGGCAACCGAATCCGCCACCGGCTGCAGGGGGTCGAGTGGCGTGTCCCGCCCCTCGGCCAGCTTGAGCCAGCGCCAGAACAGCACGGATCCGAATCCGAGGGTCAGGTAGGACCCGAAGACACGCCACAGCAGGATGTACGAGGGGGTGAGTTCCCGCGGCACGTAGATGGACATCACCGCGGCCGACAGCAGCTCGGCGATGCCGGATCCCCCCGGCGTGGGCGCAAAGTACAGCAGGAAGGTGATCAGCGTCTGGAGCAGCACGACGTCCACGAAGTTCACCTCGATGCCGAGCATCCGCAGGACGACCCAGCCCGCCGCGAGCTTGTTGGCGTGGGCGGCCGGCGAGAGCAGAACGGCCAGAAACGCCGTGGCGGCCCCCCCGGGGGTCGCGAATCGCTTCACCGCCGCGTGGGCGTGGTCCACGCCCGCCTCGGCCTTCGCCACCCGGGCCGCCAGCCCCGCACGGCCACGCCGTTCCAGGAGCCGAGTCAGCGTCCCCGCCAGCCTCCGGGCGATTCCGGGAAAGGCGATCAGCGCGACAATCCCGAGCCCGAGCATCAGGAACCCGCCGAGGCTCACGGCGAACAGGTCAAACAGGTCGATCCCGGTGCCCAGAATGCCGTGTGCGCTCAGCGACTGGCCGGCCCCGAAGAAGATCGCGGTGGGCCCGGCGATCGCGAAGAAGACGACCGTGGCGACGAACGTCATGAGCGTCGCCACCGCGGCTTCGGGGATCGGCGTGCCGGAGCGCTTGAGCGCGTAGACCATCATCGGGCCGCCGCCCGCCTGCGCCGGGGTGAGCAGCGCGGCCCACATGGTGAGCCCACCCGCCAGGACGGCCCCCGTCAAGGACTGCCGCGGGTACACGTGGCGCGCCACGACGTACAGGCGCAGGCCGCCCCCCAGCCAGTCCAGCGACGCGAGCCCGATGCCCACCAGCACCCACCCGAGCTTGAGCGTCAGGAGGGCGTGCGCAAACCGCTCGAGGTTGTTGCCGTAGAGCAGCATCCCGCCGATGCCGATCAGCGAGATGACGGCGAAGATCTCGAGGCCGCGGCGGAACAGGCGAGGGGTGAGCGCCGCCATGAGGGAAGCGAACCTATCCCCCGTCGACGGGGTCGGCAATGAGCCTTGTAGCCGACGGCCGGCGGCGGGTAAGCTTCGGCGCGATGCCCGCCGACCGCCTCGTGCTGCGCAACGCCCGCCAGCACAACCTCAAGGGAATCACCGTCGAGCTGCCCCGGCGCGCGTTGACCGTGGTCACGGGGCCCTCCGGCTCGGGTAAGAGCACCCTCGCCTTCGACACGATCTACGCGGAAGGGCAGCGGCGCTACGTGGAGTCGCTCTCGACGTACGCCAAGCAGTTCCTGGAGCGGATGGCCAAGCCGGACGTCGAGCGGATCGAGGGTCTGTCGCCCGCCGTCGCCATCCAGCAGAAGAACCCGACCACCTCCAGCCGCTCGACGGTCGGCACCGCCACCGAGCTGTACGACTATCTCCGCCTGCTCTGGGCACGGATCGGCCGCCCGCACTGCCACAGCTGCGGAGCCCCGGTGACCGTCGATTCCCCGAGCACGGCGGCGGCCAAGGTCCTCGCCCAGCTCCAGGAGCGAGACGTCCTGGTCACGTTCCCGCTGCCGCGGTCCGCGAATGTCTCGCACGATCTCATACTGGAGAACCTGCGGGCGATGGGCTTCAGCCGGATCGGCGTGGGCGGGCCGGCGGGCCGGCGGGCCGGCGGGCGGAAGGCCGCGCCGCCGCC
>Ga0105095_10000612_pt1 | contig 17614 bp, 17 predicted proteins | sample PPLLak2March2015_2_FD_79180 | JGI IMG/M metagenome (GOLD analysis project Ga0105095, IMG submission 79180) | Freshwater sediment microbial communities from Prairie Pothole Lake near Jamestown, North Dakota, USA - PPLs Lake P8 Core (3) Depth... | ecosystem: Environmental > Aquatic > Freshwater >...
AGATCTCACCTGTATCAAAATACCAGTACGACAAGAATTCCTCTTATTCAGAAAGCTTCTGGAGAGCTCCATATGTGACCATCGGGAGGATTAATGATGTACTGAGTGTAACGGGTAATATTTCACCTGAAGAAGGTGAGGAGGCCAGGTATGATGATCTTGTCGGCCAGCTATATGCACTCAGGGCTCTATGCCATTTTGACCTTGCAAGGATGTTTGCCCAGCTGCCCACAGCACTTCATGACGGGATAACAATGGATACCCCGGATGGTGGCATCCCTATTGCTGATATGGTATTACCAATCGATTACAAGCCCACGCGAAATACACTCAGGGAAGTTTATGAATTTATACTTGCCGATTTTGACAGAGCCATTGAAAGATTGAACCCGGAACCTTCAATTGGTTCAAGCTATGGATATATTAATATATGGGCTGCTAAAGCCCTGAAAGCCCGTGTCCAGCTCTACCTTGGAAATTATGCCCAGGCATTGATCCTTGCCGAGGATGTAATAATTAACGCGGGATCTTCAGGGTACAGGCTGGCAGAAGTCACTGAATATTACAAAATGTGGGAATCTGTTTCACAGCCCGAGTTTCTTTTTGAAGTGATTACCACCCTGCTTTATAATGCACAGCGAAATTCCTTAGGATATTACTCTGATCCGGAGGGCTATGGGGAATTTGCCGTTACAAATGATTTTGCGGAATGGCTGCATTCGTTCTCATATGATACCCGGTCGCAAATGGTATTTAAAAAGCAGAATTCACAGGGGAATGGAAGGGGCTATTACTGCACTAAATACCCTGGAAGAGAGGAAAGCCTTTATGTCAATAATCCTAAAGTTATTCGCATGGCCGAGGTTTACCTTATTGCTGCTGAAGCGGCACTTAAAGTTCCTGACCAGCCGAAAGCTGATCAGTATCTGAATGCCCTGCGCAGCAAAAGGCTTACTGTTCAGGACATTCTTTCCAATGTGACAATGAATGATATTCTCGATGAGCGGAAAAAAGAATTATTTGCCGAAGGCCAGAGGAGCTGGGATGTATGGCGAAACAAAGGCTCCCTGATAAATGAGAACTTCAGTTTTGATGCCATTGCTTATGACAATTACCGGACACTTGTGGCGATTCCACAGAGGGAAAGGGATATATCACCGGAGTTAATTCAAAATCCGGGATGGTAGGAAGGAGAAGAAATGACTAAAATTTAAAATTTAAAATGACTAAAATTTAAGATTAAAATCTCTATAATATATTTTGAAATAATCTAGATTTCGTATTATGAAAAGAAAGTATAGGGATGAGGATGAGAGATGCGAAGAAAAATTTTATGTTGGGGAAGATAATCCAAAAACATTTGCCAGAGAACTTGAACAAAGGACTGAAAGCTTTGCGGTTGCGATTATCAGGTTATCTGCCAGAATACCTAATACAGTTGAGGGGAGAATAGTTCGAAACCAATTAACAAAAGCGGGGACAAGTGTTGGAGCAAATTACAGAGAAGCCAACAGAGCAAGAAGCCGCGCAGATTTCAGATCAAAAATAAAAGTTTGTGAAAGCGAATCAAGCGAAACAGACTATTGGTTAGAAATTATTATTGAAATGAAATGGTTTACCAGAAAAGAAATCGAGTTTGAAGCTAAAGAATGCAAGGAATTATTAGCAATTTTTACCTCCATTGGCAAAAATCTTAAATAATCCTTGTTAATTTTAGTCATTCCAAATTTCAAATTTTAGTCATTTCTACACGATCATCCCCGCTCCAACTGTATTATTCGTCCCCTCATCTATAAGAATTATGCTGCCTGTGATCCGGTTCCGATGGTAAGGATCGTAAAACAGGGGTTTTGTGGTCCGGATCCTGATCCTTGCAATCTCATTAAGAACAAGTGTTTTATCTGTTTCGTTCTTCTCCAGAGTGTTAATATCTATCTTATATAGCATTTCTTTAACAATACAGCGTGCATCACTCGTTGTATGCTTAATTCCATATTTGCCGTTCAATATCAGAGGTTTTTCACCCAGCCAGCATATCATTATCTCAATGTCCTGGCTAACTTCCGGAAGTTTATCTTCTTTTACGATAAGATCACCGCGGCCTATATCAATGTCATCTTCAACGACAAGGACTACAGACTGGGGCGCAAAAGCAGTTTCGGGACTTTCATTCAGGGAATCAATTGATTTTACAGTTGTTGTCATTCCTGACGGGAGGACCATTATGCGGTCATCCTTGCGAATTGTTCCGCTGGCAATCCTTCCGGCATATCCCCGGTAATCATGAAATTCATCACTCTGGGGGCGAATAACATATTGAACGGGAAAACGGAAATCAACATAGTTAATATCGCTCCTTATATGGACATTTTCAAGATAGTACATCAGGGTCGGGCCATCATACCAATCCATATTCTTTGATCTTACAACAATATTATCTCCATGAAGAGCGCTGATAGGAATAAACCTCACATCCTGGATATCAAGTTTTACAGAAATTTCCTCAATATGCATCTGGATATCGGAGAAAACTTTCTCACTGTAATCCATAAGGTCCATTTTATTTACACACACAACAAGGTGCGGTATTTTGAGCAATGAAGCAATGAATGCATGACGGACTGTCTGTTCGAGCACACCATTACGGGCATCAACCAGGATAATGGCCACATTGGCCGTAGAAGCGCCGGTCACCATATTCCTGGTGTACTGGATATGTCCGGGAGTGTCGGCTATAATGAATTTTCTTTTGGGAGTGGCGAAGTACCTGTATGCAACGTCGATGGTAATCCCCTGTTCTCTTTCTGCCCTCAGTCCATCGGTTAAAAGTGCAAGGTTTACCCTTTCTTCTCCTTTTTGAATGCTGGCCCTCTCAATAGCTTCCAGCTGGTCTTCAAAAATTGCCTTGCTATCATATAATAGCCGTCCGATCAGTGTACTCTTTCCATCGTCTACGCTTCCTGCTGTCGTAAACCTTAGCAGTTCCATGTTCAAATAACCCCGCTGGAAATCTTTTATCTTTGTCATATTCAGTTGTGCTTCTGCTCGCTTCGCTCGCGTCATTCAATGTATAATTCAGTTGCGCTTCAATTGTTAATTAGTACTTTGGTGCTGTAGTGTTCTGATTTTTAATTTTAGTCATTCCAAATTTCAAAATTTAGTCATTTCTTAGAAGTAACCCTCCTTCTTACGGTCCTCCATAGCCGCGTCAGAACGCCTGTCATCATATCGCCCGCCTCTTTCGGTAATGCGGGTAGCGGCAACTTCAAGTATTATCTCTTCGAGGGTCACGGCTTTTGATAAAGTTAAACCGGTGCAGGTAATGTCGCCAATTGTGCGGCATCGGATATCCTTTTCAATGACCTTTTCTCCTGCTTTTTTCTTCATAAATGGGGCATCTGCCAGCCAGACACCATCCCGATTGAATACCTTTCTTTTGTGGGTAAAATAAAGATCAGGGATCTCGATGTCTTCCATATAAATATATTGCCAGATATCCATCTCGGTCCAGTTACTCAGGGGGAATACCCGGAAATGTTCTCCTATTTTCTTTTTCCCGTTAAAAAGGTTCCATAGTTCCGGCCTCTGATTCTTTGGATCCCATTGCCCGAATTCATCCCTGTGGGAGAAAAAACGTTCCTTGGCACGTGCCTTTTCTTCATCACGCCTTCCTCCTCCAAGCGCAGCGTCAAACTTAAATTCTTCAATTGCATCTAACAGAGTTACGGTCTGCAGAACATTCCGGCTCGCATTATAACCTGTTTCCTCGACCACCTTTCCCTTGTCAATAGTATCCTGTACAAATCTCACAATACAGTTTGCACCAGTCTTCAGCATCAATTGATCCCTGAATTCAAGGGTTTCAGGGAAATTATGACCTGTATCTATATGCAGAAGCGGAAAAGGCACATGGGCAGGATAAAAGGCTTTCCTGGCCAGGTAAAACATTACAATAGAATCTTTGCCTCCTGAAAAAAGTAATACAGGTTTCTCAAACTGAGCGGCTACTTCACGGATCACAAAAATGGATTCAGACTCAAGCTCCCTGAGATGATTGAGAGAATAATTATTCATGAATGTCCGCGATTTTATAAAAATTGGATTGGCAAAGATAATAAAATCAGATTATAGCCTGTTCTGAGATTTGGCTATATCAATGATACTGGAATGATCAAAAGCACTATAGGAATAAATCGTCATTTAATTTATCCTTTAAATATATTTATTCATTATAAATAATCCAATTTTCCTAATTTTGTAATTCCTGATTTGTACCAGATGAAGCGGATTTTGAATTATATTTTTAACCACAGGAATGAAATAGCAAGGCTCAGTCTTTTCGCTGTTGTCGCGGTGATTCTTGTTTTCCTTTTTCCATGGGAGGGGAAATTCCGTTATGAATTCCAAAAAGGTAAACCCTGGCAGCATGATGAATATATTTCTCCCTTTGATTTTCCTATCTATAAAACAGATTTGGAGATCAACTCTGAAAGAGACAGCCTTTTAATGAATTTTAAGCCATATTTCAGGTACCAGGAAGATATTGTGCAGACTCAGCTCGATCGTTTCAGATCATCCTTTATTAAAGCCTGGACTGACCTTATTAAAGCTGGCTCTGATTCCCATGACAACGGATTTATTGTTCGTACAGATACGGTGAAAAGAAGGCAATACCTCAATTTTGCCGGTGAACTTATCCATTTTGTTTACTCTAAAGGTATTGTCCAGAGCGATGAGATCCTTGAACGAGTCAATAATCCCGACCGTACTATAGTGATCATCAGAGACCTGGTTGCTGAGGAGCGTGATATAACAGAGGTTTTTACACCACGATCGGCATACGAATTCGTTCTGAATGAAGTGAATAAGATCGCAGACAGCATACCTGACAGGGTGGACCGATTGTTTTTCCGTGACTTGAATATCAATGAATTCCTGATCCCAAACCTTGAATATGATGAAGAAACTTCCAGCAGGGTTCGGGAAGAAATGATAAGTAAGCTTTCCCTTACTAAAGGTATGGTGCAGTCAGGTGAGAGAATAATCTCACGGGGCGAAATGGTTACTGATGTAAAATTCAGGATCCTGGAATCTCTTAAGAGGGAATATGAGACAAAATTTGGAATTTCTGAAAAGTTCAATATTTCCTCCCTGGGAAAAATATTACTTGCGATGATCTCCATGGTTATTTTATATCTGTTTTTGTACAACTTCAGGATGACCGTTCTTAACGATTTCCGGAATACAGCTTTTATCCTCTTATTGATCCTTCTCACTGCCACAATTGCAAGTCTGACCATCAGGCATAGCGTTTTAAGTTTATATGTCCTGCCTTTTGCAATTGTCCCAATCATGATCCGGACATTCTTTGATTCACGTCTGGCTTTGTTTGTTCATCTTTTAACAGTACTTATGATTGGTTTCTGGGCACCCAACAGTTATGAATTTGTTTTCCTGAACATCATTGCCGGTATTGTAGCTATATTCAGCCTTACAAATTCGTATCGCAGGGGTATATTGTTCCAGACAGCTGTTTCTATTACTATCATTTATTCTGCAGTTTATTTTGCATTTTCTGTCATCCAGGAAGGAAACGTACGAACAGTTGATTACAGACCTTTTTTATGGTTCGCAGGTAATGGACTTCTTATACTGACTTCTTATCCGTTGATTTTTATTTTCGAAAAAACTTTTGGCTTCGTTTCTGAATCCACGCTTTTCGAACTTTCTGATTCCAATCAGCCATTACTCAGGAAACTTTCTGATAAAGCTCCTGGCACCTTTCAACATAGTTTGCAGGTTGCAAATCTTGCGGAAGAAGTTGTTTATGAAATAGGAGGGAATTCATTGCTTATAAGGACAGGAGCCCTCTATCATGATATTGGGAAAATGACCAATCCATTTTACTTTATTGAGAATCAGTCCGGAGATAATAATCCTCACGATGACCTGGAATTTGAAAAAAGTGCTGAAATTATTATCGGCCACGTTGCAAAAGGAGTGGAAATTGGAAGGAAATATAAGCTTCCGGAACCTATTGTTGACTTCATCAGAACGCATCATGGGACCACTCTGGTGCAATATTTTTATCGTTCCTTCCTGAAAACACATCCTTCACAGGAAGCTGATATGAGCCAGTTCTCCTATCCGGGGCCAAAACCATTCAGCCGTGAGATGGCAATTGTGATGATGGCTGATTCAGTGGAAGCTTCATCCAGAAGCCTTAAGGTGAAAAATGAAGAAACCCTTAAAGAACTGGTGAATTTTATCATTAATGAACAAATCAGACTCAGCCAGTTTGATAAAGTACAGATTACTTTCCAGGAAATTACAAGGATAAAAGAGATACTGATTTCAAAACTGCTCAATATTCATCACGCGAGGATAGAATATCCGGTGTAGATTACAGCCGCGTGTCAATGACTTCCAATTCAGGATGCTGGGAGGGATCGAAGCGGAAAGTTTCCGGAGTTGTTTTATATTTTGGCTGATAACTTTTAATGCTAAAGGTGTGGTTTATACCCTGCTTGCCTTTTGTTCCCATTGAATATAAATGGTAGTTATCCTGTCGTATCAGAAGCGTAATGGTATGAAAGCTTGTATTAAGATCAATCGGGAAAAGATCGACCTGCCAGTAATCAATATCAAGATGGCTGAACTCGCCTGTTAACCTGTATTTGAAGCTACTGTCGTAAAATGAAAACAATTTTTCCGGATTGCTTATAAAGAATTCATCATTTTCAGACGAACTGGCAGGTTCACTGATATAAACTTCCTCCTCTGAAACAAGGTAGTTCCAGAGTGATATCCCGTCACAGTAAATTTCTGAATCCCTGAATTTAAGCCGGTACTGATTGCCATTAAGGATAAGATCACCGGTCTCTGTATAAGTTTCATTATCGACGATGGATTCATAGATGTATTCGAATTCGATCTTTACTGGATAGTCTGATTCAGCTTTCCTGGCAAACTTGTCCAGTACTTCCTTTGCAGCAGGATCCTGTTGCGAAAATATTGATAGACAGACAAATAGATTTAAAATGACCAGGGAAATTACAGATTTCATAATATTAAATGTTTCCATCCTCCCGATTAACACTCAAAATCTGTTCCAATGTATTAAGATCTTTGATTAAAACCTGTCTGGCTTTGCTTCCCTCATACGGACCTACTATTCCCGAAGCCTCCAGCTGGTCAATGAGTCTGCCTGCCCGGTTATATCCGATTGAAAATTTTCTCTGGATAAGGGACGTTGATCCTTGCTGGTATTCCACAATAAGCCTTGCAGCTTTATCAAAGAGCTCATCTTTTGAATCAGGGTCGAAATTTTCGGTGTCTACACCACTGGTATCATCTTCAATCTCAGGGAGAAGATAAGCTGATGGGTAAGATTGCTGAGAATGAACATAATCGGTTATTTTCTCTATTTCCGGTGTGTCAATGAATGCGCATTGAAGTCTTAGCAGGTCGCTTCCTGTGGATATGAGCATATCACCCCGTCCAACAAGCTGATTTGCACCCGGACTGTCAAGGATTGTTCTTGAATCCATCATGGATATGACCCTGAAGGCAATCCTGGCAGGGAAATTAGCTTTTATGGCACCGGTAATTATGTTGACGCTGGGCCTTTGAGTAGCAATAATAAGGTGGATTCCGATCGCTCTTGCAAGCTGGGCAAGTCGTGCCAGTGGCATTTCGATTTCCCTTCCTGCTGTCATTATCAGGTCAGCAAATTCATCAACAACAAGGATAATGTACGGCAGGTAGTGATGCCCTTCTTTCGGATTAAGCCGCCTTGTAATAAACTTTGCGTTGTATTCCTTGATATCCCTTACTTTGGCACTTCTCATAAGATTGTACCGGTCCTCCATCTCAGAAATCAATGAATGCAGTGTTTTAACTACCTGGTGTGTATCAGTGATAATAGGTTCTTCAGCATCAGGAAGCTTCGCCAGGAAATGTTTTTCAATTTTATTATATAATGAAAGTTCGACCTTTTTAGGATCAACGAGCACGAATTTAACCTGAGACGGATGCTTCTTGTAGATAATTGATGTCATGATGGCATTAAGACCCACGGATTTCCCCTGTCCTGTGGCACCTGCAATAAGCAGATGAGGCATTTTTGTGAGATCAACGACATAAGTTTCATTGGAAATAGTCTTTCCAAGCCCAATTGCCAGCTCAAACCTGGATTCCTGAAAAGTTCTTGAACCAATAATAGACCTCATGGATACAATCTCAGGTTTGCTGTTCGGGACTTCAATTCCAATAGTGCCCCTGCCGGGGATGGGAGCGATAATTCTTATTCCAAGGGCTGATAAACTAAGAGCAATATCATCTTCAAGATTTTTGATTTTAGAAATACGAACTCCCGGCGCAGGTACAATCTCATACAAGGTGACAGTCGGCCCAATCGTAGCTTTTATTTTATCGATCTGTATTTTATAATTGCCAAGCGTTTCAACAATATTATTCTTATTACTGATCAGTTCTTCTTCACTTACGACTGAATTAGCTGATTTGTAATCAGTTAATAAATCAAGGGGCGGCAGCCTGTAATTAGAAAGTTCCATGGTAGGATCGAAATTTTCAAGTTTCACAATATCAATCTTTCCAAGGAATTCATCAGTATCCTTCTTTTGTTCTACTGTCATTTCAATGCCATTGCCACCTGCCATGATTTGTTCAGAATTGGGTTGAGGTGTTTCTTTGTCTTTAACCAGGTCTCTGGTTTTGAAAGTCAGTAAATCGTCAGACTTATTAATATCTTCTAAAACCTCCTTATCAGGTTCGTGTTTCTTCACTACATCTTCATCCTTATCGTTGAAAACGATATCTTCAACCTGAGGTTCCTTTTCAGACTGTCTTTTAAATATGGATTTTATCCAGTCAAGCGAGCTTGCAGAAGTGAGAATAGTGAATGCCAGCAGTAATACGAAAAGAAGAAATGCTGTACCGGTCTTCCCTAGAAAAGAAATAAGCCATCTGCGGAGAAAGAATCCATGTCCTCCGCCAAGGCCGCTGCCGAGAAATCCATTCATCTCTCCAAAAATGAAACCGAAAACCACAGAAAAGATTATTGTTGCAATCAGTCCTGCCCATATAGTTTTGCCAAGTGGGAATAACCGGATCTTTAAAAGACGGAATCCGGCTACTAAAAGTATCAATGGAAGGAAAAAAGAGGATATCCCAAACCATTTGTTCATGAAGAGATTGGATAGCCATGCGCCAAATTTACCACCCCAGTTTTCAACCTTAACATCCGGACCGGAGAATACAGCTGACCAGTCGAAACTCTGATCTATTTCCCATGTAAAAAAGAAGGAAGCAAATACTATGAAAGCATACAATGAAAAAAGAATAATAAATACCCCGAGGATCGTTTTAAGCCTTTCATCCCGTTTTTCTGACTTCAGTTTTCTGTCCTGTTTATTCCACTTTGATGCCATCAGTCTAATAAGGTATTATTCGAGAAGTGCATTCATTATATCCTCAAACTCATGTTTATTGATTTCCTTGTAATTCCTGGGCAAAATAAACTCTTTTTCGGGAATAGTACCGGGGATATACTTTTCGGCAACCATAAGCACACTCGTTGCACCCAGATTAGCATGGAATTCCATAAGTATTCCGGGAATATCTTTAAATGGACCGACAGCATTAGGCTCATCAAAATTAATCTCAGTTGTATAATAGACCGCAAAACTTTTCCTGTCAGTTCCTGGGAAAGTAACAATTGCTTCATTGCAGGTATAGTCAATTATCTGCTTGGTACCTTCCGTAAATTCTATATCCATCCCATCAAGTCCTGCAAAGCAACAAGGCGGTTCCTTCTTTTTACCGTGGTAAACATATTTTCTATCAATGAACTTCAGAAAGGTAGTATTGGTCATTTCATTAAGGTCCGAGACATTAACAAGACTAAAGAAACCAAGAGCGCCTTCTATGCTATTTTTGACCATACCCTTCTTAAAACGGGATTCCATTTTATGAGGCAGAATACCAGCAGAATAATTGCCAACGGATTCTTCCATATAATTAATGTTGTACACAATAATCCCTTCGTCAGGCATTTCATCAGCTGACCTTTTTTTACATGAAAGACTAATTACCAGAACCAAACAGAGTACTATATGCCTGGATGCAAGGAATTTCAACCGAGTTTGATTTTTAAGACAACCAGTAAAGATAACAACATAATTCTATTATTGTATTCCAGAAATTGTTAATAATCCGGCATTTGTATTATACTGAGAGATAAAATATCTTTGCAATAGATTATAATTAAACTAATTATTTAAGCTATGCCAGTAAATTTAAGAAACCGGAGTTTCCTGAAACTCCTTGATTTTACTCCGGAAGAGATAAAATTCCTTTTGGACCTGTCTTATGATTTAAAGCGTGCAAAATACGCCGGTACCGAACAAAAAAAGCTTCAGGGAAAAAACATAGCGCTTATTTTTGAAAAAACTTCCACGAGAACGAGGTGCGCTTTTGAAGTAGCCGCTTTTGACCAGGGAGCAAATGTGAGTTACCTTGGCCCTTCCGGGACTCAGATTGGGGGTAAAGAATCAATGAAAGACACTGCCCGCGTGCTTGGAAGGATGTATGATGGTATTGAATATCGTGGCTTTGGTCAGGAATTGGTCGAGATCCTTGCTGAATTTGCAGGAGTTCCGGTATGGAATGGACTGACAGATGAATTTCATCCAACACAGGTGCTGGCTGATCTGATGACAATGAAGGAACATTCAGAAAAATCCCTGAATGAAATAAGTTTCTGTTACTCAGGTGATGCAAGGAATAATATGGGGAATTCCCTTTTAATCGGAGCAGCCAAGATGGGGATGAATTTCAGAGCTGCTGCACCAAAAGAATTGCAGCCATCAGATGATCTGGTCAGAAAGGCAACGGATATTGCAGCAAAGACGGGTGCTAGGTTATTAATTACAGATAATATTGAAAAGGCCGTAAAAGGAGTTGATTTTCTTTATACTGATGTATGGGTCTCTATGGGAGAACCTGAAGATGTCTGGGGAAAACGGATTAAACTTCTTAAACCATATCAGATAAATAAACATTTACTGGAACTCACAGGAAATCCATTGGTCAAGTTTTTACACTGCCTTCCGTCATTCCATAACAGGGAAACACGTGTTGGAGAAAATATTTATAAAAAATTTGGTCTCGAAGCAATGGAAGTCACTGATGAGGTTTTCGAATCTGAATCATCGATAATCTTTGATCAGGCTGAGAATCGCGTTCATACTATTAAGGCAGTAATGGTTGCTACTTTAGGGTCATAACCTGTTTTAATATATAGGGTATTGACTTTATAGGGAATAAATTTGTAACTTGTATATTGTTTTGAAACTAGCAATTTCGAAATGACAATTTATGTCGGCAATATTCCCTATGCTATCAGGGAGAATGAGATTGCAGAAGTATTTGGTAAGTACGGCAAGATAGTCAGTATTAAAATAATAACTGACAAATATTCAGGCCGTTCAAAAGGATATGGTTTTGTCGAAATGGAAACCGACGAACAGGAGGAACTAGCAATAAAGGAATGCAACAAATATGTAATTTCAGGAAGAGCCCTGGTGGTATTGAAAGCCCATTCAAATAAAGGCTTTGAATCCGGTAAAGCAGCAGATTGAGATGATCCCTGTTTCGTTTCAGACTATCAGTTCTTTTATGTAGAAAAAGGTCATTACAATTGAAGCAGCCAGTTTTAAACCAACACCGGCCACGAAACCCAGGAATGATCCTAATCCTGCCCTGAATGAGCCTGAGGCATTTTTGCCTGTTATTGCTTCACCAATAATAGCACCGGCAAATGGACCGACTATCATTCCTATTGGCGGTAAAAAGAAAAGTCCAATAAGAAGTCCAATACCAGATCCCCACATTCCGGATTTAGATCCTCCAAATTTTTTGGTTCCCCAGATTGGGACAACATAATCGAGTACTGTAACGAGAATAGTAACACAACCCCAGGTAATCAGAAATGTGGAGCTGAAATCAGCAAAACTGGTAAAATGCAACAGCAGCAGTCCAGCAAAGCTCAGAGGGGGACCAGGCAAAACAGGAAGTAAACAACCCAGGATCCCCACTATCATCATTATTCCGCCAAGTATGACAAGTAAGTAATCCATAATTTATTCAGTACCGACTATATCCTCAAATGCGGCATACATAGCACAGTAAGTTATCGGTATTGTAAATAGCAATCCAACAAAAAATACTAATACGCCCGCAAAATTAATAAGAAGAAGCAGAATTAGAAATCCAAAGATGTTCCACCATTTTTTTGTTATCAGTTTGCGACTGTAAACCATTGAATCCCAGAATTCCATTTTGGCGAATATGATGAATGGAATAGCAAAAGCCCATGCAACTGCAATGTAGATACCAGGAATAATAAGCGCGAAGAAAGCAAGAGCTGTCAGAATAGTGCTCACCAGGGTATATAACATAAGAGGTACAAAAAAATCAAAGCCTTTCCAGAATGTCCCGAAGTCGTAAGGTTCGTTCTTATTTATTTTTCTGGCAACCAGAAAAAATCCTGCTGTCAGAGGACCGGTTATAAAAATCGGACCGAAAGGAACACAAGCGGATGCAGTGGTAATCAGAAAATATAATGCAGTGTAACCTATAAACTTACCCATATCTTTTTCAAATATGCTATACCCTTTACTTATATATTTACCTGCATCAGTGTCATAACCGCGGGCGATCAGTTCATCTGCCCGCTTCTTGATATTGTTAAGGATTTCCATAATTGGTGGTTTATTGGTAAATAAATCTTAACTTTTGTTAAAATTAACAAAAAGCGGTATTAATTAATAAATTTATTTTAAAATCGTGCATGTGGAGGGATTGAATGGAGAATGAAAATATATATGATAAAATAAGAGAACTTCTGGGGAACAATTCTGCAAATTTTAATATCCTGGAGGAGAAAATTGATATTGACCTTCAAATGCAATATTTTGAAGTTTCAAAGTATGTGAAGGAAAGTCTTGACCAGGAAAAAGTATTGAAAAACAAGGAAGATATTTTTGACCTGACTTTGCCTGAAAAAGTAAGAATGAACAGGTTTGCTGAACTTGCTTCAATTGAAAATGTTGAAGCTTATAGAACTATTGAAAAATATATCAGATCCTCTCCATCTGTGCTAAAGGAATGGGCTGTACTGGCATTACAGGAAAGCCGAATGTTCCTGGAAAGCAGGCTCCTGGATGAAAACCAGGTTTTTATCTCTACAGGTTTGGGCGGAAAGGGAACAAAACTCAGGTATTTTGTTGTTCTGCTCCTGAAAGAACGTAAAGATTTTTCCGAACTGAACCGAAAAATCGTCCGGAATGAAGTTGGAATGGTCCTTCAGAAATATAAGGGCGAAATTGAGAGAATATCCTTTACCGGTAGCTACGCAACTTTGATGGTTATTATGCCCTTGCAGGTACCAATAAAGGAAATATTCAGGGAATCCTTAAAGGAATGCAACTTATATGGGAACTTCCTTAAACCTAATTTTATTGTAACCAATGTCAAGGAGCTCTCAAAAATCGAAATTGATGAATTCCTGAAAAATCAGAGAAAAAAATTATTTTGATTTCTTCTTTTTATCCTCCAGGTCTTCAAATTCAACGTCTGAAAAATTGCCTGAAATGGTTTCCTGCATTTCCTCATTTTCCTCATCACCTTCCTTATGGGTTTTTTCTTCAGGAACAGTGTTTTCAACTTCAGACTCTTCATCAATATCCTTATCTGAGACTGGTCCTGGATAATCAATTAATTCCGGTTTTGCATTCTTAATGAACTCGATTGCTTCGGAAAGTCCTTCCCAGAATTTGTCAAAATCTTCCTTATAAAGAAAAATCTTGTGCTTCTCAAAATAGAATCTTCCGTCTCTGTTGAAACGCTTTTTACTCTCAGTCAGGGTCAGGTAATAATCATTTCTCCTGGTCGCTTTAACATCAAAAAAATAAGTCCTTTTTCCAGCTCTGACAGCTTTAGAAAAAATCTCCTCTCTATCCGTTCTCGCAACCACTTCATTTTTTTCAATTCCTTCCTCCATCATTTCAGAATTTAGTTGAAAATTAGGGTTTTAAAATTCAAAAATAGAAAAATATTTGAGAAAATGCAGAATTATTTCTTTATTTACTTCGCAAAACGACTACTATTGTCAGGTTCTTTATAAAAAATGTTTAGCAGACGTCTCATTCGGGTTAAAGTCCTTCAAATACTTTATGCTCACTTCAAGGCTGACGGAAAAACCTATATCCAGTCTGAAAAGGATCTTTCCTACAGTATTCAGAAATCTTATGAACTATATCACTACCTGATGCTGATACTGATTGATTTAAGGGATTATGCTGAATCTAAAATTGAAATTGCAAGACATAAAAAACTGGCAAATTCCCGTGATCTTAATCCAACCACAAAATTCGTAGATAATAAATTTATCCTGCAGCTTGAGCAGAATAAACAGCTGAAAAAATTTATTGATAAGCACAGGTTGAGCTGGAATGCATATCCGGAGATAATTAAAAGATTATATAACTGGCTTGCAGAAACTGAATTTTATAAGGAATACATGAATTTGACGCCAACCACTTTTAATGAGGATAAGAAGCTGGTTATCAAAATAATTACTGATTTGCTGATGAATTATGAGGAACTCTACCTCAACCTGGAGGAACAGAATATTTACTGGATTGATGATGTTGATTTTATATTCAGGATGATAATCAAGACATTCCGTAAATTCAAGGAGAATGGAGAAAATATCGAACTTTTGCCATTATTTAATGATGCCGGGGATAATGATTTTGCTACCATTTTGATGAGAAAAACAATTATGAGACAACCCGAAAATAAAATACTTGTTAAAGAATCCGCCAGGAACTGGGAACTTGAGAGAATAGCTTTCACAGATTACCTCATAATGCAAATGGCCATTACAGAAGTTCTTGAATTTGGTACAATCCCTGTAAAAGTAACTATGAATGAGTATATTGAAATCTCCAAAATATTCAGTACCAGGAAAAGCAGCCAGTTTATTAATGGCATACTTGATAATGTATTTAAAAAGCTGAAATCTGAAAAGAAAATTAAGAAACTTGGCAGGGGATTAATTGGTGAGCAAAAGGAGGAGGAATGAAAGTCTTTGTGTATGAGCAAAAAATCATGTTACTTTGCATAATCTTTTCATAAACAATGTGGAGGATAGTTTTAATAGGGATTTTTTTGATATCAGTTTCTTGTAGTTCAGATAAAGAAAATAAGGTTTCTTCCCAAAATAGCAATAAAATTGCCGGGTTGCGGAATAGTATACCTGAAATAAAATTTTCCGAGACTATACACGATTTTGGTAAAATTATTCAGGGGGAAGTTGTTGGGACAAATTTCACCTTTACTAATACAGGCAGCTCGAATCTCCTGGTGCTGGATGCATCTGCAAGTTGCGGATGTACTGTGCCAAAATGGAGCAAAGAACCCATTCCTCCCGATGGGAAAGGAAGTTTGGAAGTTATTTTTGACAGTTCTGGCAGGGAGGGAAAGCAGAATAAATCAATAACCGTCAGGACCAATGCAAGTGATCAAAATATTGTTTTATATATAACAGCAGAAGTAGAAACTGAAAAATGATATTAATTTGCGGATTATTCACTGTTCTTTTAACTTAAATAGAAACTATAATGAACACATTCTTTTCATTTATCATTCTGATGCCTCAGGGGCCCAATCAGAGTCCGGTTCCGTCCTTTGTTTTCCTTTTATTGATTATCGTGGTCTTTTATTTTTTCATGATTCGTCCACAAATGAAACGTCAAAAAGAATTAAAAACATACAGGGATACTTTACAAAAAGGAGACAAGATTATCACAACAGGTGGAATTTATGGCAAAGTAACCGATGTCAAAGACACCACTTTAACAGTTGAAATTGCTGATAAAGTACTGGTAAGGATAGATAAAAGTGCAGTTTTGAAAGATAACTCCGATCTTAGCGCACAGAAATAGTACCTTTCATTGATTTAAATTAAACCTGAGATTTACATTGGATCCTAAAACAGAGCATCCGACTGATAAATCTGGAAGATCACTCTTGCAGGAAAAGCTCCTGAAGAAGAGGGAAAGCAGAATATACAAGATTAATCGTAGATTACTTATTTTCTTCTTCTTTCTTTTGCTGTCCATACTTTTTTGGTTTTTAACGGTATTGAATAAGGATTATAACACCCTGTTATCATATCCGCTAAGATATGTCAGGATACCGGAAGAATTGGTATTAATGAATGATGCGGCGGAACGGCTTGATCTGAATGTCAAGGCAAGAGGATTTACTTTGTTAAGACTTAAAATGCAATCACGGCTGTCTCCGCTGTCACTTGATGTCAATTCCTTTTCACTTGAGAGCGTACTGGGGGAAAGCCCAATTGTCCTGTACCTTGTAACCACTATGGTCGTCGATAGATTACAGCAGCAATTAACTTCAGAAATTAAGATTAATTCTGTTTTTCCTGATACATTAATGCTTCAGTTGACAGAAAGGTACACGAAAAAAATATCAGTTAAATTAAACCTTGATCTGGAATTTGAAAGGCAATATATGCAGGTCGATAAATTGAAGATTATGCCTGACTCTGTAACAGTTTCTGGTCCTAAAAATATTATTGATTCGCTTTCTGAAATATGCACTTTACCTGAAAAACTGACAGGTCTGAAAAAGAACATAAGCCTAGCCCTGAACCTCGAACCCATTGATAAAGTGGAATTCTCTGTTAAGGAGGTCACTGTAAATGTTCCGGTTGAAAAATTTACAGAAGAATCAATTGAGATCCCGATCCAGGTCATAAACATACCTGATAGCTTGTTTTTAAGAACCTTCCCTGCAAGCATTGAAATAACTTACAGGGTTGGTTTAAGTGATTATGAAAAAGTGAGCGAACATATGTTTATGGCCGTTATTGATTATTCAGCCAAAGGAAGTAGTATAGGAAATAAGCTTGTAGTTGAGTTGATTAAAGTGCCTGAATATTTGCAGGTTACAAATTTCTATCCGAAAAATGTGGAATATATTATTGAGAAATAAATGTTAAGGATTGGGATAACGGGTGGAATAGGCAGCGGGAAGACCATGGTATGCAGGATTTTTGAAGTACTGGGGGTGCCTGTCTATTATGCTGATTTTCATGCCAAAATGTTGATGGAATCTGATGTCAGGATACAGAAGGAGCTTATAAAGCTTTTTGGCCCATCTATTATACAGGAAGGAAAAATTGACCGGGCTAAACTTGCCGGGATTCTATTTAATAACGATAATGCCCTCAGATCCGTTAACACTATTGTTCATCCGGCTGTACGAAAAGATTTTGACAGATGGGGGATGGAGATGGCAGAGCATCATTACATAATTGAAGAAGCGGCCATACTTTTTGAATCAGGTGCATACAAATTGCTTGATTTCAATATTGCAGTCTCTGCTCCGGAGGACATACGGATAAAAAGGGTAATGATCAGAGACAACACCAGCAGGGAGGAGGTTTTAAGCAGAATAAGCAAACAAATGACTGAACATGAGAGGAATAGCCTTGCAGATG
>Ga0105095_10000613_pt1 | contig 17609 bp, 13 predicted proteins | sample PPLLak2March2015_2_FD_79180 | JGI IMG/M metagenome (GOLD analysis project Ga0105095, IMG submission 79180) | Freshwater sediment microbial communities from Prairie Pothole Lake near Jamestown, North Dakota, USA - PPLs Lake P8 Core (3) Depth... | ecosystem: Environmental > Aquatic > Freshwater >...
ATACATCCTCTACAGGCTAACCGGTCAGTTTGTCGTCGATTGGGCGATGGCCTCAGCTACCGGATTGTTCAATATCCACCTGAAGCAGTGGGATGAGCTGGCGCTCTCTCTGTTAGGGATCACAGCGGCAAACCTCTCACCTTCGGTTTCCCCGCGCACCATACTGGATCATTGGAACGAGGATGTCCGTAAATCCGCCGGTATTCCGTATGGTATGCCGCTGGTGATTGGGGGTGGAGATGGGCAGCTTGCCAGCCTGGGTGTTGGAGCTGCAACCTCCAACGCCCTGGCAGTTAACGTTGGCACCAGCGCCGCCGCGCGGGCAGTGATCGGCCAACCGCAGGTCGACCCTCAGGGCCGGTTATGGACCTATATAGCGGATGATGACTTGTTTGTAATCGGCGGGATGGTCAGCAGCGGTGGAATTGTCTTCGAGTGGTTCTTGAACAATTTTTTCTCCGGTCAAGAAACCCTGGGGGATGGGAATATCGACCAGGAGTTGTATACGTATGTCGACCGGCTGGCCTCAGACATTCCCCCCGGTGCGGAAGGATTATTATTCATACCTTACCTGAGCGGTGCCCAGGCGCCAGATTGGAGTCCGCTGACCCGTGGCAGCTTCACCGGTCTGGACCTTCGGCACCAGCGCGGGCATTTTACCCGGGCTGTTCTGGAGGGGATTACCCGCTCAGTTTACCGGATATCGGAGACTATCGAATCTCTACAGGACAGGCATTTTGAAGAAGTATATGTCACAGGTGGCTTGACCGCTTCGAAGGTCTGGCTCCAGATTGCCGCAGATATGTTCAATGCAGTCATTGCCGTACCGGAGACAGCCGAAGGCTCTGCAAGAGGCGCGGCGATGCTGGCGATGATATCTCTAGGTATGAGGTCCGGACTTGAGGATTTTCAAGGTTTATTTGTTCCCCGCCAGCGGATATTGCCTGATGAGACTGCCTCCAGGGTATACCAGGAACAGCACCGGAGGTTCTTACACATTCTCGCCCAAATCCGAGGCTCGATTGGGTAGAGGGACCGATCTTAAATCAGAGGAGACTTAACTATGATCAGAGGCTCGTTAGTGCCCAATATTACATTCTTCGATGCTAGAGGTGAGCTGGATCGGGAGACTACCCGTTGGCACATGCAGTGGATGTTTGAGAAAGGAGTGGACGGGTTATTCCTGACCGGTTCATATGGCGCCGGACCGTTAATGACCAACGCTGAACGCATCGAGGTGTTCCAGATTGCGAAAGAAGCGGCTTCCCGGTTTCCAGGCAAGATTTTAATCCCGCATGTGGGCTGCATTGATACCAAATCTACTCTCGAACTGGCGAAGGCTGCTGAGCAGATCGGTGTCGATGGGGTCGCAGCGGTGCCGCCCTTCTATTACAAACACTCTGAAGAATTGGTCATCCGGTTTTTCAAAGAAATTGTAGAGAGTGTCAGATGCCCGGTATATGCCTATAACAACCCTGAGACTTCCCGGTTTGCGTTTTCACTCGGTACCGTCCAAAAACTCCAAGAGCTTGGATTGGCGGGGCTGAAGGATAGCCCGGTGGATGTAGGCTTCCTCAGCACCGTCTTCTACGACGCCAGGGTCAACCAGAAATTATTCGAGATCATCCTGGGTACTTCGAAAGGCTGGCTTCCATATTATTACATGGGCACACGGGCGATGATTGCCGGAATGAATAACTGGGCTCCGGAGGTGATCACATACCTGGTGAAGACCACATTCGCGGGGGAACAGGCCGAGTCCGAAAAGGCATATCTTGTTATGATGGACCTGAGCCGTAAAATGCATTTCATGGACAGCACGCTCATCTCCCACATGGGGTTATACGCACGTGGTTTTTACGCTGGTTACCCCAGGCTGCCCATGGCGCTGCCTCCATTTGACAGCCCCCGCTACCTCGAAGTGCGTGAGATCATCCGTAGAGGCTTCGACCAGCTGGGTTTGGTGATGGAAACCGGTCCGGATAAGACCATCCTATAGCTTCAGCTGTCCTGGTTTATTCCAGGACTCTCTCCAGTCTCGAGGCCGTCTGAAAAGGACGGCCTCGATTATTTTTGCAGCACATTTTCTATGTAGCTGGTAGCTGCGAAGGCTAATCTTCCATATTTGATTGAGTTGATCGAATATAGCCTGTGGTAAGGTAAAATTGATGATTAATAATGCGGGTCAATCGAACCATACTCGCGGGTGGTTCCCGGTGACGATGGATAGAGACTTAAGGCGCATTCCCTTGTTAGCTATGGCAATCCTGGCGCTGCTGGCCGCCTTATGGGGCGGCTGGATTCGCATTGGTTGGGATTGGCCCCCCTTCTTTGCTGGCTGGATTGCTGTGCATGGACCGCTGATGGTCTCCGGTTTCCTGGGCACGCTGATTTCCCTCGAGCGCGCCGTGGCCCTCCGGCGGCCCTGGATGTATGCCGCGCCGTTGTTGAGCGGCATTGGCAGCCTGGCTTTGATCGTGGGGGCAGCAGAGCTGCCCGCCAAGGCTCTGTTGGCGGCTGGCAGCCTGGTGTTGGGGATGATTTTCTATATCATCCTGCGCCAGCACCTGACGCCATATACCGTGGTAATGGCGCTTGGCTCAATAGCCTGGTTCGTTGGGAACCTGCTGTGGGTCTTCGATTGGCCAATTTTCCGCCTGGTGCCCTGGTGGATGGGTTTTCTGGTATTGACCATTGCGGGTGAGCGGCTGGAGCTGGGACGCCTGCGCCGCCTCAGTCCAACAGCGACGAACGCCTTCTATGGCTCGACAACCCTCTTTTTGCTCGGTCTGCTGGTCAGCCTGGGGTCCGCGGGGGTAGGCGTGCGCTTATCTGGGTTGGGGATGCTCGCGCTTTCTGCCTGGCTGTTGCGCTACGATATCGCCCGGCGTACTATACGGCAGGTGGGCTTGCCGCGCTTTGCTGCTGCCAGCCTGCTGACTGGCTATGTCTGGCTGGGGGTAGGAGGGTTGTTGGCGTTGGCCTATGGCGCTTTACCTGCTGGTCCTGCCTATGATGCGCTGCTGCACAGTGTCTTTGTTGGTTTTGTTATGGCGATGATCTTCGGTCACGCGCCGATCATCTTCCCGGCTGTCCTGGGCTTACCGGTGCGCTATTCCTGGATTTACTATATTCCCTTGCTGCTCCTGAATGTTTCTGTTGCTCTGCGCATTGTGGGGGATATTTTCTTGATCCAGTCTTTGCGTATGTGGGGAGGTCTGCTGAATGGTATCTCCATCCTGTTGTTTCTGGGATCGCTGTTTGGGACGAGTCTGGTTGCCGGCAGCAAACAATCCACCGACCGCTCAGGTGTGGAAAAATCTGACTAAGGGCAGTCTGATATAAAGGTAGATATGCGCATTTTAGCCATCATTTCCGGCGAGTATGGTGCTCGCCATGTAGAGAATATCCGCAAGCACGGGCCTTCTCATTGGGAGATCGAGGTGTGGAAGGCCCCGGCGGTATTCCCGCTGGTAATCGACTACCCAGAGGATTACCTCCCGGCGGCTTTGCCGGCTGCCGATTTAATCCTGGCATTTGGAGAGCACAAAGGCATTGCCGAGCTACTGCCGGATATCGCCAGTATGACCGGGGCCAAAGCAGTCCTGGCGGCGGTGGATAATGAGTCGTGGCTGCCGCGCGGCCTGGCGCGCCAGCTGCGCGGCTGGCTGGAGAAAATGGACGTGGCATGCGCCACACCGAAACCGCTGTGCTCATTAACCGAGTACGACTTTGGCGTAACACGCCGGCAGCGCCTCGAATATGACAGCCCGTTTATCAGTGAATTTGCCCGCTACTTTGGCCAACCCGAGCTGGTGATTGTAGTTGACCCAGATTCAAGGCTGATCGTCTCTGCTGAGGTGCGCCGGGATGCGGTCTGCGGCTGTGCCCGCTATGTGGCCCAGGGTTTAATAGGCATCTCTGCCGACGAAGCAGAAGAAAAAGCCGGTCTGCTGCACCACCATTATCCGTGTCTGGCGAGTATGGGTAAAGATGTTGATTTCGGAGATACTTTGATGCACGTTTCCGGGAATGTGCTCAGAGATAACGTGGGCACCCAGGTCAAGCCGTATAAGCGGGTCCAGTATCTTGATCCAGGATCACGTAGTGAGTGATCGATGCCAACACTTACGCGCTGGTTTATCAAAATCGCACTGCTATATTTTATCGCCGCCCTGCTGCTGGCAATCCTTCTGGCTGCCGCCGGGATGCTGGAGCTGCCAGCCTGGATCGGATCCTTGGGGCCGGCCTATTTTCACCTGTTCATGGTGGGGTGGGTGACGCAGCTTATCGCCGGTGTGGTTTTTTGGATGTTCCCTAAATTCACGTCAGATAGACCGCGCGGCAGTGAGGCTCTCGCCTGGGCTACCTTTTGGTTGTTGAATATCGGCTTACTGCTGCGTGTGGTCGCTGAGCCAATCCAGACCACCGCTCCGGACTCGATATGGGGATGGGCGCTGATATTATCGGCTATTCTGCAGTGGATTGGGGGATTGGCATTCGTTGTGAACACCTGGGGAAGAGTAAAGTGAGATAAGATGCCTCGCCTGAGCATTTGGTTTCTGCGAGCCGCGTTAGTCTATCTGGCGGTGGGGATTACCTTTGGGGCCTTGATGCTGGCAAACAAAGGCGTACCGTTTTATCCACAGCTCTGGCGTCTATTCCCAATGCACGTAGAATTCCTCCTGGTCGGATGGACAGTGCAGCTCGCGATGGGCGTGGCCTATTGGATCTTGCCGCGTTTCACACGTGGGGCAAAAAGGGGCAATGTGCCGCTTGCCTGGAGTGCATGGGTTATGCTGAATGCAGGTATCTTGATGGTGTTCTTGGGTGCCTGGCTGGCAGCTTCTTCGTGGCTGTACGTGGGTGGGCGCGTGATCGAGGGACTGGCAGCTGCCGCGTTCACCCTGAATGTCTGGTCACGCGTCAGGCCTGTCGGTTGACCGAGGCGCAGGCACCGGGATCCAGGAGTGAGCCCGGTCAATATCGTGGGGGAGGTGTCGGGCGATACCACGCGCTTCCACGCCGTCTGTGATGGTGAGAATATCGTTATTTCACTCGTTGAAATTTAAGGTATTCAGGCTTGAGCACCACGGGCGACCGCGACGATCTCCGCCATGACCGATAAGGCGATCTCTTCCGGGTTCTTTGCTCCCAGATTGATGCCGACTGGCCCATGGATGCGCTCCAGCAGGGTGGGGGACAGTCCTGCTGCCTCCAGGCGCTGGCGCCTGGCCTGCTGAGTTTTGCGGCTCCCCAAGGCGCCGATATAGAACACCGGGCGCTCCAGAACGATCGTCAAAGCCGGATCATCGATTTTTGGGTCGTGCGTAAGCATTACCACGGCGGTGCTGCGGGTTAATGGAATTTGTTGGAACGCCTCTTGGGGCCAGAGCTGCAGGAGCTGATCGACTTCCGGGAAGCGTGCCTGGGTGGCAAATGCTTTGCGCGGGTCGACGATAATGGTCCGGTAGCCCAAGGTTTTGGCGATGGAGGCCAGTGCGATCGAAATTTGCACTCCGCCGACCATCACCAGGGTGGGGGGCGGAAGGATCACGTCGACGAACAGGCGTATCTCACCAGCTTCCTTGGTTGGCAGGCTGATACTCTTCGACTGCCCCTCTCTCAATATTCCTTGAGCTGCGCTTTGGATGGTTACATCCAGTTCTGTGCTTATACCCCCATCGAATTGCCCGTCGTCAAAGATCAGGAGCTGGCGTCCAAGCAACTCTTCAGGAGCCTCGATTAAAGTGACCACCGCCAGACCTTGCAGAGCATCCATGGCGGTCTTGATCGTCTGGAAGGTGGTCGGGTCAAGAGGCTGGACAAAAATCTCGATCTGGCCTCCACATGCTAATCCGACCTGGAAGGCGGTTTCATCCGCCACTCCATACTGCAGCATCTGCAGCCGTCCGCTTTCCAGGATCTGGAGACCCGCCTCGATAACTGCGCCTTCAACACATCCACCGCTGACCGATCCGGTGATCTGTCCAGAGGCTGTAAAAGCCATTTTGGCACCAATTCCACGCGGTGATGAACCCCAGGTATTGGCTACAGTTGCCAGGATGACTGGCTGATTTTGAGCAATCCAATGGTTGATATCGGTAAGAACATCGTGCATATGTGTACCTTGTAAAGATAATACCACAATCAATGTCCGGATAGGATTATATTGGTGGTCTAAACGTACCTCCACTGCGAGCTAACCGGCGACCGTGGAAACTATCCGGTTGACCAGGATAATATCCTTCTATCGGCGGTTGTGGTGAATCCCCGATACCTGTAATATAAGAGAGGATGAGCAGTGGAACATGGAGTAATCCGTAAAACCATCCGGCAGTTAGCTCGTATATCAATAGAGGATAACTGCCTGTAAATCTCACTTTTTACTCCCCTTTTAGTGGTGGTTTTCGAAAAACAGAATATATCAATAAAGCAGGTGAAGGAATTTGTGCTGAACAGGAGGTTGCCGGATGTTAACCAGATTGTTCCGTCGCGAGCGAAAGAATGGTAATGGGATGTTGGCCGGTAGCGGGAACGGCAGCCAACCACTGATCCAACTGCGCGATATCGAGAAAACATTTCCGACCGCTGCAGGCGATGTTACCGTGCTTAAAGGGATCGATGCGGATTTTTATGCGGGTGAATTTGTTGGCGTGATCGGCAAGTCTGGAAGCGGTAAATCTACCCTCATCAATATGATCACTGGGATCGACAGGCCCACCAATGGGGAGGTGATTATCGGAGGTGCAGAAGTCCACAAGATGAGCGAGAACCGGCTGGCGACCTGGCGAGGGCGAGAGATGGGCATCGTCTTCCAGTTTTTTCAGCTGCTGCCGATGCTCTCGCTTTTAGAAAATATCATGCTGCCGATGGATTTCTGTAATATGTATACACCGCGCCAGCGCAAAGAGCGCGCCATGGAGCTGCTGCACCTGGTGGAAATGGATGAGCATGCCCTCAAGCTGCCCACCGCCATCTCGGGTGGACAGCAGCAGCGCGTTGCCATCGCGCGTGCCCTAGCGAACGATCCGCCCATTTTGCTGGCGGATGAGCCGACCGGCAACCTGGACTCCAAGACAGCTGGGGTGATCTTCAAGATGTTTGATGACCTGGCCAGGCAGGGAAAAACCGTCATCATGGTCACGCATGATTCCAGCCTTGCACAGCGAGTGTCACGCACGCTGCTGATCGTGGATGGTGAGATTGCCAATGAGTTCATCGCCCGGGCGCTGCCATTGCTTACTCCTCAGCAATTGCTAGCAGCCACGCATAAAGCGGAGCCAATGGAGTTTGCTCCCGGCGCGACAATCTTGCAGGAGGGTATGCCTGGTGATAGATTTTTCATCGTCACCAGGGGGCGTGCAGAGGTGGCGCTCAAGCGATCCGGTGGCTCGGATGTGGTGGTGATGCGGCCGGGACCGGGAGAGTACTTTGGTGAAGTAGAGCTGCTCAAGGGCGGGCAGAACATCGCCACGATCCGGGCGATATCGGATGCGCCGGTGGAAGTGGTTACTCTGGACCGAGAGGCCTTCATGGAACTTTTATCTGAGTCGGATGCCACGCGGGATGCATTGTCTATCATTGCGGACCGGCGCGCGGCGGAAAATGTCAGCACTCGCAAGGGACGCCCATCATGAACCGCCCGCGCTGGTCAAAGATATTTCATGATCTTTGGGATCATAAAGGTCGTACGATACTCGTAATGCTCACCATTGCAGTGGGCGTCTTTGCAGTAGGGTTCGTAGGAGATCTCTTCTTTATCACCCTGGGTGATCTCGATAATAATTACCAGGTCGCTAATCCGCATGGGGCAACTTTGTATCCTGATCTATTCGATAATGACCTGCTGCCAGCCCTAGAAAAGGTTCCAGGAGTCGGAGATGTTGAGGGGCGCAGCGGCGTGTCTGCCCGCGTCGAGCGCCCAGATGGTGAATGGGTGGGGATTGATATCACCGCGATCCCTGCGGTGGACCAGATACGGGTGGATAAGCTTCGCCCGGAGAAGCCCGGCGGGGTAATTCCCCCGCTTGGCGAGAAAGAAATCTACCTGGATCGCTCAGTGCATTCGATCCTGCAGATCGAGCCGGGCGAAACGATCGAGATCGAGCTTCCAGATGGTACCCTGCGCAAGCTGCGCGTGGCTGGCTACGTATTCGATGTTTCCGCTATACCCTACTTTTTCTCTCGATCGGTTTATGCCTATACATCTTCCAAAACGTTGGTGTGGTTAGGCGGTACTGAAGAGTATGACCGGCTGTATATGACAGTGGAAGAGAATCAGCGCGATGAAACGCATGTACGAGAGGTCGCCCAGGCCGTAGCAGACAAAATCGAGGACAGCGGCAGGCAGGTGTATTTCACTTTTGTCTACCAGCCAGGCCGGCATTTTGCCACCGATTATACTGCTGCGTTAGGTGGAATGATGATGTTCCTGGGTCTACTTTCGGTTGGGTTAAGTGCATTTCTAGTGGTCAACAGCCTGAATGCACTGCTCAACCAGCAGATCCGCCAGATCGGGATGATGAAAGCTATTGGCGCGGCCACAATGCAGTTGGTTGGGATGTATTTGGTTCTCACACTGTTTTACGGTTTATTGTCGTTAGCAGTGGCTATCCCACTGGGCGCGCTGATCTCGACCACAACGGGCAGCGGGATGACCAACATGCTGAACTTCGATCCGTCACCATTTCACCTGGCACCCGAGAGCGTTGCGCTGCAAGTTATCGTCGCCCTGGTGATACCTGTTGCGGCGGCGATCCTGCCGGTGCTCAAAGGGACGCGCATTACCGTGAGGGAGGCGATCACCAGCTATGGCATGGGTCGTGGAATGTTTGGGAAGAGCGTAATCGACCGGTTGGTTGAGCGTATTCGCAGCCTGCCTCGCCCGATGCTGATATCCATCCGCAATACATTCCGCCGCAAAGCACGTCTGTTCCTTACATTATCCACCCTAATCCTGGCAGGGGCGATTTTTATCGGGGTGTACAATTTGCGAGCGGCGATGGATGCCTCGATAAAGGAAACGCTTGGTTATGTGTTGAGCGATGTAAACGTCAGTTTTGGGCGCGTTTACCGTCTGCAGAAAGTGCAGTCCATGGCGATGAGGGTGCCGGGTGTGGTATCTGCCGAAGCCTGGGGAGGAGCATTGGGATCATTGATGATGCCGGATGAGCAGAGCGGTACCGAGATCCAAATCTTGGCGCCGCCAGCTGACTCCACATTGATCAAAGCCAGCCTAACTTCGGGGCGCTGGCTGCTGCCTGGGGATCAAAACGCCATTGTGATTGGCAACCATCTGCTCGCCGTCAGACCCGAGCTGAAAGTAGGCGACGAGGTGGTGCTTGACATCGATGGCGTGAAAAACAACTGGACGATCGTCGGTACCTACCGGTTTATTGGAAATGCGGTCCCGCCTTTACTGTATGCCAATAATGATTACTTATCTAGAATCACTCATACTCAGAACATGGCAGCCAGTCTGAGGGTGGTAACCGACCAACACGATCCGGCATATCAGAAGCGCGTGGCTAGAGATCTGGAAAAAGTTTTCAGATCTGCGGGTATTGAGGTCGGCTCGATCGTGATCGGTTCTGACATCGTGAAAGCCAATACCTCAACAACGGATATTATAGTGCTCTTTCTGATGGTCATGTCGGTGCTGATCGCTGTAGTGGGCGGCCTGGGTATGGCCAGCACGATGAGTATCAATGTCTTTGAGCGCACACGTGAGATTGGTGTTATGCGCGCCATTGGCGCCTCGAATGGAGCGATCATGCGGCTGGTTATTGTCGAGGGTATAATAATCGGTGTGATCAGTTGGATAATCGGTGCTATTCTGGCAGCGCCGATCAGCCTGTTATTGGATAATGTGGTCGGGATAAGCATCCTGAGAAGCCCGCTTAAATATACGTTCTCTTTCGAGGGGTTCTTCATCTGGTTGGTCATGATTTTGGTGATAGCTGTATTTGCGTGCGTCATGCCAGCGCGCAACGCCATTCGTCTGACCGTGCGCGAAGTGCTGGCATACGAGTGATTTGGGAGAAAAAATAAATCTTTGGGAGTAATAGCCATGAAGAAAATAAAACTGTCATTCATTTTGCTTATTTCGATCGCTGGCCTGCTGCTGGCAGCCTGTGGTGCCGGGGGCATTACAGGAGGGGGTAGCGAAACACCCACTGCAGTGCCTGTAGCCATCGCCGATACCGGCATTGTGGTGGATGGGCGGGTAGTGCCTCAGGAAACCGTTGCACTGGCATTTGATACCGGCGGTGAAGTCGCTGAAGTCCTGGTAGAGGAGGGTGATGTGGTCAAAGCGGGGGATGTTCTCGCTCGCCTGGGAAACCGTGAGGCGCTGGAGTCCAGCGTAGCCAGCTCCAGGCTGGAACTGGCCTCTGCCCAGCAGGAGCTGCTTTCTGCCCAGATCGCCCTGGAGCAGCTTAACGACGATCTCCCAGATCGCCAGACGCAGAGCCTTCAGGAATTGACCGAGGCAAAAGATACGCTGAGAAAAGCTCAAATTAAATTCGATAACATCAACTCCCCCGCATCTACGGCAGACCTCAACGAGGCGCGCGCCAACCTGGCGGTGGCGAAGGACAGGTTGGATAAGGCAGAGGATGACTTCAAGCCGTATGAGAAGAAATCCGAAGAAAACCTTATGCGTGCTTACTACCTGAGCAAGCTGGCAGACGCTCAGCGAAAGCATGAAGCTGCGGTGAAGAATCTGAACAAATTGTTAGGGGGTACCAGTGTGTTCTTTGAGTCTCAGGCTGAGGCGGAACTGAACATCGCCCTGGCGCGGTTGGAGCAAGCGCAGGCGAATTATGATACGCTTCAGGCAGGCCCCGATCCTGATGATGTTGCCTTGGCGGAAAACCGCATCAGCACTGCAGAGACCCGCATCACCGCGGCAGACTCTGCCATCAAGTCTGCGGAAGCCGCCCTGGCTGACCTCGATCTGGTTGCGACCATCAATGGCACAGTGGTTGAGATGGATTTGATCGTAGGGCAGCGTGTGACGCCTGGTCAGGAAATGCTCAGGCTGGCGGACTTCTCTCAGTGGTATGTCGAAACCGACAATCTGACCGAGATCGAGGTGGTCGATGTAGCTGTAGGGGACGCAGTTTCTATCACCCCGGACGCTGCTCCTGACCTTGATATGAGCGGCGTGGTTGAATCGATCAGTGATGTATTCGAGGAGAAGCGCGGCGATGTCACCTATACTGCCCGCATCCGCTTGAATGATGTAGATCCGAGATTGCGCTGGGGGATGACTGTAGCCATAGAGTTTGCGGAATAACATCCGCTTCTTGCCGACTTGCGAGTGCGACTCTCCAGGTGTGAACCGCCTGGAGAGTTTTACTTTAATCTAAAAGTGCGTAACGTATGCTTGACTGGGGAGCTAATGTGCTTGTAGAATGAGTACAGGCGGTAATTCATGTGGGACTATCTGCGAAGATCTGGTCAGGCATACAGACACGGTCTTGCTCTTACAGCAAGTAAACCTATACAATTGCAGGCGGTATGCCTGACAGTCCTTCTGCCGATAACAATGCTGTGGACAGCTCTGTCGCCGGACAATCCCATCGAGCGTGTCTCGCTATGTGAGATTCAAGGCGATGGGTTGATTTCACCCTTCGTGAACCAGACCGTAGAGACGCTTGGTCTGGTATTTGACGATCAGGATGAATCCTCCCAGCGGGGCTTCTTTATCCAGGATGAGGAGTGCGATGGTAGGGATAGCACATCGGATGGCATCTATGTCTACATGGGACAGAGTGCGAATGTCGTCAGCGACGGGGATGTAGTTGAAGTACGTGGGACAATCCGGGAGTACCACGGACTCACCGAAATTAGCTCAAATCCAGAGGATATTGTCGTCGTATCCAGCGGTCATTCATACCCCCAGGCAGTTGTCCTCGACCCTCCCGAAGACCGACAGGCTTCCCAGGGATACTACGAAGCATTAGAAGGAATGTATGCCTGGATAGACCTCTCGCGAGTTGTGGGACCAACAGATAGCGATCAGCGCACCTGGGTAGTGCGGGCTGATTCAGGGTACGAGCACGTTTTCTTGGATAATCCAGATAGCGCCGGTGAAGTGTACGCCATTGGTGATCGTGGTCCAGCCAATCTCGGCGCAGACGCGAAGGTCGGCGACCTGATCACAGGCGCTGCTGGAGTGATTGAAGAGCTGGACGGTATTTACCTGATCCAGCTCCTCACTCACCCCGACCTGATCGAAGGAGAAATGCCTCCACCTGGTTTCACGCCGCCGAGAACAGTGCATTTACTATCGCCAATTTCAATCTGCATAACTTATTCGATACCATCGACGATCCCGAGATCGCTGATGATGTGGACACGCCGGCAAAGTATCAGCGCCGCCTGGGTAAGCTGGCGCTGTCTGTGCATGCGAGCCTAGGCGAGCCCGATCTGCTGGCTGTACAGGAAGCGGAAACCCTCACTGTCCTGCAGGATTTGATCCTACGTCCCGAGATCGAGTCGACCTACGAGATCGTCTGGATGGACAGCCCTGACCCCCGTGGGCAGGATATCGCTCTGCTCTATCGCCCGGAGCGCTTCTTCGTGTTGGATTATCAATCTCGCCAGGGCTGTACAGAGCTGGTCGATGGATTGGGACCGGATGGAAATCAGGATGTCAGCCTACCCGAAAACCAGCTGACGTGCGACCGGGATGGTGATGGTGTGTTTGACGGCAACCGATTATTCTCCCGCCCACCGCTCGTAGTTCACCTGCGCCAGGTTGGCAGCCTGCCAGTAGATGACCACCCCCTTGAGCTGCTGGTGATCATCAACCATTGGAAGTCTAAAACAGAAGATATCCCGGAAACAGCCTATACGCTTCCACGCAGGCTGCAGCAGGCGGCTTTCCTGGCTGGTCTGGTGCAGGAGATGAACAGCCAGTATCCAGGGGTACATATTATCGTAGCTGGTGATTTGAATGATCACCCGAGCTCGCAGCCGCTTAGAATCCTGAAAGCGGCTGGATTGGTTGACCTGACAATATACATTGAACCATCCAGACGGTACAGCCTGATATATCACGGCGTTGCCCAGGTGTTGGATTACTTACTAGTCAAGCCTGCTGTCGACCTCGGCGCGGCTGAGGTGGATGCTTTACATTTCAATGCTGATTTCCCGGCTGTCTTTGAAGACGTAGCCGGAACGGTCTACCGCAGCTCCGACCATGACCCTGTTCTGGCGAGCTTTGTGCGATTTTCTGATTTTGCTTTCATGCCCGTGATCTATCTCGGTGAGTGAAGCCTGGTTTAATGGGATTTTAGGATCAGCAAAGGGATTGGGTTGTTTAGGTCAAAGGGAAGATCTCTTGTCTGCCGGGCTTATGGTCGATTGCTCCTCAGCGAGGCCGTATGCCTCTTTATGGCGTTTTGTGGTCTGGTCTGGCTGTACCCGCAACCTGCACGCGGCCAGACAGGCGGCACACCGCATTACTTGCCTGTAATGGCAAAGGGATGGCCTTCCGCCACACCGACACCGCCGCCTGGCTACCTGCTTATCACGGAGGTGATGTACGATCCATACGGGTCGGAGCCGGACGGCGAGTGGATTGAGATCTGCAACATGGGCAACACGCCGGTAGATCTATCCAGCTACAAGGTTGGCGATGAAGAAACAATGGGGGAAATGGAGGGGATGTTTCAGTTTCCGGCGAGATCACAGCTCGCTCCTGGGGCTGTGGCGATCGTTGCCAACCAGGCGCTGGCGTTTAATGATACCTACGGATTTCTCCCGGATTTTGAGCTGCGCCAATCAGATCCCAACGTCCAGGATATGCGCAAATACAGCGCCTGGTCCGGTGGAAATGTTGAGCTGATCAATAATGGTGATGAGGTGCTGCTCATTGATGCGGAAAACGAGATCGTCGACGGGCTTTCATGGGATGATTCGGCAGCTGTGCTTGATCCACCTGCAGACGGCGTGGTTGAGTCTCATTCTCTGGAGCGCAGCCCGGCATATCGCGACAGCAACACCGCCAGCGACTGGATCGATCAGGCACACCCTTCGCCAGGGGCCGTCGACCTGCGCACGCCTACGCCTACCGCCACGTCCACCCCAATTATCACCTTGAGTCCCCCTGGACCCCTAACCCTGCTGATCAGTGAAGTACTATACGACCCTGGCGCCGAACCGGAAGGTGAATGGATCGAAATATATAATTACGGTGAAATAGCAATTTCCCTGGATGGTATTCGTGTGGGCGATGAAGAGACTTCCGGGGGCGGCGAAGGGATGTTAGCCTTCCCGCCAGAAGTACGAATTGACTCCCGTGAAGTTTTGGTCGTCGCAAACGATTCCTTAGCCTTCCAAGAGCAGAACGGCTACTATCCTGATTATGAAATGTCCGACTCCGATCCTTTGGTTTCGGACATGCTGCGTGATACAGATTGGGCAGATGGAGTGGTGAACCTGGGAAACAATGGGGATGAAATCCTTCTCATCGATCAGGTAGATTGGATCGTCGATGCCATCTCGTGGGGAGCTTCACGTGATATTTTGGATCCAGCGATCCCCCTGGTGCGTGAGGAACATTCACTTGAGCGCTATCCACCAGATCAAGATGCCGACCAGGCTGCGGATTGGCGGAATCAGTTGGATCCGGCCCCGGGTGAGGTGGATATGACTCCCCCGACACCTACACCTAGCTCAACTCCGGTGCCCTATCAAACGCCCATCCCGATTCTGGTGATCAACGAAATCCATGCTGACCCTCACCCGACAGCAGGGGATGCCAATGGCGATGGGATTGTCAGCTCGCAACAGGACGAGTTCGTTGAGATCGTTAACATCACAGGCGCTCCGGTTGATCTCAATGGGTGGACTCTCAAGGATACCGTTGGAGTGCGGCATGTTTTTCCTGAGGAGAGCATCGTCCCTGACCATGGCGGGATTGTAATCTTTGGCGGGGGAATGCCGGTCGGAGACTTCGGTGGAAGCCTTGTGCAAGTTGCAAGCGGAGGCAGCCTGGGTCTGAATAACGGGGGCGATAGTATTTCTTTGCTCGATCTGATGGCTTCCCCTGTAGTCAGCTACACATATGGGCTTGAGGGAGGTGACGACCAGTCGCTAACCCGGTCGCCGGATATTCTCGGGTCTGATCCACTGTTGAAACACAGTCTGGTGGATGGCTCTGACGGAAGGCTTTACTCACCCGGCACGCGTCTTGACGGCGGTGAGTTTGGCGATGCAATCAGGAGACGCTTCACAACATGGCTGCTTGACTATCTATCCCCACTCGCTGGCGGGTATACGAGGCGATTTCCGAGCTAAAAAGAACACCCGGCCTGCAAAGGCCGGGTGTTTGAGACACTGAACAAAATCGCTCAAGACACCAACCCTGGTACCTGGCGAATCACCATAACCACTTTGCCTTGAATCTCAACCGTGGCAGGGTCATCGATGATGATCGGCTGCATGGTCGGATTTGCCGGCTGAAGTCGTACCTTGCCATTTTCTAGATAGAAGTACTTCAAGGTGGTCTCATCGCGGTCATTGAGCCAGATGGCAACCATCTCACCGTTGCGGGCTTCTTGGGCGCGCTTCATAATGACGATGTCGCCGTCATTCACCATGGCATCGATCATCGAGTTGCCCTGCACTTCCAGGGCGAACAGGTCATTGGCTCGCTCACGGGCTGGCAGTAAACTGCGAGCGACATCTACCATAGACTCCGCATCGTAATATGAGAAATCGGAAGCGGGGACCGGCATCGGTGAGCCGGCTACGATCCTGCCCAACACCGGGACGCGCAGAACTTCTTCAACTGCTTGGCGCACCGCTTCAGCGGTTTTCTTGATTTGGGTGCCGACGGAGGCGGGCGTCTCAGACGAGGCCATCTCTGAAAGTGGTTTAACCAGGCGGATGCCCCGGGAGACGCGGCCATCCCGTTCGATAAAACCGCCTTCTTCTAACTGGTTTAAATAGTAATTCACCACTGACGTGGAGGAGATGCCTGCCTTATCACAAATCTCGCGGATTGATGGAGGATATCCGTTCTGGTTATGGAAACGCTCTAACACCTCTAAGATTTTAGTTTGCCGTTCAGTCAAACCTTTGGCACGTTTTCTTGCCATCATGGCTGCTCACTCCTTTGTAGTGGCGCTATAGAACAGCTGCCCAGCCTTATTTACTAATCACCATCAGGCTGACTTTCACCAGCCAATTCTTCGTTCATTTGTGCTAAGAATATAATACCCGAACATTCGTTCTGTGTCAAGGGGATTTATCGCTTTTTAAGCAATTCTTCTCCAGGGTGGCTTCCTATGGCATAATAGGTAGATATTGCCGAGCGACCTCTGCTTTTCATCATAAAGTTTATCGTGGAGAGGCAATTCTGCATCCAGCTGTGCTCTACTGCCTGATATGCTATCGGCATCGAGGATATTGATGATCTTTGAAAAAGTATGTGTCCTTGGGTTGGGGTACACGGGCTTACCTACAGCAAGCACTTTTGCCACTCATGGCTTAAAAGTTGTGGGTGTGGATAATAATCCCAAAATCGTCGAAATTCTACGCAGCGGTGGACTGCACATCTATGAGCCGGGTCTGCGGACTCTGGTCCAGGCGGCGATCAGTTCTGGCAATCTGGTTATAAGTGATCAAACCGAGCCTGCCGATGCGTTTGTCATTGAAGTGCCAACCCCGTTTTTTGATGATAAACGCGCTGACATGCGCGCTGTGGCAGCTGCCACCGAATCGATCGTCCCGCACCTGCGACCGGGAAACCTGGTGATCCTCGAATCGACTTCACCGCCTTTGACCACAGTGAATTTGCTGGCTCCCATCCTGGGAAGGTCGGGCTTGCAGGCGGGCATCGATTTTTACCTGGCATATTCACCGGAACGGGTAATGCCGGGTCAGATTCTGCGGGAGATTATCGAAAACGACCGGGTTATCGGTGGGATAGACCAAGCTTCTGCTGAGGCGGGTCGTGATTTGTTTACAACCTTTGTGCGCGGCAAGATTTTTCTAACCGATGCTACCACCGCAGAGATGGTCAAGCTGATGGAAAACACCTACCGGGATGTCAACATCGCTCTGGCAAACGAATTTTCTCGTATGGCGGAACGCTTTGCGATCGACGTTTGGGAGGCTGTCTCTATAGCTAACCGGCACCCACGCGTTAATATTCTGCGTCCCGGACCCGGAGTGGGTGGGCATTGCATCAGTGTCGATCCCTGGTTCCTCGTCGAGGCGGCGCCAGATCTCAGCGTTTTAATCCACACAGCTCGCATGGTTAACGACAGTCAGCCGGAACATGTGGTCGAGCTGATCCGTATGGCGCTTGGTGCCGGCGAACCGATCAGCCAGCTCAACGGGCGCCGCATCGCCCTCCTGGGATTGGCTTATAAAGAAGGTGTGGACGATTTACGAGAAAGTCCGGCGATCGAAATTGCACACTTGCTGGCTGCCCGCGGGGCAAGAGTTGCCGCCTTTGAGCCCAGGCGCCTGGATGCTCAGATTCCCGGAGTTGAGATGGCACAGAGTCTCGAAGCTGCGCTGGAAGAGGCGGAGGTGGTCGTCCTGCTGGTGGCTCACGCTGATCTAAAAGGATTGGAACCATC
>Ga0105095_10000617_pt1 | contig 17561 bp, 15 predicted proteins | sample PPLLak2March2015_2_FD_79180 | JGI IMG/M metagenome (GOLD analysis project Ga0105095, IMG submission 79180) | Freshwater sediment microbial communities from Prairie Pothole Lake near Jamestown, North Dakota, USA - PPLs Lake P8 Core (3) Depth... | ecosystem: Environmental > Aquatic > Freshwater >...
AGGACGAAGTCCGGTCACTACTTCGTGACGCCGGACAACGGCACACTGACCTTCGTCGCGCCGCGCCTTGGTATCGCGGCCGTGCGCGAAATCGACGAAGCGGTCAATCGCCGGAAGAACTCCGAAAAGTCGTTCACTTTCCATGGCCGTGACGTCTATGCGTACACCGCGGCCCGGCTTGCCGCCGGCGTCATCACGTTCGAGGAAGTCGGGCGCGAGTTGCCGTCCGAGGTCGTCACCATTCCGCACGAGCAGGCGCGCTTCGACTCGGGTGTCGTCTATGGCAATGTGCAGACCGCCGACGGCAACTACGGCAACATCTGGACGAACGTCGATCGCGAGACGTTTCGCAAACTGGAAGTCCCGACTGGCGATATGCTCAGGATAAAAATTCTGAAGGGTGGTGTAGAAGTTCTTAACCTGGTCGCGCCCTATGTCACGACATTCGGTGCCGTGGAACTTGGCAAGCCGTTGCTTTACTTGAATAGCCTGGACAGCGTGTCGCTTGCGATCAACCAGGGAAACTTCTCGGAGCAGTATCAAGTCGGGTCCGGACCCGAATGGAGCATCCAAATTCGTCGTTGACCGCTTCTTTTCTCCATGCCTACACTGAATCCGCGCGAAGTACTTAATTTTCCGGGGGTTGTGTCATGCGGAACGGATTGCGGGTCGCCATCAGGTCGGTATTGGCTGTGGGTGCTTCCAGCCTCGGCTTGATCGGCGTCGGACACGCCCAGACGGCAGAAGACAGACCGCCGCTCGAAGAAGTCATCGTCATCGGCACGCGAACCGCCGGCTACGGCGTCGACGAAAGTCTCGCACCGATCGATCTCGTGCTGCCCGATGCGATACGCCGCTCGGCCTCGCTGCCGGGCGAAGCCGGCGCTGCACTGCAATCGCTCGTCCCCTCATTCAACCTTCCACGGCAGTCGAACTCGAACTTCGCGGATGTCGTCCGGCCGGCACAGCTGCGCAACCTGAGCCCCGACCAGGTGCTCGTGCTGGTCAACGGCAAACGGCGTCATGGAACCGCGACGCTGACGACGGAATCCAAGCTCGGCAAGGGTACGAGCCCGGTCGACTTCAACAGCATTCCGGTGGGCGCCATCCAGCGCATTGAAGTGCTGCGCGACGGCGCGGGGGCGCAATATGGATCGGATGCCATCGCCGGCGTGATCAATGTCGTCCTGAAAGACGCGGCAGAGGGCGGCGAGGCGACCGCGACCTTCGGGCAGCACCGCACAGACTTCAAACCGACCAGCGAGAGCGTCAACGACGGCGATACGCTTTTCGCCTCCATCAATTCCGGCTTCGGCGCGGGCGGCGGATTCCTGAACCTGACCGCCGAATATCGCGACCGCGACCCGACCTTGCGTTCGGGACCCGACCAGATCCCATTCTTCGAGAACCAGACGCCGCCCAACCTGGCCCTGCTCGGAACGCAGACGCACAAGGCGGGCGACGGGAAGATGTAGGACCTCCTGTTCATGTTCAATGCGGGGTTCGACCTCAGTGACAGCGTCGAACTCTATTCCTTCGGCGGCTATTCGGATCGGACCGGCGAAGGCGCGAACTTCTTCCGCTATCCCGACTCGTTCGCGAACGTTCCGACAATTTTCCCGGACGGCTATATTCCGGTGCTCGAGGCGAGCAATGTCGACCTCTCGCTCGCCGCCGGCGTCCGAGGCACGCTCGCGTCCGACTGGAACTGGGATGCGAGCGCCGTCTACGGGTCGAACGACTTCGATCACAACATCACGAACTCGCTCAATGTCTCGTTGGGCGACGCGAGTCCGACGAGCTTCAACGTCGGCGAGTACCAGCTTTCGCAACTCGCGCTGCGATTCGACATATCGCGACCATTCGCGGTCGGCGGCTTCGCCAATCCCGTGAATCTCGCCTGGGGACTCGAATACCGGACGGAGACCTACGAGACAAAGGCGGGGGATCCGGAATCGTACGAGGCAGGTCCGGTGATCGGAGCGCCGATCGGAACGCAGGCGGGTTCGGGGCTGCAGCCGAGCGAGACCGTGGACGAAGACCGGGATGCGGTCGGCATCTACGTGGACCTCGAATCGAGCATCACCGACAAGTTCCAGCTCGGAGTGGCGGGACGCTACGAAGACTACAGCGACTTTGGCAGTTCCGCGGATGGCAAGATATCGGCGCGCTATGAATTGACGCCGTCGTTCGCCGTGCGCAGCACGATCGGCACCGGTTTCCGCGCGCCTTCGCTGACACAGGCGTTCTTCCGCGGCTCAACGACGAGTTTCGGAACGGGTGGCCAGCTCGAACAGGTGCTCAACCTGCCGACTGACGACCCGATCGCGATACTGCTCGGGGCAAGCGACCTGGAGCCGGAGGAATCCGTCAGCTACAACCTCGGATTCGTGTATCGCAATGACGCCGGGTTCCGGTTGACCGTCGATTACTACCGCGTCGACATCGACGACCGCATCACGCTCTCCGAGCGCATCGGCGGCCAGGCGGTCACCGATTTCATCGACGACTCGCTCGGCATTCCGGGCGTGCTCGGCGTGCGATTCTTCACGAACGCGGTGGACACCGAGACCAAGGGCTACGACATCGTCGCCGACTACAGCTTCGACCTCGGCAGCGGCAGCCTCCTGCTGAGTGCGGCCTACAACAAGAGTGAAACGGACGTGGTGAAGGTCGATCCCAACCCGCCGGTGCTCGATTCGCTGGGCGTCGGTGCCGTGCTGTTCGGCGTAGAAGAGCGCAACACGCTCGAGACCGCCTCGCCCGAAGACAAGTTGATCCTTACGGCGCACTGGACCAGCGAACGCTGGTCGATCCTCGGCCGGGCGACGCAGTGGGGCGAGGCGACGCGCGTGTTCAATTTCGGCGGCGGATTCGAGCCCGGACAGACCTACGGCTCGGAAGTGGGCGTCGATCTCGACATCGAATATGCGGTGACGAAGCAGTTTGCGGTGGCGATCGGCGCCAACAACGTCCTGGACGAGTATCCGGACCTGTCGAGCGCGGACATCAACTACTTCGGCAACCTGCCGTATGACGTGCTGCAGCCGATCACGTTCAATGGCGCGTTCTATTACGTGAGGACGACCTACAGCTTCTGAGCACGGGGGTGGGGTGGCCTGCTAGGGCTTGCGAAGCAAGTCCAGGGCCGCGGCTGCAGGCGTGCATGCAGCCCACAGCAGGCCTAGCAACCCGGGCAAGCCGAGGCGCGAAGGACGGTGATTGCAGGTCATGTACTTTGACTCCATCAGGTGGACCCGGGCCTCCGAATAAATTACCATTCCGCGCCTTTCCGGGCGCGTAGCTCAGCGGTAGAGCACTACCTTGACATGGTAGGGGTCACAGGTTCGATCCCTGTCGCGCCCACCACTGAACGACTGCAAGGCCCATGCCCAACATCACGCTTCCCGACGGCAGCCAGCGATCCTTCGATCGCCCGGTCACCGTGGCCGAGGTCGCGGCCGACATCGGCAAGGGTCTCGTCAAAGCGGCGCTCGCGGGCGTCGTGGACGGCCGCCTGGTCGACATGTCGCACAAGATTGCGGCTGACGCCAAGGTCCGCATCATCACGTCGAAGGACGCCGAAGGTCTCGAGATCCTGCGCCACTCGACCGCGCACCTGCTGGCGCAGGCCGTTCAGTCGATCTATCCGAAGGCGCAGGTGACGATCGGCCCGGTCATCGAGGACGGCTTCTACTACGACTTCGCCTTCGAGCGTCCATTCACGCCGGAAGACCTCGAGAAGTTCGAGGCGAAAATGCGGGAGCTCGTCAAGGCCGACCAGCCGGTGCATCGGCGCGTGCTGTCGCGCGACGCGGCAGTTGCCCACTTCAAGTCGATCGGTGAGCACTACAAGGCGGAGATCATCGCGGCGATTCCGGCGGGCGAGGAGATCTCGCTGTATGGCCAGGGCGAATGGGAAGACCTGTGCCGTGGGCCGCATGTCCCGTCGACGGGCAAGCTCGGTGCATTCAAGCTGACGAAGGTTGCGGGCGCGTACTGGCGCGGCGATTCAAAGAACGCGATGTTGCAGCGGATCTACGGCACCGCCTGGCCCGACGAAAAGCAACTGAAGGACTACCTGTATCGCCTCGAGGAGGCGGAGAAGCGCGATCATCGCCGCATCGGCCGTGAACTCGACCTGTTTCACTTCCAGGAAGAGGCGCCCGGCGCGGTCTTCTGGCACCCGCACGGCTGGACCATTTTCCAGCAATTGATTGCCTACATGCGGGAACGGCAGAACGCCGCGGGGTACGAGGAGATCAGCAGTCCGGAAATAATGGACCGTGAACTCTGGGTCCAGTCGGGACATGTCGAGAAGTTCGGCGAGAACATGTTCCTGACGAAGACGCCCGACGAGCGCGTCTATGCCATCAAGCCGATGAACTGTCCGGGCCACGTGCAGGTGTTCCGTCAGGGGTTGCACAGCTACAAGGAATTGCCGATTCGTTATGCGGAGTTCGGCAAGGTGCATCGCTACGAACCGTCAGGCGCATTGCACGGCCTCCTTCGGGTGCGCGCCTTCACGCAGGACGATGCGCACGTCTTCGTGACGGAAGACCAGATCACGGATGAGACCGTGCGCGGGATCGAATTGATGATGTCGATCTACCGCGACTTCGGATTCAACGACGTCCGCGTGAAGTTCGCCGACCGCCCGGCGCGGCGCGTCGGCGACGACGCCACCTGGACCCGTGCCGAAGAGGCCTTGAAGGCGGGTACGCGCGCTGCGGGCGTCGAGTACGAATTCAATCCGGGCGAGGGCGCGTTCTACGGGCCAAAGCTCGAGTTCGTGCTGAAGGACGCGCTCGGTCGCGACTGGCAGTGCGGCACCTGGCAGGTCGACCTGAACCTGCCGGGACGACTCGGCGCTTATTACATCGACGAGCACAGCCAGAAGCGCACGCCCGTCATGCTGCACCGGGCGATCTTCGGTTCCCTTGAGCGTTTTTTCGGCATCCTGCTCGAGCATTACGCCGGCAAGTTGCCGACCTGGTTGTCTCCGCTGCATGCGGTCGTAATGAATATCAGCGAAAAGCAGGCGAATTACGCAGTTGAGGCTACCGAATTCCTTAGAAATCAGGGGCTTCGCGCGGAAATCGACTTGCGGAACGAGAAGGTCGGCTATAAAATCCGCGAGCACACGCTGAAGCGTGTCCCGTATCTGCTGGTGGCTGGCGATCGGGAAATCGAGTCCAGGCAGTTGGCCGTGCGCACGCGCTCCGGGAAGGATCTGGGTGCCATGCCCCTGGAAGAGGTGGCCGCTCGGATCGCCCGGGATGTGGCGAGCCGCGGCCTTGGTCATTTGGAGGACTGAGTATTTCGACAACAAAACGCGTACGGCGCAATGAGGAGATCCTTTCGCCGCAATTACGCGTGATAGGCGCCGATGGAAGCCAGGTCGGCGTCCTGAGCCGAAGCGAGGCCCTCGCAAAGGCTGCCGCTGAGGAACTGGATCTCGTGGAGGTTTCGCCGAACGCTGAGCCGCCCGTCTGCCGGATCATGGACTTTGGAAAGTACCTGTTCGAGCAGAACAAGAAGGCTCACTCCGCGAAGCGGAAGCAGAAGCAGATCCAGCTCAAGGAAGTGAAATTCCGGCCGGGCACGGAAACTGCGGATTACCAGGTCAAGCTGCGTAACCTGATCCGGTTCCTGACCGACGGCGACAAGGCCAAGGTAACCATGCGGTTCCGCGGCCGGGAGATGGCCCACACGGAGATCGGGCGCAAACTCCTCGACAGACTGGTGATCGACCTCGCCGATTACGGCGCGATCGAACAGCATGCTGCGATGGAGGGGCGCCAGATCACCATGGTGATCTCTCCCAAAAAGAAGTGACCGGCGGCTAGCCGCCGATACGCCTCCAGCCCGCGCAAGCGGAGTGAAGAGGTCATAAAAGGAGTTGACCGATGCCCAAGTTGAAAACCAACCGGGCCGCGGCGAAGCGTTTTCGCAAGACAGCGAAGGGCTTCAAGCGTGGCCAGGCGAATCGTCGCCACATCCTCACCAAGAAGACGAAGAAGCGTAAGCGTCAGCTGCGCGGCTCGACCATGGTCCACGAGACCGACGTCGGCCGTCTGGTGCGGCTGCTTCCGCACGTCTGACCCACGCAACCAGGAGTGATGTGACATGGCAAGAGTAAAGCGTGGCGTCACCGCGGGACGCCGCCACAAGAAAGTTCTCAAGAAGGCGAAGGGCTATTACAACGCCCGCCGCAAGGTCTATCGCGTCGCGAAGCAGGCGGTCATCAAGGCCGGCCAATACGCGTACGTTGGCCGGCGCCTGAAGAAGCGCGATTACCGTGCCCTGTGGGTGCAGCGCATCAACGCCGCCGCACGCGGCGTCGGCCTGTCTTACAGCCGCCTCATCAACGGCCTGAAGATTGCCGGTATCGAGATCGATCGCAAGGCGCTCGCCGACATTGCGGTGCATGACATCGCCGCATTCGGTGCGATCGCGGAGAAGGCGAAGGCCGCATTGGCCGCAAAGTAGTGCCGGGGCGGGTCGGGTGAAGGACCTGAAGTCGCTGGTCGCGAGCACGCTCGCCGAGATCGGCTCGAGTGCGGACCTTTCCGCGCTCGATGCCGTACGCGTTGCAGCGCTCGGCAAGAAAGGCGCAGTAACTGAGTTGCTCAAGAGTCTCGGTACATTGCCGGCGACCGAGCGGCGTGCCGCGGGCGCCGCGATCAACGAGGCCAAGGACCACATCGCCGCGGCACTCGATGCAAGGCGCTCCGAGCTCGAGGCGGTTTCGCTCGAACGCGAACTCAAGACCGCCGCGATCGACGTCAGCTTGCCGGGCCGCGGACAATCCGTCGGCGGCCTGCATCCGGTCACGCGCACACGGCTGCGGGTCGAGGCGATATTCCGCCGCGCGGGATTCAGCGTCGCCGAGGGTCCCGAAGTCGAGGACGATTTCCACAACTTCGAGGCGCTCAACATCCCCGCCAATCATCCGGCGCGCGCGATGCACGACACGTTCTACTTTGGTGACGGGCGCCTGCTGCGGACACATACCTCGCCGGTCCAGGTCCGGGCGATGAAGCTCCAGGGTGTGCCGATCCGGGTGATTGCGCCGGGTCCCGTGTATCGCCGCGACTCTGACGTGACGCACACGCCGATGTTTCACCAGGTCGAGGGCCTGGTACTCGACGAGGACATCAGCCTCTCGAACCTGAAGGGTGCGCTCGCCGGTTTCGCGGAGCAGTTCTTTGAGAAGCCCCGTGGATTGAGGTTTCGTCCCTCGTACTTTCCGTTCACCGAACCTTCGGCCGAAGTGGATATTCAGTGCGTGCTCTGCGACGGCGCCGGCTGCCGCATCTGCAAGCAGACGGGCTGGCTCGAGATTCTCGGCTGCGGGATGGTCCATCCGAACGTGCTGACGGCCTGCGGGATCGATGCGACACGCTGGCAGGGTTACGCCTTCGGCATGGGCATTGAGCGGCTCGCGATGCTGCGTTATGCGGTCAATGACCTGCGCCTGTTCTTCGAAAACGACCTGCGCTTCCTCGCGCAATTCAACCGGGGCTAGGATGCGCATCAGCCTTGCATGGCTCAGCAAATGGGTGGACGCCGGATGCGACGCAGCCACGCTCGCATCGCGCCTCACGATGTGCGGCATCGAGGTCGAGTCGATCGAACCCGCGGCAGGCGACTTCCAGGGCGTTGTCGTGGGCGAGGTGTTGTCCGTCGAACGTCACCCGGATGCCGACAAGCTGACCGTCTGTCAGGTCGCGGGCGGCGGCGCTGCCCTCCTGCAGATCGTCTGTGGTGCCCCGAACGTCCGCGCCGGCATGAAGGCGCCGCTCGCGCTCGAAGGGGCAAGGCTCTCGGCCGGGGATGTCATCCGCAAGGCCCGCCTGCGCGGCGTCGAGTCGGCGGGCATGCTGTGCTCGGCGCGCGAACTGGGATTGTCGGAAGAGCACGAAGGCATCCTCGAATTGCCGGATGAACTCGTGACCGGCGTGCCGCTTCGCGAAGCGCTGCTCCTCGACGATACGATCCTGACGCTGAACGTGACGCCGAATCGCGGCGACGTGCTTTCAGTACAGGGCGTGGCGCGGGAAGTCGCCGCCATCGTTGGGCGAAAACTCACGCCGCCCGCGATGGAACCGGTCGTGCCGGCGACGCGCGTCAAGTTCCCCGTGCGGCTGGAAGCACCGGCATCCTGTCCTCGATTCGCGGGTCGCGTGATCCAGGGCATCAATCCCGCGGCGCGGACCCCGATCTGGATGCGGGAACGCCTGCGCCGGTCGGGGCTGCGTCCGATCCGGCCGATCGTCGACGTGACGAACTACGTCATGCTCGAGCTTGGCCAGCCACTGCATGCCTACGACCTGCGGCGACTCAACTCCCACATCGAAGTCCGCAATGCTCGGGCCGGCGAGCGCCTGAAGCTGCTCGATGGCCGCGAAATCGAGTTGGACGCGGAGACGCTCGTGATCGCGGATGGCGCAGGTCCGGTCGGCCTCGCGGGTGTCATGGGTGGCGAGAAGAGTGGCATCGCCGTGGACACGGCGAATGTGTTCCTGGAAGGCGCATTCTTCACGCCGGACGCGGTCGGGGGCGTTGCCCGCCGGTTCGGGCTCGTGACCGATGCGGCCCAGCGATTCGAACGCGGCGTGGATCCGCGCGGACAGGAACGCGCGATCGAACGCGCGACGCAGCTGCTCATCGAGATTGCAGGGGGCCGCCCCGGGCCTGCCGTGCTCACGCAGGACGAGTCGCAGCAGCCGCGACGTCCGGGCGTCACCTTGCGGCCAGAGCGCGTGACGAGCCTCCTTGGCGTGCAGATTCCGCGGCCCGAGATCGAGGACATCCTGCGCCGGCTCGGCATGCAGGTGGCCGGTGCAGGCGACGTGCTTGGCGTGATTCCGCCGAGTTATCGCTTCGACATCGCGATCGAGCAGGATCTCATCGAGGAAATCGGGCGCATCTACGGCTACGACAACATTCCGCGCAGCGACGCCAGGATGCCGCAGCGGCCACAACCGGCGACTGAGCGGGCCGTGACGCGCGAACGGCTTCGACTGCTGCTCGTCGACCGTGGTTTTCAGGAAGCAATCACCTACAGCTTCGTGGATCCGCGCCTGCAACGGTTGATGTTCCCGAAGAGCGCGGCGCTCGCACTCGAGAATCCGATCTCTGCGGAGCTCGGCGAGATGCGCGTTTCGTTGTGGCCGGGATTGATCGAAGCCCTGCGATTCAACCTCCGGCGTCAGCAGGACCGGATCCGGCTGTTCGAAGTCGGCACGCGTTTCGAAATCGAAGGCGGATGCCTCGCGGAGAGCCAGGGAATCGCAGGTCTCATCACCGGTCCCGCGTTGCCGGAGCAGTGGGGCGCGGACAAACGCAGCGCGGATTTCTACGACCTGAAATCCGATGTCGAAGCGCTCTTCGCGTTGACGGGTCGACAGGCTGCAATAAGTTACATCGCCGAGCCGCACGACAGTCTGCATCCCGGACGGAGCGCAGCAATTTTTGATCGCAACCAGCGAGTCGGCTGGATCGGTCAGCTGCAACCGGAGATCGCGCGCAAGCTGGAACTGCGCGAACCGCCGTGGATTTTTGAGCTTTCAATCGACCCGAGCTTCCGCTCGGAAGTGCCTGTATTCGCGGAGATTTCAAAGTTCCCCGCGATACGACGCGATCTGGGCGTCGTGGTCGATGAATCAGTGACGCTGGAAGAACTCCGCCAAAGTGTTAATTTGGCTGCGAAAGGCCTGTTGCGCGAATTGAACGTATTCGATGTGTACCGGGGCAAAGGGGTAGAACCCGGACGAAAAAGTGTCGCTTTAGGCTTGATTTTACAGGAAACTTCTCGCACCCTTACTGACGGGGAGGCCGATGCCGTAGTCGCTGCGGTCATCGAGCGCGTCAAGGGTGACCTGAAGGCGGGGATCCGGGGATAGTCCGAATGGCACTCACGAAGGCGGAAATCGCCGAAGCGCTGTTCAACCAGCTCGGCTTGAACAAGCGCGAAGCGCGCGAGCTCGTCGATCTCTTTTTCGAGGAGATCCGTGCTGCGCTTGCGACCGGCGAACAGGTGAAGTTGTCGGGCTTCGGCAATTTCGACCTGCGCGACAAGAACCAGCGTCCGGGAAGGAATCCCAAGACCGGCGAGGAAATTCCGATTTCCGCGCGGCGCGTCGTGACGTTCCGTCCCGGGCAGAAGCTGAAAGCGCGCGTCGAAGCCTATGCTGGAAGCAAGTAACAACAAGGACCTGCCGGCGATCCCGGCCAAGCGCTACTTCACGATCGGTGAAGTGAGCGAGTTGTGCGGCGTCAAGCCGCATGTGCTTCGCTATTGGGAACAGGAATTCCCGCAGCTCAAGCCCGTCAAGCGCCGCGGCAACCGCCGCTACTACCAGCGCCAGGACGTGATCACGATCCGTCAGATCCGGAGCCTGCTGTATGACGAGGGCTTCACGATCGGCGGCGCGCGCAACCGGCTGGATGGCGACGAGGCGCGCGAGGACAACACTCAGAGCCGGCAGGTGATCCGTCAGTTGCGTGCCGAGCTGGAGGAACTGCTGCGCATCCTGCGGCGCTGATTCCGGCGTCCGCCGGATCGGCTATCATTCAACCGTCGGAGCGTGGCGCAGTCTGGTAGCGCACTTGCATGGGGTGCAAGGGGTCCCGGGTTCAAATCCCGGCGCTCCGACCAATCAACCAGAATTGCGTGCCGTGATGAACCAGGTGCTGGACGGGGCCCAGATGCCGTCGTCGCGCGCATATGGCGCAAGTGTCTCGCGAAGCGCCGCGATAACCTCCGGCTTCAATCGTTCGCCGTCGGCGCCCGCGAGCCGCATGATCTCGCCCGCCGGGCCAAGCGCCATGGCGAACTCCACCGCGTCGTCGAGATCCCTGCCGATGCAGATATCCGTGTCGAAGCGCTCGAATGTGACGCGCGTAAATCCTGCGCTTCGCATCATCGCGCTGACCATGTCCGGCCCTGACATCGAAAAGGGCCCGGGTCCGCAGTGGACCTGGTCCGTTTCTTCGTGTGAGACCACCGGCACAATTTCCCGCACGCGCAACTCGGCCTCGTGCAGCCAGGGATTGTCCTCGCGCTTGCGCCAGACGATCTGGGCGAAGCTTCCGCCCGGCTTCAGGACCCTGCGGATGTTCCGTATCGCAGCGCCCGGCGACATGAAAAACATGGTCCCAAAGCGCGCGAAGGCGTGTTCGTAGGGCCCCCGGAGATCGTCGCCCTGCACGTCGGCCACGAAGAAGCTGGCATTGCTGACGTTGGCCGCGGCCGCGTCCTGTTCGGACGCCAGTATGAAATTTTCCGCGCAGTCGACGCCGACCGCCTGACCTTTCGGGCCAACGAGCTGGGCAATCCGGACCGTACTGTCGCCGAATCCGCAGCCGACATCGAGGACTCGATCGCCCGGACGGAAAAGCCCGCGCGAGAGCAATTCGTCGCTGTGGCCCGCAAGCCCCGCGATCAGCAGGTGCTTGAAGCGGACGAACTTGTCGAAGAGGACGGTGTTCCATGCTTCGACAACGATGTCATTCTCCATCATGCCCGTTCCTCCGGTGGCCGGACGTGCCGAAAGGTCCTCAGCAGTAGCAAATCGTAAAGTATTTTCAGCGCGCCGCAGAGGATGAAAGGCAGTGCCGTGTACCCCGCGGCGAACAGGGCGCCAGCCAGCGCGGGGCTTGCAGCGGAGGCGAGGCCGCGTGGTACCGAAGTGACGCTTGCTGCGGCCGCGCGCTCGGGTGGGGTCACGACGGCCATGACGTAGGAGGATCGCGTCGGCACGTCCATCTGCGACAGGGCCGAGCGCGCCAGCAGAAGTGCGAGCGCCGCATGGAGATCCGGCACCAGGGCCGCCCCGATCAGGCAAAGACTCGACGGGATGTGCGTGTAGACCATCGTGTTCAGGAGACCGATGCGGCGCGAGAGCCAGGCGGCCGCGGGATAGGAAAGGGCAGCCAGGAGGCCCGAACAGAAGAAGAAGGCGCCGGCGTCCGTGAGTGACATGCCGACCCTGTGAAAGAGCAACAAGGCCATCAAGGACTGCACGGCGAATCCGCCCGCAAAGGCGTCGATGCTGAAGAGCCCCGCGAGCTTCAACACGACCGGCTTCGATTCGCCGAGTGTAAACCGGGGCCTGGATGTTTCGGCGTCGGTACTTGCCGGCACGAGGCGATACATGATGCCGCCCGCGATGCCGAGCGCCGCATAGAGAATGAACATCGCTTTCAGCGCATCGATGCGCGACCAGCCAAGCGGCGCCAGGAAATCCGGGCTACCCGCGGCGAGCGACCCGATGGCCGCCGCGATCGCGCCCGTCAGGCCATACACCGCAAACATTCGCGTGCGACGCTCCGCCGGCGCGATGCCGGCGAGCAGCGCGTGCTCCATCGGAACGAAGATGCTCACGTTGCCGGCGGAGGGATTGACCGTGCCGACGAAGGCGATGAGGAGGAGCCAGGCGTAATCGCTTGCAAGCGCAAACGCGATGCCGGTCGCTGTCATCGATGCGGAAGCGCAGAGCAGGAGTGTGCGTTGCATGCCCGGCCGGCCCAGCAGGCCGATGCCGAGCGTCAGAAGCGAGGAACCGAGCAGTGCGGCCGTCGCGATGACGCCGATTTCGAGTGGGCCGAGCCCAAGTTCGGTCAGATAGACGACGATCAGAATGGCTACGAAGCCATCACCGAAGTCCCGCAGGGCGCGGGCCGCGTAAAGACAGGTCGCGGGACCCGGGCGTGTCAGCCACGTTCCAGGCCCCGCGACATCCGAAATGGAGTCCCGCGTTACGGGCTCTGGGATGTGATCTCCCATAGGTAATCGGCGTGGTCGCCGCAGATTTCGGTGAACGTGTCACCGAGCGGATTGTCGATCATTGCCTGAACAGTGGCGTCGCGTGCTTCCATCAGCGATTTCACGTCCGTCGCACTGATGGTTGCGAGCCGGCGATAATTGCCACCGACGATGTGCTCGTTCCAGCCCCAGGTCTTGAGCTTCCCCTCCGCGACCATCTTGTCGTAGACGGGCCCGAACACCTGTGTCACCAGCGCATCGGCTTCGGTCTCACGAGTCTGGTCGCAGACGTAATAGGCCGTAAAGGCCGCGCCACCGCGAGCCACCGCGCCGGTGTTGCCGGCGACCCTGCGCCAGATGTAATCATCGTGCGAATTGCAGATCTTCGAGAACTCGTCGCCGAGCTTCTTGTTCTTTGCATCCATCTGGTCGCCGAGCTTGTCCTGTGCGTCCAGGAGTGCCTGTACGCTGCCCGCGCCGAAATAGACTGCGCGTCGCCACTTGCCGCCGGTATGGTGGGCAAGCCAGCCGTAGGTGTTGATCGTGCCGTCGGCAACTCCCGCCTCGTACACGCCTTTCTGCACTTCCGCGAAGATTTCGTCGGCGCGCTCCTGTCCCGCCAGGTCGCACATGCTGTAGGTCACGTAGATGTATTGTTCAGCGCCCTTGTCCTGCGCCATGGCCACGCTGCCCAACATCAGGCACAGACAGGCCGCAAGCCCGAGTGCCCCGATCTTTGTAGTTTTCATCCTGAAATTCTCCCTGTGACCGGGCATTGGCTGGCCCGGCGTCAGCGCGCGCAGTATAAGCTTTGTCGGCGTGCGCCGACTGACCACTTGCCCCACCTAGAACCAGTCTTGCGTGAATGATGCAGCGCAAACTATCTCGCTATCGCGCGAAGCGTGACTTCAGCCGCACGCCTGAACCTGACGACGGCAGGCGACGCGTCGCGCGTTCCGCCGCACTTCGTTACGTCGTCCAGAAACATGCAGCCCGACGACTGCATTACGACCTTCGGCTCGAGCTCGACGGCGTATTCAAGTCCTGGGCCGTTACCAAGGGACCATCGCTCGACCCGCGCGTAAAGAGATTGGCCGTTGAGGTCGAGGACCATCCGCTCGATTACGGCAATTTCGAAGGCACAATACCCCGCGGTGAATACGGCGGCGGCACGGTCCAGCTCTGGGATCGGGGTTTCTGGGCACCGCTTCCCGGCCGTTCGCCGCGCGCCGGCTTCAAGGCAGGCAACCTGAAATTCCGGCTCAAGGGCCGCCGCCTGAAAGGCGAGTGGGTCCTGGTGCGCATGAAATCGGACCGCTTCGGAGGGAAGCGCGCCCACTGGCTCCTCATCAAGCATCGTGACCGGTATGCCCGCGAGGACGGTGACGCCTTGCTGCGCACGGATCGTTCGATCGCATCGGGGCGCAAGCTGTCGCAGATTGCCGCGGCCCGGTTCCGGAGGCGGCGCATTGAAGAAGACCCTGTGCTCGGAGTCGCCATCTCGCATCCCGAAAAAGCGCTCTGGCCACATGCGGGTGATTCGCGGCCAGTGACCAAGCTCGACCTTGCGCACTATTTCGAGACCGCCGGACCCTGGATGCTCGGTCACCTGAAGGGTCGCCCATGCTCGATCGTTCGCGCGCCGGATGGAATTGACGGACAGACATTCTTCCAGCGCCATGCGATGGCCGGCACGTCGGGCCTGATCGAACGTGTGAAGATTCCTGGAGATCGCGTGCCATACCTCCAGATCGACCGCATGGAAGGACTTATTGCCGTCGCGCAGATGGGTGGCATTGAACTGCATCCCTGGAACTGCGAACCTGGGAGGCCGGGCGTGCCGGGCCGGCTGGTATTCGATCTCGATCCCGCGCCGGGTGTGAATTTCAGCCGCGTCATCGAAGCTGCGCGGGAAGTTCGCGGGCGACTCGAGGCACTAGGGTTGACCGCATTCTGTAAGACGAGCGGCGGCAAGGGCCTGCACGTTGTGACGCTGCTCGCACAGCCGAAAGGCGGTCGCACGAGTTGGACAGAGGCCAAGGACTTTGCGCGAGCGCTTTGCGCGCAAATGGCGGCGGATGATCCGGAGCGCTACGTCGTCAGCGTCTCAAAGACAGCGCGCACGGGAAAAATCCTGCTCGACTACCTGCGCAATGCCGAGAAGGCGACGGCGGTCGCGCCGCTGTCTCCGCGTGCGCGCAAGGGCGCACCAGTTTCGATGCCATTGAATTGGAGCCAGGTGCGCGACGGGCTTGATCCGGCGCGGTTTACGATACGGACTGCAATAGGCTTACTCGCAAAGAGCTGCGCCTGGGCCGATTACGACAAGTCGATGCGGCCCCTGCCATCAAGGGTCGGCTCGCGCTGAGAGAATGCGGCAGCCGAATATCGGACCGGCCGTATGGCCGGGCTCCGGCTGGAAGCGCACGCGTATCTGCTGCTTCCCCGACAGCCGCTCTGCCGGCAATACGTAGTCCCTTTCGATGAACTCACCGGGATGCTCGCCCTGCAGGCGCTGTGTGGCAATCCGCTGGCCGTCGACCTCGATGTGAAACACGCGGTCTCGCTCGCCGCCCCAGTAAGTTGCCTGCAGCACGAGTGGTTCGGCACGCACAGCGGCGTCGAACTCGATGAAACCACCGGTTCGCGCATCGCGCCCTGGCCGGAAGCGGTACGAGACGGCGTAGGAAATCGCACTTACCATTCCGTGCCGTCGCTCGTCTTCTTCCTGGCCTAATCGGATCACATCGACCGACCGCGCATCGAGGTCCTCGGCGCGGGCACGCTCGGCCGCGCTCAGGGCAAGCGCCTTCTGCCATTCCGCCGGCGTGTAGCGCTTGAAGTACACGGCGGTACGACGGTCGTACTGGCTGAAGAATGGTGCGAACGCGAGATCCGAGGGCCGGCCAATTCCGCGGCTCGTGAACCGCGCCTGCGCGGCATCGACCGCTTCAATTGACGCGAGCGGGTCGTCGCCGACGAGCGCCGGTTCCGGACCGTCAAAGGGAATCCCGGCCGGTCCGAGGTCTGCAGCCAGTACCAGCGGGCCATTGAGCAGCGCGACGGTCGCGGGATCATCCGGCGTCGATTCGAAACGAGGCTCCATTGGCAGCCGGAGTTCGATGGTATCTCCTGCCTTCCAGCGCCGACGCACATTGAAGTAGCCACTTGAATCGCGATGCGTGTCAGCGGGCACGCCGTTTACGCGGGCAGAAGGCGACCGGCACCAGCCCGGCAGACGCATCGAGACTGCAATTGGCTCGGGTGCGCCGACCTCGTCGATCCGCAACATGACGTCTTCGCCGAAGGGCTGGCCGCTTTCCAGCACGACGCGGGCATTGCGTTCCTCCCAGCGAAGCTCGGCGGGGATGAACAGGTTCACATAGAGCGTGTCCGCGTCCTGCCAGAAGATCGAATCGCCATGCTTCGAATGGCTCTCCATGCCGGTGCCGACGCAGCACCAGAAAGAGTTGAAGGGTTCGGAGAACTCGCGCGCCGTGCCGCTCATGAGCGGAACCATGTAGGCGAACATTCCGTCCGCGGGGCGCTGCTGCGCCATGATGTGATTGAGGTGGGCACGCTCGTAGTAGTCGAAGTAGGCGCTTCGCGGCTCCGCCGCGTATAGCCGGCGAGTCAGCTTCAGCATGTTGTACGTGTTGCAGCTCTCGCAGGTCTGTTCCGTGATGTAGCGCGACAGCGAGCCCGGTTCCTGGAAGTTCTCGCGATCGCTGTTTCCGCCGATGACGTAGGAGCGGCCCTTGGTGACGGCGTGCCAGAAGAATCGGGCGCCGGCGAGTTCAGCTGGTTCGCCCTCGAGTTCGTGCAGGCGGGCGAGGCCGATGACTTTCGGAATCTGGGTATTGGCATGAAGGAAGGCGAGCTCGTCGCGCCCGGCCATCAGCGCGTCCAGCACGGCGTGATGGTGGAAGCGACGTGCAAGGTCAAGCCAGCGCGGCTCGCCCGTCCGCGCATGAAGTTCCGCCAGCACTTCGCTCATGCCGCCGAACTCGGTTCCGAGCACGGCCTGCATCTGCGCATCGTCGAGCGGCGAGAGCGAGCGCTCGATGTAGGCGGCGAGTGCGGCGGCGATTGCGATCGCTTGGACGCTGCCGCAATGGAGATTGGCGTCCAGCAGGCCTGCGAATAGCTTGTGCCAGTTGTAGAACGGCGCCCAGGACCCGTTCAGGTAGAAGCGGGCCGAACGAATGTCGCCGCGCGAGACTTCCTCGAGCACGCGGCGGCCCGGCTCGATCGCGCCGGCCGCGCTGGTCCGCGTAAAGCCGGCGACGTAGCCGTCGCCCTTCGCGCGCTGGCAGGCGGCAAGTTCGCTCACGATGTAATTCGCACGCAGGCGGCAATCGACGTCGCCGGTCTGCGCATGCATCAATGCGCAGGCGCTCAGGTAGTGGCCGAGCGTATGTCCCGCGATCGTTTCCTGCTCCCAGCCGCCATAGGGATCGCCTCTCGGTGTCAAACCCGCCTGCTCCCGGTAGTTGTGGAGGAGGCGATCGGGCTCCAGGCGATGCAGATACCTGCGATTCGCCTCGACGGCCTGAAGGTAAAGCGAGGGTTTCAGCCGGACGGCCGACAAGGGAAAGGGCCGGGCGCGTCCGCCTTGGCTCGGCGCCGCCAGCGATGAAAAGCCGCAGGCGGCTGCTGCCGTCGCAAGGGCCGTAGTCAGCAGCAATTGCCGTCGTGAAAGGGGAAATCCCGGTCGCATCGGATGTCCTCGATCGCCTGTGTCAGCAAGCACAATATAGACCTAGTAAACTGCGCCATTCTGGAG
>Ga0105095_10000619_pt1 | contig 17555 bp, 16 predicted proteins | sample PPLLak2March2015_2_FD_79180 | JGI IMG/M metagenome (GOLD analysis project Ga0105095, IMG submission 79180) | Freshwater sediment microbial communities from Prairie Pothole Lake near Jamestown, North Dakota, USA - PPLs Lake P8 Core (3) Depth... | ecosystem: Environmental > Aquatic > Freshwater >...
TGCCCGAGGCGCGCAGGACGATGGTGACGAAGTAGTGCCGGAAGGAGTGGGGGGGTGCAGCCCTAATCCGTAGTTGGTAATTCAGGAGATAATGGTAGACGATACCGCCTGGCAAAGATAAACTTGCCGGGTCCATAACACCATTCCCTCTGGATTACCGGATGAATACAAACCCATTCCTTTTTCTCATCCTCCTCTGTCTTCTCGCCATGATCTGGATCCTGCGATTGACCATGCTTCGGTTTCATGCCAACGCTGCACCCAAACTGAAAACGCCTCGCCCACTCAAACCCAAGACGGCTGATGATTGTCCCTTCTGCAGAGCCGAGAAAGATAAACGCGATGATCCTCAACCCAAGCAGGCGCTCAAGCCCTGGAGGGAAGTGAAAAGTCGCCGGGGACGAAAGAAAACCCTCTCCACCCAAGGTCACGCTTGTCCAAATCCGAGCAGCATTTACTGTGTATCGTGGATGAACGTATCCATGCTCTGGTCGGGTACGGTCGGCATGGCAAGACGGACAGGATCCAGGACTTGCGCTGTCAGGCTTGCGGCAGGAAAATCAGTGTGCGTTGGGGAACTGCCCTCTATCGGCTGAAGTCCTCCTCCACCAAGGTGGCTTTGATCCTGGCATTGATGGCAGAGGGGTGGATGTGTCGGCCCTGGAGCGGGTGTTTGGGATCCGAGAAGGGACATTGCGTACCTGGCTGACCCGGGCAGGACTGCAGGCTGGCAAGGTACACCGCCACTTCTTCCACCACCTGATCCTGCACCACCTCCAGTTGGATGAGCTGTGGGCCCAGGTGCGCCAGGGAAGCCGGGTTGTGTGGGTATGGACTGTGGTCGAAGCCAGCAGCAAGCTGGTGCCTGTGCTGAAATTGGGACCACGCACCATGGATCTGGCCTACGCAGTCGTCCATGACCTGTGCCAGATGCTGCAGCCTGGTTACTTTCCTATCTTTACCAGCGATGGATTGAAGCTTTACTTCTATGCCTTGACCGCTCATTTTGGGTGTTGGCAACTACCCGAAGGTACCCGGAAACCGGTTTGGGAGATCCCCTCCGCTTTCCTGTATGCCCAGCTGAAGAAGATCCACCGTCGGCGTCGATTGGTGCGGGTGGAACGCCGCATGTTGTGTGGAGAGTTGGAATATCTAAAGGACGGACTGCAGGCTTTGGGATTATCTGGAAAGATCAACACCGCCTTCATCGAGCGCCTCAACCTCACCCTGAGGCAGGGTGTCTCGTTCTTAGCCCGTCGGACTTGGGCCATGGCTCAATCCACACCAGAGCTGGAAGTCTCCCTGGAGTGGTGGCGAGCTTATTACCATTACGTCAGATACCACGAGAGTCTCAGGGTGAAGCTGTCCCAGCCCCTGGCGCGCAAAGGCAAGCAGACTCCCCGACGATATCGCAGACGAACACCCGCCATGGCAGCCGGGTTCACTCCACACCGTTGGACAGTGTTCGAATTGCTGTCTTTCCCACTCCCTTGAATGAGAGTGGAAAAGAGATTCAATCGGGCGTGAAAACCCGAAAGAAAGAAGCCCGACCGGGTTGATATAACCGGTTGGACGGCAAAACCACTCAATTTTTGCCCCTTTTGGGCATCCAGAGGGGGGTAGTGAATTATCCACCATTGAGAAGGCCAGTACCGCTTTTGGTGGAAAAGAGATCGCTAACCCCCATTCGATTATGGCACGGAATTTCTTACCTGTATTTCTTCCAACGAGATGAGCTGCGAAATTTGTCTCAATATATCTGAGACCCAGTCTCACTATCTTTGAGACAATCTCAATATCTTTGAGACTTTACATCGTTCACGACCAAGGAATCTACTCATTGCCATCTATTATTATTCAAAGTATTATACTTCAATTAATAACATACGCTGCTGGATTTGTTAGGGTTTTGGAACGGTACACCTCATTCGACCTGCGCCGGGATGTATTCCAGCTGGATAGCTTCAGCCGCCCGCAGGCGGTACAGCCCATCCATCAGCAAATATCCATCTGCCAGCCGGCGCACCTGAATAGGTGGTTTGATCCCCCAATGGCGAGCACGCTCAATTGCTTTGTCCAGCTTAACAGGATCGAGTACAAGGGATTGGTGGTAAGGTCGCAGTCGGATACGGTTGACGGGGATCTGGACGGCATCGCCAGCAGGCTGGCTGGCCTGGCTGTCTTTGGGTTTGGCAGGCGACTTGAGCGTCAGCAAAAAGCCGGTCAGGCCCTCGAAAGCAGCCACCACCCGGCGGATCTCCTCTTCGCCGGGGGAATCGACCAGTCCTGCGACAACTTCTGCCTTCTCAGGATAAATGCTCAATCCCTTGCTGACCGTCCACCCAGCGCGGGCGAGCAAGGATCTTGCCGCCTCCAGGATGGCACCCTGATTGGAGTTGGGGTTGATGATCAAAAGCCAGCCGGTCTGGCGGGAAAGGGCCTCGATCTGCGCCTGGTAGCGGCTCCCTACCTGGGGAGATATAAAAGACAGCACGATCTCTTGGCCCTTTAGGCTGGTACGGTACAGGCTGCTGTCTGCCAGGGCGCTCTTGATTAGGCTGTAGGCGGCGTTGACCTCCATGCGCGTGCCATCCGGCGGGGCATAGGCTGGCGAAGCCTGAGCAGTGGTGGCTGCGGCGACCGACAGGCTCAGCTCGAAGCCACTGATATCCCGGAAGCGGTCGCAAGCCTGCTCAATGGCCTGCGAGAGTTCCGCCTCATCCAGGGCTTGAGGAGGCCTCACCACGACTGTGACGCGTTTTTCCTCGCGGTGGATCGCCGGGTTCCTGGCGACCTGCCAACCCTCGGGGAGCACTTCGCCTGCCAGGGCATGCAACGCCGCCTGGTTGGCTTCGGGTGCGATTTCAACCTGCCAGCCAGTGGTGCTTTGCAGGGCAGCGATGAGCTCTGCCTGAGTCTGGCGCGCTGCATCGGGGAAGTCGAAGTAAAGCACGACGACGTGCTCTTCAAGGCGGTAACCCACTTTGCGCAAGCGGGCCTCGCTTGGGAATTGCTGGTTGGCCAGGGTCAATACCTGGTTGGGTTCCGTCGCTTTCGGAGCGGTAGGCGCTGGCCGATAAGGCGCCAGGTCGGCTTCTGTGGGCGGCCTGTCCCCCAGGATGGCGAGCACCTCTTCGGGATAAGCGGCTTGCTCCAGTCCTGGGGAGACCTGTACCCACAGGTGGTCAGGCTCAAGGGCCAGGCAAAGCACAGGCGCCGGCACATCCCCCTGGAGCAGCAGCCATTTTCCGATGCAACCGGCGAATTCCCCCATCCGCTCACGTCGCTGGCGGTTCAGGCTCGCCCAGCGCTCGCGGAAAGCATTTGAGAGCTCTTGTTTTGAAAGCCGCAGGGGCTGATCGAAGTGAAATTCGAGCGTTTGCCCGGCATATGGCTGGTGGACAATGCGCCGGCGTTGGCTGAGCGCTTTTTCCAGGCTGGCGCGGGCCTCCTCGTCGCCATGGACGAGGACAATGTGCTCAGGGTTGAGCGCTTCCGCCAGGCTGATCAGCTGGCCCTCGTCGGCGTGGGCAGACAGCGAGTAGGTTCCCAGATGGCATTGCACGTCCACTTTCTCTTTGCCCAGGCGGATCGTGCCGTGGCCTCTCTCGGCCACCTCCTGCAGGCGGCGACCGGGGGATTCTTCGTCCTGATAACCGGTGAGCAAGATGGCATGCTGGGGGCTGCTGGCCAGCGCGCGCGCATACGAAAGCGATGGGCCGCCTGCCAGCATCCCTGAGCTGGCGACGATCACCGCCGGGCCTGCTTCCCAGATCAGGGCGTTGCGCTGCTCCCCCGTCTGCACGGGACGGATATGATTGTCGAAGAATTTCGCCTGGCGCTCTTGCAGGGAGAGCGGCAGCAGGTCGGCAAAGCTGGCATAAGCCTGGCAGATGGCCCGCACCATGCCATCCGCCCACACCGGCATCGCGGGCAGCTCGCCGCGACGCTGGAACTCACCCAGGATTAGCAAGATCTCCTGGGCGCGACCCAGCGCAAAGGCCGGGATCAGCACTTTGCCGCCTTCGGCGGTCACTTTCGCCGCCGCCTCTACCAGCTTGCGTTCCTGCACGGCGCGGTTGGCATGCAACCGCCCGCCATAGGTGCTCTCGAGCAGCAGCACATCCGGATGGAAAGCGGGCGGCCTGGCCCCGTCCACCGTGCGCTGGGGGGAGATGGAAAGGTCACCGCTGATCAGGATCCGCCCTTCGTCACTCTCCAGGCCGAGCATGGCCGCCCCGGCAATATGCCCAGCGGGGATGAAGTTGACTACCAGGTTTTGGCTGAGCGCCAGGGGGGTGTGGAAGGGAACGGGCACAAAGGCAGACATCAGTCGTTCTACCGCCACGTCATCGAACAGCGGTAGCTCGCCTTCTTCTTCCAGGCGGGTTTGCATGATGCGCCGCGAGTCCTGGTGCAGTACCCGGGTCAGAGCGACGGTAGGGGGGGTGGCATACACGGGGATGTCAGGAAAGCGCCCGACGACAAGCTCCAGCCCGCCGGTGTGATCCGCATGGGCATGGGTGACCAGGATAGCGTCGAGCGCCTGGATTTGATCCAGGTTGGGCAGATGGTCTCCCGTCAGACCACCGCGCGCCTTGGGGGAGGGGCGAATACCACAATCCACCAGGATGCGTTTCCCGGCGATCTCTAGAAGCTGGCTGCTGGCGCCGACTTCATCGGCGCCGCCAAGAAAGGTGATTCTCATCGTTATCCTTCAGTCCTTTTCAAAGGTCTCCCAATAGACCTTATCCAGCTCGTCATCCGCCAGGTGGGCGTACAGGCTGGTGGTGCTGATGTTGCTGTGGCGGGCCAGCGCCTGGGCCACCTTGAGATTGCCCGACGAGCGCAGGACGATGGTGACGAAGTAGTGGCGGAAGGAGTGCGGGGTGATGGTCCCGGCAGCAGAGGCGCCTAACGCTTCCACCACGCGCAAATCAACGATATCCCGCCCGGTCTCGGTGCTGATCGGCTTGAACTGGTTATCGCCACTTATGGCGCCGCCTTTCTTTGCCCCCGGGTCGTGGCGCAGGAAGAGCGGCAGGGAACCCAGCGGCTTGCGCGCCGAGCTATCCAACGCTGCCCTTGCCGCCAGGTAATCGCGCAGCGCAGCCAGGCTGCGGGTGGAGAAACGGATCACTGCCTGCTTGTCGCCTTTGCCGATCAGCACCGCCTTGCCTTCGTTCCAGTCCAGGTCGCCGCGACGCATCTTGCAGGCTTCGTGCACGCGCAGGCCCGTGTCCGCCAGGGTGAGCAGGAAAGCCCGGTCGCGTAGGTTGCGTAACCGCTGCAGATCGTTCTCGACCGGGGTTGCTGCCAGCCGCTCGGCGTAGTCCAGCACTTTCTCGATGGCCTCCCTGGAAAACTGCGGCAGGCGCTGCCCGGGTCGGCGGGTGCGCCGTTTGAGCAACTGTCTCAGGCGGGGCAGGTTAGGCTCTGCCAGACCTTCACCGGACAGGTATTCATAGAAGCCGATCACCGCCGAAAGGTACAGGCGCTCGGTGGCCGGGGCGTAGGCCTTGAGCGCATCGGCGAACCAGGCAATGGCATCCTCGGGCAGGCTGCCGGCAGGGGTGCTGGTACCCAGATCGTGTTCTGCCAGCACTTGACTGAAGGTCTGCAGCGCCTGGCGGTAGGCCTTGGCGGTGTTGGCGCTACGCGAATCGCGGATGGTGCCAAGGTAGGCATTCATGGCGGTGGCGATCGTTGTATCCATCAATTTGTCCATTCTGCCAGATCCCGGTTTACGCAGGGGAGGTCGACCAGCAGGCATCTGCTGATAGACCAGCGAGCGCCCCCCGGTCGGGCTTCTTCAATGGCCTGAGAGAAATCTTCTGCCTCATGGGTAAACCTGCCTCTCGAGAAATCCAGGAAATATACCTGCCACTCATCATGGGTGGGAAAAGCCAGCCTGGCTTTATCGACCAGGCTTCGCAAGGTACCCGCGTCCATGGGATCCAAGGTCCGCTTGCATTCACCCAGAATTATGTGGTTGTGCATGCTGCTTTCCAGTTTTGTTGGAAGCTCCTTTTCCGCTGCCAGGTTTAAAAGCGCACCCCTGGAGCGCGTCGCGGGAATGTAGCACAAAAGGGTATTTTGGCTTATAGATTCCAGGGGTTGATGATTTCAACGCTGGTCGGGCGGAAATGGTCTTCGTCACGGGTGATGAGGACCGCGCCATGTGACAGGGCAGTGGCGGCGATCAGTGAATCCATCGTTGACACCACCTGCCCTGAGGCTTCCAGCCTGGCATACACCAAGCCCCAACGCAACATAACCTCAACGGTTATTGGGTAGATGCGCTCCGAAAACCTTTTCAATAACCCGTTTTCGAGCCAGATGGTCAAAGCCTGTTTGCGCTTGGAATCAGCAGGTAATCTTTCGATGCCCCTTTTTATTTCGCCAACAGTGATCGTTGACAGGAATAAACTGGTTTCGTCTAGCCCATCTATCCAACGGATTACCTTCAAATCCGGTTTGCGCCGGGTGTACTCTGAGATCACGCAGGTGTCCAGTAAGTAGCTCATGGTTCAATCTCAACAGAACGCGGCAAATCCCGGACGCGCTCCAGGTTTAGCTCAGTTCCAGCAAGGGGGGAGTTGAGCAGGAATTCGGATAGACTCCCCTCAGGACGGGTCAGGCGGTCGTATTCTTCTTTTGAAACCACCACCACTTTTTGTTTTCCCCGCCGGGAGACAACCTGTGCTCCTTCCGTGATTGCGCGGTCAAACAGCTCACTAAACCGGCTTTTTGCGTCTTGCAATTTCCATTCAGGTCCCATGCACCACCTCTTCACGACTAGTCTGACTGGTTTAGTATATCCCTGGCTCCGGGATTTGTCAACCGGTTTTGCGGCAGAGATGGCGAAGCGGGAGGTGGATCAGAATGGCCCAGGATGTTTTTCCCTGAGCAAAGTGCTGGTAAGAGGAGGCGATAGCGCAATAGTATGTAGAGGGTATCGATTTAAGAAACCTTCCAAGAATTAGGGCGTTGGCAGCTTCTATAGGTGCTTTGCTGTGCCGGTGAATGCCGTCTGCTCATCAGCTTTGGATAATATAAGTTATCCAAAGCTGAAACTGAAAAATAATAGTCCTGCACTATGGCCGGTTTCGTAGTTTTTAAGACTCATTTCACAGTTCGTGAGACTATATTTCATACAATTTGAGACTGGCATTGCACAGTTTTTGAGACTGGTTCGTATTGTTTGCTTATTCCTGCGCATCCAGGAAATCTGCAAAGGCAAGGATTTCCGCTCTCGCTTGGGTAAAAACAGCCTCTGCCCCCTAACCAGCTTCTCAAGTTTAGCCTCGCCAATATGAAAAGTGTACATATTTAGATCAAGTTCAACCAGTTCTTGCCGAATTCGCTCCGCCAAACCATGTAGCGGTGCATTCACAGCGCAATCCCGTCTCGATCAATAGCTACGCGCAGCGAAGCTTGTAAAGCTTCGGCATCTACCAGATCAACTTTGAACTCTGCACTCATTCCTGTAATCGCTGCGACAGCAGCATAAAAACGATCGGCAGGTACCTCAAAAACTGCCAGACAATGTCAGACCATACTGTGAAGCCGCTATGACTCGCTAGAGAACCAAACAACACTACACGCCTGGTGCCAAACTCTTTGCGCAGCAGTGCTGCCGCCTGCCGGGCAAGCGGCATGCCTCGCTTACGGCGACGCTCTAGTTGAGACTGGATAGCAGATTGCCGCTGGAGAATGGCTGGTATGGGGCGATAAGTTTTCCAGGGAGTGGCTGAAAACCCCTGCTATCAAGGCGCCATTCGCCCCGCTCACCTGAACGCCACCAGGGGGTAGAAACTGCAACGAAATATCTGTATATATCTATCTATTTATCATTAAATATGATATACTTTGTGGCATGAAGGTGAGTATTGGACAAGCCGCCAAAGCGTTAGGGGTCTCGATTCCGACGTTGCGGCGCTGGGAAAAAGAAGGGAAGATTCAAGCGGAGCGCACCCCCCACGGTCATCGCCGGTACGATCTTGCTCAGTTGCGAGGTCTGAAGCCCTATGAAACCAGCAAAACCAATCGGCCTACCCTGTGCTATGCCCGGGTTTCCAGTCATGACCAGAAGGAAGACTTGGCCAGGCAGGTGGCCTTGTTGGAAACCTTCTGTGCCGCCAATGGTTGGACTTATGAGGTCATGCAAGACCTTGGCTCAGGATTGAATTACAACAAAAAAGGGTTGCAACAACTGATTAGGCGGATTTGCGCTGGCAGTGTAGGTCGTCTGGTGTTGACGAACAAAGACCGGCTGCTGCGTTTTGGTTCGGAACTGGTCTTTTCATTGTGCGAAATATTCAATGTAGAAGTCGTCATGATCAACCAGGGGGAGCAACCCCTGAGTTATGAAGAAGAGTTGGCGCAGGATGTCTTGGAGATCATCACGGTCTTTTCGGCCCGTCTGTACGGGAGCAGGAGTCACCAGAACCGCAAACTGGTTGAGAGCTTGCGAGAAGCGGCAGAGCAGCTATAAAGATCTTACGCGCCTTCAAAACCGAGCTGGATCTGAACAATCGGCAAAAGACGGCCTGTGTCCGACATGCCGGTGCGGCACGCTTCGCTTACAACTGGGGACTGGCGCGCAAGCAGGCCGCCTTTGCGAATGGCGAAAAGGTCCCTTCGGCGATAGACCTGCACCGTGAACTCAATGGGCTGAAAAAGACCGAACTCTCCTGGCTGTATGCAGTCTCCAAGTGTGCGCCGCAGGAAGCGTTGCGCGATCTGGACCAGGCCTTCGCCCACTTCTTTCGCCGGGTGAAAGAGAAAAAATCGGGCAAAAATGTCAAAGTCGGCTTTCCACGCTTCAAGTCCAAAAAGCATGGTCTGGGTAGTTTTCGCCTGACCGGCGCCATCCATGTTTTTGAGAAGGCCATCCAACTACCGCGCCTGGGACAGTTGCGTTTGAAAGAACGCGGTTACCTGCCGACCAGCGGGGTACATATCCTGAGTGCGACCGTGAGTGAAAAAGGTGGCCGCTGGTTTGTAGCGCTCCAGGTTGCGATGGAGATTCCCGATCCAGTGATGGAGGAAAAGCCGGTTGCTGGCGTGGACCTGGGCATCAACCGCATGGCGCAAGTGAGTGATGGTACTTACTTTGAGTATCCGCGTGCGCTGAAAAGCGCCTTGACCAAACTGAAACGCTTGCAAGGCGTCGTATCTCGGCGTCAAAAGGGCAGCGCCAATCGCCAAAAAGCAATGAGACAACTCGCCAAGGCTCATTTGCGGGTGGCTAATATCCGCAAGGACGCTTTGCAATAGGCCACCACATATCTGACGAAAACCAAGTCAGCGATTATGCTGGAGAACCTGAATGTGAGCGGAATGATGCACAACCATCCTCTGGCGCAGGCGATTGCGGATGTGGGCATGTACGAGTTCCGCAGGCAGTTGGCGTACAAAGGCCCGTGGTACGGCTGTGAAGTCTTGTTGGCCGACCGGTTTTTCCCATCCACAAAGCGCTGTTCGCAATGTGGGAATGAAAAAGCGGTCTGTCTGGCCGAGCGGGTGTATGGTTGTGAACATTGCGGCCAGAGGATGGACCGTGATTTGAACGCAGCCATCAACCTGGAGCAATTGTTGAAGCAGTAAGCTACGGCGAGCTCCGCCGAAAGTTACGCCTGTGGAGAGCATGTAAGACCTGGTTACAGGCAACGCTCGATGAAGCAGGAACCAAATAGCCATCTGTAATGTACAGATTTGCATAGGTTTTGGAGAGCGGTAATGTGTTTTCACCGGCAATGAATTCACCCTCCTTGCCGGGCGTTTGCTTTCGGCATTCCTTCGCCCCATCCGTCAATTGTCAGTTTTCTGCGCCAAAGGTCTTGACATCCCAGAACTATGACTGTATAATTAGAACATGAGTTCTAGAATATCGACAAGCGGTCGCATTACGATATTGCTCGGCAGGCAGCAAGCTGAAACCGGCGAACGGATGTCGCCGCGTAAACTGGCTGAGAAAGCCAGTGTGCCAAAGGATTTTGTCTACCGCCTCGATGCAGGCACAGCCCGCCACGTGGACCTGGAAGCGCTTGCTCGCCTGTGTCTGACGCTCAACTGTGATCTGCAAGATATCCTGGTATGGGAACGGGAGCATGATCAATCCATTTGAAATCCTGCCGCCCAACCTGTTCAACCTGTTCAGCACGCAGGGCTATACCACCCTGCAGTGGCACTACATGGCAATCTTGCTGCGTATCTACGCCCTTGCAGAGTTTAACCGCTTCGGGCTGGCCCGCGAGCTGGTGATGGCAGAAATTACCGATTACCTCCAGGCTGCCGGAGCGGATGAGCAGGTTGCCGCCGAAATGGAGTCTCAAGTGGAAAAGGACGCTCCCCTACCGGCCGGAGAGGGGCTGAGGGTAACAAGAAGTGACTACGCCTCTTACCTGCTCCGGCGGCTCGAAAACGCCGGCTGGATTGAGCGCGAGCAGCACGCAGACTACAGTGAGACGATCACCCTGCCCGACTATGCCTTCACGCTGCTCGAGGCTTTCCGCAAAATCCAGGAACAGAAGCCACACGAATTTACCGGGCAGCTCTATACCGCTCACCAACTCATCACCGCCGCAGAGACCAGCAAGGATTTCTCGCCTGCCCTGGCTGTGACGCAGGCCTATGAAAATGTCCGCCAGATGGTGCGCGGCTTGAGTGAGCTGAACCAGAACATCCGCCGCTATGTGGAAAACGCCACCCGTGAGAAGCAGATTTCCGACCTGCTGCACCTGCAATTCGACGATTACTCGCATACCTTGGGCGCTTCGTACCACGCCCTGAAAACATCCGACCACGTCTCACGTTATCGCCGCGATATCATCCAGCGGCTGCAAAACTGGCAGATGGACGCCGACTGGCTGACCGGCGCAGGCGAAGAACTGGCCTTGCAGAGCCGCCTGAACCCCGCCCAGGCTGAGCAGACACTGGCCGGTTACCTGCAATTCGTGATCCATCAACTGGAAGGGCTGGACCCCCTGCTGGAAGACATAGACCAACGCCACGCCCAGTACCTGCGCACCTCGCTGCGCCAAATCCGCTACCAATTGGGCAACGCCGATGGGAGTTTCAAAGACCGGCTGGTTGCGCTGGCACGCCGGATATCGGCCATGAAAGACTGCGGTGAAGAATATTTACCCGTGGACGCACCCGGCCTGCGCCGGCATCCAGTGGACCTGCCCGACTTGCACAGCTATTACACCCCGCCCCAACGCCGCGCTCCCTTCTTACCAGATACCGTTATCCTGCCCACGCTGACCCCAGAAGACCTGGCCAGCCTGCGGGAGCTGACCCTGAAAGACGTGACACAGGCCTTCTCGCCCGAAAAAGTGAACCGCAAAGTGATTGGCTTTTTCAACGGGCACAAGAAACTCCACCTCACCGAAATCCCCTCCGACGTACGCGCCGATCTGCACTGGCTGACCACGATTGTGGCCTATGCCCACCATCCCGAGGTCGCCTATGGGCTGGAAGTGGTGAACGGCGAGCCGGTCGCCATGGATGGGTATCGCGTCATACCGTTCGAGTTATACAAGTTGTAGCCTATGGAACTATCTTCAATCACCTCTCTTCCAGAAAAATCCGCCCGCGACCTGCCGCGCGTCATCAACCGCCTGTTGGGACAAATCTTTCTCTACCGCGACAAAGAGGAAGATAAAGATGATTACTACTTCGTGCATCGTCATCGCCTGGCTTGTGAGACCGCTCTGGAGCTGACAGGCTTCAACCTGCTCCACGACGAATATCACAATATCTTTCAGGCCGTTTCAGAATTCAGTTACTGCCGCGCTCATTACAGGCTCGACGAAACACTACTTATCCTCGTGTTACGAAAACTATATGAAGAGCATTGCGATCGTCTGAGCCTGGCCCAGGACCCGGTTGTAACCATTGGGGAAGTCCGCGAAGAGTACCGCACCATCACCGGGAAAGAACGCGACCTGGGCGTCACACAATACGAGTACCTCTTACGCCGCTTGCGGTCGATGGGGCTGCTCGATACGCTCGATGGCCGTACGATAGACGTGCACGACGCCGAAATCCGCCTGCGCCTGCGCGGCTCCGTCCGCATGCTGCTTCCTGTTCAAGCGGTGGATGAGCTCGACGCCTGGGTGCGGAAATATCGCGCCTCGGCAGTAGAAGAGGAAGATAAACCATGAAAACCCTGACCAAGATACGCCTGGTTAACTGGCATCTGTTCGAAAACACCACGATCGACTGCCAGGGCAGCACCTACTTCATCGGGATCAACGGGGCGGGCAAGTCCACCATCCTCGACGCGGTGCAGTTTGCCCTGATTGGCGGCCAACGTGAGGTGCGTTTCAACCAGGCAGCGCTTGCCGGCAGCAAACGGACGCTGTCCAGCTACGTGCGCGGCGAGCTCGGCACCGAAGGGCAGCGTTTCTTGCGCGGCGATGCGACCGGCGTCGTCGCTCTGGAATTTCGCAACCCGGAGGGCACCTTTTTCACACACGGGGCGGTGATTGATGCCTTCGAGGACGGCCGCAATCCTGAGGTTGCCTATTTCATCTTGCATAATGCTCGCCTGGATGATCGCTGGTTCTTTCGGGCAGATGCCGCGCCTGGTCATTTATACGATACCCGCGCCTTCAAACGTCACCTGGAGCGCTTTGCCCTGCCCCCGGCGGCACGCGCCCAGGTCTTCACCCGTCTCGAAGATTACCGTGCCCACCTGTTAAACCGCCTCGGCCAGCTGAAAGATTCCTTCCCGGCCAAAATTGTCAAGGGTCTGGCCTTCAGCCCGCTAACCGATATCCGCGCTTTTGTCCACAACTACCTGCTGGATGAGAACCTGCTGGATGTAAAAATCCTCCAGGCGCAGCTCGACACCTTGCGCCATTTTGAGAGCCTCGCCGCCGACGTGCGTGAACGTATCGCCGCCCTGGACGGTATTGACGAGCTTGACAAAGAACGTGCGGCTAATCGCCGCCGCCGCATCACCAACGGCTATATCGCTCGCCGCGCCCGCGGAGAAGTTCACAACAGTACACTTCGCAACACCCGTCTGACATTGGATGAAATCCGCCTGGAGCTCAACCGCGCCGAGATCCAGAGCGGTCAACTGGCCTCGCAGCTGAAATACGCCGAAACTGCGCTAATAGATGCCAAAATCGCTCTTCAAACCAACCAGGCTTTCATCCGGCAGGGCCAACTGCGCGAGAAACTTGCCGTGCTGGAAACCGAACTGGCCGGTCTGCGCCAGCGACAAACTGAAGCCGACCAGGCACTTACCAGGGAGCGCAATGACGCCAGGGAGCTGCGTGATTTGCTCTTGGAAGATAAGCAGGCCACACCGGTTGAACTCGATGCTTTTCTGACTCCACATGCTTCAAGCGACCTGGCCCCAGGTTCAGGCGAGCTGGCTGAAAACATACTGCCTGCCATCCAGGCCTGCTACACCACCCTGGGGAATGATTACATTCGCCAGGCTGCTCTGCTCAGCGAACAAGTATCTCAACTAAGTATCGAAGCCTCCCGGCTGGAAGATGAAATCCGCAAACTGCGCACCGGCGACCGCGAAATCAGTTACGAAAGCGAAGCACCACAAGCCAGCCGCCTGCGCCGCCTGCTGCGCGCCGAGTTGGGACTTTCCAGCAGCGAAGTTGTTTTCCTCTGCACCGTGCTCAGCATTCCCGACCCTGAATGGCAAGATGCCGTTGAAGGCGTACTCGGCTCCAACCGCTTCACCATCCTGCTGTCCCCCAGCTGCTACAACGCCGCTATGCGTCTGTACCGGGAGCGCTGCCACCCGGATGGCCTGCACGGCGTCGCCCTGCTCGATTCCGAACGCATCCTTGCAAATAACAACACCCCGCCCAGCGGAAGCTGCTCATCCCTCTCCTGCGAAGTTGCCACCGACAACCCTGCCGCTCGCGCCCTGGTTGACCTGCTCCTCGGCCAGTATGTCAAGTGCAGCACCCTGGATGAGCTGCGCTCCCACCGCACTGCCATTACCCGCAGCTGTTTCGTGCGCCGCAATTATAGCGACAGCCACCTCAACCCTCAGGTGTATGGGCGTTGGTTCATTGGAGAACGAGCCACCCCGCGCCAGATTGAAAGCCGCCAAAAATGGCTGGAGGAGATCGCCGGCGAGATAGCGGCGCTTCACCAACGCGATGGCAGCATTCGCCGGCGAATAGCTCTGACAAACGATAAGATTCGCCCATTAGTTGACCTTGAACACGCCCTGACAGGCCTGGCTGCCCTGCCGGAATGCGAAGCCCAACATGCCGGGTTGGTCGCTGAACTGAACAGCCTCGACCCGCACACCGTGGAAATCGCCCAGGCAGAGGTGGAAACACATCTGGCCAAGTACGACCACCTAAAAACAGAAACAAAGAACATCGAACGAAAAATCGGCGGGTTGGAAATCGAAGCCCAAACGCTCAGCGAGGGGGAGATTCCCCGCCTCGAACGCGAGATTGACCAGGCTATCCAGACCGCCGCCGCTTTCCTTTCCAGCGAACAGGTTGACAGTGAATTCCAGGCCGAGATTGAGAAAGAATACAGCCGCCGTCTGGACCGCCAACCCGTTGATGTGATTCTGCAGAATGCTGAGCGCTACGAAGGCGATTACCAGAGCGCCGAGTCGCGCAACCGCGATCGCCTGCGCGAAGCCAAGCAGGCCTATTCCTTCCGCTATGATTTCGGCTACGATGACGAAGATCACGCCAGGCGCTACATGACCGAGCGCGAAAAACTCGTCGGCTCTGAACTGCCCCAATATGAAGCCCAAATCACCCACCAGCGCACCCTGGCTGAACAGGAGCTGGTTGAAAACTTCATCCATCGCCTGCGCGAACAAATCGAAGAGGCCCGCCAGCAATTGGCCTATCTCAACACCACCCTGGCCCAACTGCGCTTCGGCGGTGAGCGTTATGAGTTCATCAACCAGCCAGCCCCCGGCCTGCGCCGCATGTACGACATGGTGATGGACAGCCAAAACGTGCTCGGCGCGGCGCTCTTCGATTCCGACTTTCGTCAGAAGCACCAGCAGGCATGGGATATGCTCCTGGAGCGCCTGACTGCCAACAACCAGAGCAGCGAAACCCTGGCAGCCGAGCTGCGCGAGCTGCAGGATTACCGCTCCTATCTGCAATACGATATCCGTATTCACTATCCCAACGGTGACCGCGCTCTGCTGAGCCAGATCAATGCCAAAAAGAGCGGCGGCGAAACAACCACCCCTTTCTATGTGGCAATGGCTGCCTCCTTTGCTCAAGCCTATCGCCTCAACCAACCGCGCCCCTCAGATACCATCCGACTGGCACTCTTCGATGAAGCCTTCGGCAAGATGGACACCGCCCGTACCGCCAGCGCCCTGAAGTTCATGTGCGAAGCCGGGCTGCAGGTTCTCCTGGCCACCCCTCCCGACAAATCCGGTTCCCTGCTGCCCTTTGTAGACACTGTCTGTACCGTGGTTCGTAAAAACAGCCATGCTTTTGTGGTCGGGATTGACAAGGCCGAGATGCTGAAAGAAATTGACCAGCAGGTAGAATGACGGTCCCCACCGCTCAATTCTTATGGAAATTACATTCTCCCCTTCCCCCGACGTGGTTGTTATCCTGAATGCCCTGCTCGATAAGCTGGAGAGCCGCGCCCGGCAAAACGCAGCCTGTGCAGCGGGCAACTCACAGCCGCTAACACGGCCTGTTAAGATAGCCTTGGCCGACATCAACTTGCCGGGCTATTTCTCCCAAACCGACCCCGAGCCACGCCTCACGGCCAACCAGCAGCTTCAACAGCTATCCGAGCACGACCTGATCAACCTGGCCTGGCTGCCTGGCGAAAGCGGTCATCTGCTCGACGCTGTCGCGCTTTCGAGGAAAGCGACCATCGGCGGCGGCGAGTACGCCTTGATCTATACCCTTCTCCGTCGCCAGCCTCTTGCCAGCAGCTGCACCCGGCTAGAAAACCTGCTGCTGGCCGACCGCTTCCGCTTCGCCCCCGATGACTGGCGTGGGCGCGCCGTGGGCCATGTATTGCACCAGCTGCGCTCCGGAAGATCCCCCTCCCCCTTCAGCCTGGCTGATCCAGGCTGGAACAGCGACCTGCTGATCCTTTTAGAAGCCCTGCCCGGCCTTTCGCTGGAAATGCCCTATCGCGTGTTCAGCGTGCACACCTTCAATGACAGCAAACGCTTCGAGGAGCTTAAGCCTGCCCTGGTTCGCCTGGCACGCCTAGCCAATCCCCAATGGAAGAGCCTGCCTGCTGAGGAACTCTTACGCGAGCTCAACCTCGTCGCCAATCCAGGCTATATCCACCTGGCAGGCCACTGGCAGCTCATCACCTGTGACGGTGAAATTCTCTCGTCGGGTGGGTTTTCTCCGTCCATCGGCTTCCCGGCTGCCCAGGTCGCTTTCATTCAGGCTGTCACCGTCCACGCCGAAGCCATCCTGTGCATCGAAAACCTCACCACCTTCCACGAATTTGCCCGCACACAAGAAATTGCCTCATCTGCTTTTGCAGTTGTTTGCACTCTGGGTAATCCATCCCCCGCCATCCGCCGCTTGCTGCGCCTTACCCCTGCCCAAACACCCACCTATCTCTGGTCAGATTTGGATTATGGCGGCTTCAATATCCTCAGCCAGCTTCGCCTGCAAGTTAGCTCTAACCTTCAGCCTTTTCGGATGGATATTTCCACCTTCGAGGCTCATGCCCATCTCTCTCGACCGCTTTCGCAAAGCGATGTCCGCAATCTCAGGCGATTATGCATCCGTCCCGAACTACGAGATGTTCGCCCGGTGATGGAACACCTGCTTGAGCGCGGCTTGAAGCTTGAGCAGGAAGCGATAAGGGGTTGCCCGCCGCGGATCAAAAACGAACATGGCAGCGGGCCGGTTAAATCTAATTGTCGTCAACGGCGACTTGCTCTTATGCCTCAAGATGAGGCATAGGGCAGGTGGGGTAAGCATTCAAGAGGGGGCGAGTTCCAATGCTTGTCTCCCATCTCGGACAGCGTCTACGGGGATGGGCTGATCCAACGTTACCAGATTACCTTTTTTGTGAACGGCTAATCCTGCCAGTTAAACGTCTGCGATCTGGGCATGGGTGATAATTGCATCGGGTTCTAGGATTTCAAGGATGCTGATGTCTTCTGCCCAAAACTGGTTTCCTGGCGCCAGGCAGAGCTGGCGGTCAAGCGGCTTGTCGGTTCGTGTGCAAATAGCTGTCCTGATTGCGGTTTAGTCCTCGACCGAGACGTGAATGCGGCTCGGAATATTCTGGGTTTAGCTTTGCGTCGATCCGCAGGATCACACTCGCTCGGACGGAGCGGTCAGGCGCTAACGTGTCCCGCTGGGGAGAGCGTTGCCTGAGAAGCTGTCCGCTTTAGCGGACAGAGAACGTCACTCCGAAGATCTAATCAGGCTACGACAGCGATTCGGGTCACTCGCCGCTTGGGGCGATGACGCACCAAGTCATAATTGGTTTGCAGGTTGAGCCAAAACTCCGGGCTGGTACCAAGTGCTTCTGCAAACAGCCATGCCGTTTCCGGCGTGATCCCACGCTTACCACGGACA
>Ga0105095_10000620_pt1 | contig 17551 bp, 16 predicted proteins | sample PPLLak2March2015_2_FD_79180 | JGI IMG/M metagenome (GOLD analysis project Ga0105095, IMG submission 79180) | Freshwater sediment microbial communities from Prairie Pothole Lake near Jamestown, North Dakota, USA - PPLs Lake P8 Core (3) Depth... | ecosystem: Environmental > Aquatic > Freshwater >...
CGCCCGCACCAGCGGCCGCAACGCGGCGGTGACCAGCAGGGCCACCACCAGGGCGGCAACCGCAAGGCGCCAGGCCAGGGCGGCCAGGATCGTGACGTAGACCGCCACCGTGACCGCGCTGCGCAGGACCGCGCCGAAGTCCTGCACGGCGCCCCGCGTCTGATCGGTATCGCTCAGCACGCGGGCCGCGAGCTCTCCGGTGCGCGTGCGAGTGAAGAACGGGAGCCCGAGGCGCTGCAGGCGGGCGTAGAGCGAGAGCCGGATGTCGCGCGCCACGCCCTCCTGGACGACCAGCCCCAGGTACGCCGCGGCGTAGAGTGTCCCGTTCTTCACGAGCAGTCCCACCGCGATGCAGCCCAGCACGAGCACCAGCGCGGCGCGCCCCTCCGCGGCGTCCAGCGGGCCACCGACCACGGCGCGCAGGACCGCCTCGACCGGCGTGGCCACGGACGGGAACGCGCCGCCCGCTCCGAACAGCAGCCGCAGGAACGGGATCAGCAGCGAGTAGGTGAAGCCCTCGGCCAGCGCCGCGACGAGCCCGAGCGCGAGGGCGGCCACGAACCGGCCGCGGTAGGGGCGCAGCCACGGCAGCATCCGCATGCGCGGCACCGTGGTCAGCCGGACGCGCGGGGCGTCAACAGCGCCACCGGAACGATCATCTCCTCGGGAGAAACGCCCCCGTGCAGGAACGCGCCCCGGTACCGGGCCTGGTACTCGCGCAGCTTCGTCGGGTAGACGAAGAACCGGTCCTCGGTGGCGAGGAGCATGCGGACTCCCAGCCGGGCCTTTGGCAGCCCCCAGGCGGGCAGGTCCGCGACCATCAGGGCAGCGCCCTCGGACTCGGCCCGGAGGTCCTCGCCAAACTTGTAGCGCAGGTGCTGGGTCGCGTCCCGCTTGGCAAACACCGTTGCCGGCGTGTGGCAGTGGATCGAGCCGTGATCGGTGGTCACGAGCACCGGAACGTTGCGTCGCTGGGCCTCCCGGAACGCCCGGAGCAGCGGGGAATCCGTGAACCAGGTCTGCGTGAGGTTGCGCAGGGCGCCCGCGTCGCGCGCGACCTCGTACAGGATGGCGCTCTCGGACCGTCCGTGGGTCAGCAGGTCGATGAAGTTGAAGACGAGCGCGGTCACCCCAGGCTGGGCGAGCCACCCCGGCAGCTGCCGCAGCATGTCTTCCCCGTCGGACGCGGTGGTGACCTTGGCGTAGCGGACCGGGACCGTCTCGCCGTGCAGCTCGCGCAGCTGCTCGGTGAGCAGCTCCGCCTCGTGCTGGTTGAGGCTCTCGTCTTCCCGGTCGCCCCACCACTCGGGATGACGGCGGGCGATCTCCGCCGGGTACAGGCCGCTGAAGATCGCGTTGCGGGAGAACGGCGTCGCGGTGGGCAGGATGCTGTAGTAGTACGAGACCTCGACGTCGAACCGGTCCGTCACGAGCCCCTTGAGAATCTCCCACTGATCGAGCCGCAGGCAGTCCACCACGACGAAGAGCACGGGACCCCGGCGCCGGATGAGGGGCGACAGGAACTCGCCGACCACGTCCACGGAGAGCGGCGGCCGGTCGTCGTCCGACTGCTTCAGCCACCGGGGGTATTGCTCCTGGATGAACCGGGCGAAGCCGGCGCGCAGGCTGGACTGCAGGGTCTGCAGCGCCTCGCGCAGGCCGGACTGCTGTCCGGCCGCGAGCCGCACCTCCCACTGCGCCAGCTCCGCCACGAGGTCCACCCATTCGCGCCACCCCATCGACGGGCTGCGCCGCTCTTCCAGCTCGCGGAACCGCATCACGAAGTCCCGGGCGAGGCGCTGCTCGCGGATCCGGTCGCCTTCCACGAGCCGGGTCACGGCCGTGAGGACCTGCCGCGGGTTCACGGGCTTCACCAGATAGTCGTCGAGCGCGATGCCGATGGCTTCGTTCATCGTGTCGGCCGCTTCGCTCTTGGTCACCATGACGATGGGCACCGCCGCGTCCACCGCCCGGATCTCCATGACGAGATCGAGCCCGCGCCGGCCGGGCATCTGCTCGTCGAGGAGGATGACCCCGTAGCCCTGTTTGCTGAGCAGGGCCAGGGCATCGTCGCCGTTCGCGGCCAGCTCCACCACGAACCCGTTCTCGCGCAGGAAGAGCGCGTGCGCCTCGAGCGACTCGACCTCGTCGTCGACCCAGAGGATGGTGCGGGGGCGGGTCATGCCCAAAGGTACCGATGGCCGCCGGCTGGTGGCAGACTGGCCGGTCCGGCCGGCCGCTCCTACATTCGCGCTCCGTGTCCGGCCGGCCCGCGGTGCTCGTCGTGCGCTTCGGCGCGCTCGGAGACGTCATCCTGGCGACGCCGCTGCTGCGCGCCCTGCGCCGGTCCCGCCCGGATGCCGCCATCACGCTCGTGACCAAAGCCTCATGGGCACCGCTGTTTGCCTCCCACCCCCACGTCACGACCGTGGAAGCCCTGCTGCCCGACGAGCCGCTCCGGGCGCTCGCCCGGCGCCTGCGCGCGACCCCGTGGGACCACCGGCTCGACCTCCATGGCTCGACTCGGTCCCGCCTGCTGCGGTTCATGGTGGGCGGCCGCTGGAGCGGCTGGCGCACGCCCCGCCTGCGCCGGGCGCTTCGCGTGTGGACCCACGGTCGCTTCGGATCCGATCCGCGCCCCGTGCCGGAGCTCTACTTCAGCGCGGCGCGCGCCCTGGGCGTGGTCCCGGATGGGGGCCCTCCCGAAATCCACCCCGGCCCGGACGACGACGCCCGCGCCACGGCATTCGCCCCGGACGGCGCGTTCGTCGCCGTCGCCCCCGGCGCGGCCCACGCGACCAAGCGGTGGCCGCCCTCGCACTGGGAGCGGCTCGCCGGGCTGCTGCGCGACGCGGGAGTCCCCACCGTCGCGGTCGGCGCGCCGGGGGAGCGGGGGCTCGTCCCGACCGCCCTCGACGCGTGTGGCATCGGACTCGGTCCCACAGCCGCGCTGCTCAAGCGGGCCGCGGTCGTCGTGGCGCACGACTCGGGACTCATGCACCTCGCCACCGCCGTCGGGACACCGGTGGTGGCCCTGTTCGGACCTACGGTGCCCAACCTGGGCTACGGTCCGTACCGCGCCGACGCGGTCGTGCTGGAGCACGCCCTGTCCTGTCGTCCGTGCAGCGTGTACGGCGGCGCCTACTGCCCTCTGGGCCACCATCGGTGCATGATTGACCTCATGCCCGACACGGTGGCGGACGCGGTGCGGAGACGGCTCGCGTGACGGAGGCGGAACGCCAGCTCATCGCGGCGCTCGCCGCCGAAGCGCGCGGCCCCAGGCGGAACGGACTGTTCGCGCTGTGGCTGCTCACCCGCACGGCCGAGGCGCTCCTGCCGCCGGACCCGGTGACCCCGCGCGGACACCGGCGGCGGATGGAGTTGCTGCAGCGCCGCCTCGCGAGCCTTTCGGTGCCCGCGCCGCTGCGCCGCGCCCTTTCGGCCGCCCTGCGTCAGGTAGGCGAGGGGTCCCCGCAGGGCACCGCGCTCGCGCTGTACCAGCTCGTTGCACCCGCCCGGGAGACCGTGGGCGAGCGGGCCGCCGCCGCGCTTGCCGCCGCGGCCGCCAGGGCCCGCCAGGCCGCGATTGACGGAGGGCACCGATGAAGCGACCACACAGGCTCGAACGGCCCTCGCTCCAGAACCTGATCCACCAGGTGGACGCGCAGGCGCAGGGCGAGCCGTCCCCCGACACGGTGCCGACGGGGTTCGCGTCGGTGGACAAGCTGCTCGGCGGAGGGCTGCGGCGCCGCGACCTCGTGGTGCTCGGCGGAGACATCGGAGCCGGCAAATCGTCGTTCGCGCTCGCGCTGGCCGTCCGCGTGGCCCGAGCCGGATTCCCCGTCGCCTACTGCTCAGGAGAAATGGACGAGGACCGGCTGCTGGAGCGAACCCTGGCCTTCGAGGGCAAGGTCCGCGTCGACGACCTGCGCATGGCGACCCTGTCGGAGGAGCGGCGCGCCGCGGTGGGCGCCGCGGCCCTGCGCCTGCGCGACCTGCCGCTGCACCTGCTTCCGCTCACGGGCCGCCAGTTCGACGAGGTGCTCGATCCCGCGTGGGCGCACGACCCGGCGCTCGTCGTGGTGGACTACCTGCAACTGCTCCCGCCGCCGCTGGCGCGCGCGACGCGCGACGAGGATGCCTCCGAGGCCCTGCGGGCGCTCAAGGCGGCGGCCCTCGAGCGCCGCATCGTGTGCCTCGCGGTCGCCCAGTTGCCGGAACTCCATGCCGGACGCCCCGATCCGCGCCCGACGCTGGACGACTACGGCTCGCTCGGCGCAGTGAAGCAGCACGCGGACGTGATCCTGAGCCTGTACCGCGAGGAGATGTACAACCCCGGGGGCGGCATCGAGGGCGCCACTGAGCTGATCGTCAGCAAGAACCGCAACGGGCCAACCGGCTTCGTCGACCTCTACTTCTACCGCCAGTGGCTGCGGTTCGAGGACATGCTCGATCCCGCCTGAGTCCGGCCTGTTCGCGCCGCCGTCAGTTCACGCGCCGCGCCCGAAGGGTGCGCGGCCCCATGGTCATCGTGAGCCCCACGACCGCGCCTCCCTCATCCCGCTCGAACCGGGCACGCACCCCGGGAACGACTCGTATGGTGAACTCGTCCCCGCCGACGCGGAGGAGTTCCGCCTCGCCTTCGCCGGGCACCGAGATGAACGGCCGCGCCTCCCACGAGAAGACCCGCACGACGGCGCCCGGGCCGACCTCGTAGGCGCCGTACAAGGCCTCCAGGGTCGCGGGGTCGGGACGCTCGATGGGTGGCCACACCAACGCCGGAAGCTGGCTGGCGAGCGGCACACGCTCCACCGGACGAAGTCTCGGGCTGGGGGCCGGCGGTCCGCTCCGCGCCGCGAGGATGCCCTCGACGATGGCCCAGACGTCCGGTCCACGGACGCCGCGACCGTGGTCGGTATCCCCGCGATGCACCACCACAAGATCGGCGGCGGGCACGACGAAGACGCCCTGGCCGCCGGTTCCCCGTGCCACGTACAGCACCAACCGGCTGAGGTGCGGATACAGGTCGGGCGACAAGGACCCCGGACCATACGTCCACCACAGGTATCCATAGCCCTGCCCTTCCCCGAGGGACGCGTGCGGCCGGGTGCTCTCCTCGACCCAATCGGCGGGCAGGACCTGCCGCCCTCCCCAACATCCGCGCTGGAGGTAGAGTTGGCCGAACCGTGCCAGGTCGCGGGTGGACATGCGGAACGTATGGGCCGGGTACCGCGAGGCGGACGGCTCGTAGGCGAGAAACCCATCTGACGGGGCGTAGTCTTCCATGCCCAGCGGGCCGGCGATCCGCTCTGTGAACGCCTGATACTCGCTTTCGCCGGCGGCCTGTTCATAGAGCGTCTCGGCGACGTTGAAGTCCCAGTTGTTGTAGAACCAGTGCGCGCCAGGCGGGAACGTGCCCCGAGCGGGCCGTTCGGAATCCTGATCCGACCCTGCGTACGCCGCGGGCAGATAGACGCCCGAGCGCGCTGCGAGAAGATCCCGCACGCGGGCCGTAAGCTCGCCGGCGGTGAGCGGCTGGATGTCGTCCACGCCGAGCGACGCGAGCGTCGCGTCGAGGTCGATCCCGCCGGACTGCACCAACAGACCCATGAGGGCGCTGAGCAGGCTCTTGCGCACCGAGTGCAGTTCGAGTTCCCGCTCGACGTCACCCCAGGCGACGAGGACCGCGCCCCGGTACACAGCCATCACGGCGGCGGACTGGACACTGTCGGCCCGCTCACGCCCCTGTTCCAGCACCTTGGCGGAGAACCCGGCCTCTTCCGGTGTGGCGTACTGGCGCCAGGGTCCGCGGCCCGCAGGCCCGGACGTGTCGCACTGCGCCCGGGCGGACCCGACGGCGGTGGCGGCGATGACGGTCCCCGAGAGGACCGCCCGAATGGTGCGAGTGAATCCGGGACGCATGGCTGGGCTCGGGAGGAGGAAGATGCCCTGCCGTACGTGAGGCCGGCGTCGAGGTTTCGCGACGGGCAGGGAAGGCAGGAGGTCCACGGAGCCTCTGCCGGCTGTGCCGCTGCTGCCGCCGTGAGTGCCCTTCAGGCCCTGGCAGACTTGGTTGACGCGTGTCGCACCCAGGCCACCGAGCCGAGCACGATCGACATCGCGAGCGCGGTGCGCCCGGTGATGGGCTCCGCGAGAATCAGCCAGCCCAGCAGCACCGCCACCACCGTGTTCACATACGAGTACGTCCCCGCCACGGTCGGCGCCATGTGCCGCAGCACGTAGACGTAGCAGCTGTAGCCGACCAGCGACCCGAACACGACGAGGTACGCGAGGGCACCAAGGCCGCGGGCGGACAGGTGCACGGCGTGCCACTCGCCGAGCGACGACCCGACGAGCGTGAGCACCACGCCACCCGTGAGCATCTGGAGGGCCGAGTTCACCTCGGGGCCCGACTCGGTGGGGCGGCGCGCCGAGTACACCGAACCCAGGGCCCAGGCCGCCGAGGCCACGGTGAGCGCCAGCGGCCCCCGCCAGTCGGCGTCGCGCAGCGCCCCCGGCTCGTCCACGAGCAGGAGCGTCCCCCCGAAGCCCACCAGCAGTCCCGTCACCTGACGCCAGGTGGGTCGGGAAACGCTGCCGGGTATGACGGCGTCGAACAGGGCAAGCCAGAGTGTCACCGTCACCACGAAGATCGCGGCGACCCCGGACGGCGTGAACTGCTCGGCCCAGACCACGAGCCCGTTGCCGCAGAAGAGGAGCAGGAAGCCCACGACGAGATTCGTGGTCCAGTCGCAGCGCCGGGTCGGCAGGCGACGGCCGAGCAAACGCGCCGCCCCGAGGAGGATCCCGCCCGCGATCAGGAACCGGACGCCCGCGAAGAGCGCCGGTGGCAGCTCCGCGACTCCGATGCGGATGGCGAGGTACGTCGAGCCCCAGACGATGCACAGCACCACGAACGCGGCGAGGACCCGCCCGGATGCCGCCTGCATGCCCGAATGGTGCTCGGTCAGCGGCTCGCCGTGTCGGTGGGCGCGGTGGCGATGAACGACACCTCGCAGCTATCGGGAGCGATCGGGTGAATACGGATCCAGATGGGGCGGCCGTCGCGGGATCCGGCGTGCAGGGTCACCGTGCCGTCCACCTCCGTCGCGTCGCCACGGATGGTCCACTCCCGGTCGGCCAGGGCCTGCCGATAGTACCGGGCCACGGAATCGGCCGAGACCGGGACGTTCACCAGCGCCTCCGCCACCGTCGCGGAGCCGGAGACCAGCCGGGAGCCCGGGAACACGGGGAGTCCGGCGAACATTTCGCGCGAAGGCTCGCCTCCATCCACCGGCTGTTCCGCGGCCTGTTCCGCCGGCGGGCGGTCGGTGCACGCGACGAGCAGCAACGCGACGGTGCCCGCGAAAAGGAGATTACGCATGGGCCGAACGGTAGCGGACTGCGTGGGTCACCGGAAGCGCTACCTCGCCGGCCACGCGGGGGACACCTATATTTGTAGACTGAGCAAAGTTCCATCTCTTGATTGGACACGGAGTTAGCGGCATGGCAGGTCACAGCAAGTGGAAGCAGATCAAGCACAAGAAGGCTGCCGCGGACGCCAAGCGGGGCGCCGCCTTCACGAAGCTGATCAAGGAGATCACGATCGCCGCGCGCCAGGGCGGCGGTGACCCCGCCGGGAATGCGCGCCTGCGCACCGCGATCGACGCCGCCAAGGCGGGCAACATGCCCAACGACAACATCGACCGGGCCATCAAGAAGGGCACGGGCGAACTCGAGGGCGTGAATTACGAGGAAGCGATGTACGAGGGCTTCGGACCGGGCGGGGCCGCGATCATGGTCCAGGTCACCACCGACAACCCGAACCGCACCGTGGCCGAGATCCGCCACCTGTTCACCCGCAACGGCGGCAACCTGGGCGGGCCCAACGCGGTGGCGTGGATGTTCGAGAAGAAGGGACTGATGACGCTCGACGCGGCCCGCTGTGCCGAGGACGCCGCCCTGGAGGCCGCGCTCGAGGCCGGCGCCGATGACATGCGCACGGATGGTGACCTGTACGTGATCACCACCGAGCCGGCACGCCTGCACCATGTCGCGGACGCGCTCCGCGCCAAGGGCCTCGCGCCCCAGGACCCGGAGATCGCGATGATCCCGACGAACTCCGTCAAGGTCGAGGGGGCAGACGCCGAGCGCCTGCTCAGGCTCATGGAGGCGATCGAGGAGCACGACGACGTCTCGAAGGTCTTCAGCAACTTCGACATCGACGCCGAGACGCTCGCGGCGGTCGGCGAGTGAGTCCGCGCGTGCTGGGCGTCGATCCCGGCACCGCGATAACTGGTTACGGTGTGGTCGAGGCTGACGCGGGTCGGCCCGGACGCCTCCTCGAGTGCGGCGTCCTGCGGACGGAATCCGGCTCGGCACTGGGCGACCGACTCGTGACCCTGCACGCGGGCATGCGGGAGCTGGTGGCGCAGCATCGTCCCGACCTCGTGGCCATCGAGGGCATCTTCTACGCCAAGAACGTGCGAACGAGTCTCGTGCTGAGCCACGCGCGCGGCGTCCTGCTGCTCGCGGCCGCCGAGGCCGGCGTGCCCGTGGAGGAGCTGTCCCCGGCGGCGGTCAAGAAGGCCGTGGTGGGGCGCGGCCGCGCCACGAAGGCGCAGATCGGCTTCATGGTGCAGCAGCTGCTGCACCTTCGCCGGCCGCCCGAGCCCGCGGACGCGGCGGACGGGGTGGCCATCGCCCTCGCCTGTCTCCTCACCCGGCGGCGCCGATGATCGCCGGCGTCCAGGGGACCCTCACCGCGCGCCACGGCGACCGAGTCATCGTCGAGACGGCGTCCGGCGTGAGCTACGAGCTTGCCGTCCCCCTCGGCGTCCTGGAGCGGCTGCCCGGCGAGGGCGTGCCCGTCCGGCTGCACACGGTGCTGGTGGTGCGGGAGGACGGGTGGGCACTCTACGGCTTCGACCGGGAGCACGAGCGCGGCGTGTTCCAGCGCCTGCTCGGCGCGTCCGGGGTGGGCCCCCGCCTCGCGCTGGCCCTCCTGTCGTCACTCGGCGGCGCCCGGGTGGTGCAGGCCCTGCGCGGCGGCGACCTGGCCGCGCTGTGCACGGTGCCCGGCATCGGCCGGAAGACCGCCGAGCGCATCGTCCTGGAGTTGAAGGACCGGCTCGGCGACCTTACTCCTCCTGGAGAGGCGCCGGCCCGCGCGCCGGTGGCGGACGAGGCGGTGCAGGCACTGGTCAATCTGGGCTACGGCGCGGCCGACGCGGACCGCGCGGTGCGGGCCGTGCTGGCCGACGGCGGGGCCGCTGGCACCGCCGAGATCATCCGCCGTGCCCTCCACACCCTGATGAGACGCGCATGACGACCGCGGAATGGAAGTGCACGAAGTGCGGGGCGACCAATCGCAAGCTGGTGCCCTCTGAGCAGACGACGGCGAAGGACCGCTGCGTGACCTGCCACACGCGGCACGACCTGCGCCCCACGCCCCGACTCATCTTCTGGGAAGCCACGGCGCAACGGTGACCTCGCGCGAGATCACGACCCCCGATCCTCTTCCCGAGGAGACGGCCGCGGACACGTCGCTGCGGCCGTCACGGCTGGACGAGTTCGTGGGGCAGGCCCAGGTGAAGGAGAGCCTCCAGATCGCGATCGACGCGGCCAAGCAGCGTCAGGAGCCGCTGGACCACACGCTCTTTTTCGGGCCGCCCGGACTGGGCAAGACCACCCTCGCCATCCTCATCGCCCGCGAGATGGGCGTGAACATCCGGACCACCAGCGGGCCCGTGCTCGAGCGATCGGGCGACCTCGTGGGAATGCTGACGACCCTCCAGCGGGGCGACATCCTGTTCGTGGACGAAATCCACCGGCTCCGCCCGCAGCTCGAGGAGTTCCTCTATCCCGCGATGGAGGACTTCCGGGTCGACGTGCGGATCGCGGACGGCCCGAACGCGCAGACCATTCCGATGGGGCTCGAGCCGTTTACCCTGATCGGCGCGTCCACGCGGTACGGCATGCTGACGCCCCCCATGCGGGCCCGGTTCGGCGTGGTGGAGCGGCTGGGGTTCTATCCCGTCGAGGACCTGACCGCCATCGTGCGGCGGTCGGCGGGCATCCTGGCCGTGGCGGTGGAGCCCGAGGGCGCGCTCGAGATCGCGCGCCGCAGCCGGGGAACGCCGCGCGTCGCGAACCGGCTGCTGCGCCGCGTGCGGGACTATGCACAGGTGAAGGCCGAGGGGGTGATCACGCACGCCGTGGCGGAGGCCGCCCTCGCCCGTCTCAACGTGGACGAGTACGGCCTCGACGACATGGATGCCCGCATCCTCACCGTGATCATCGAGAAGTTCGGCGGCGGGCCGGTGGGCCTCAACACGATCGCGGTGGCCGTCGGCGAGGACGCGGGCACGATCGAGGAAGTGTACGAACCGTTCCTGATCCAGCAGGGCTTCCTCCACCGCACGCCGCGTGGCCGGCAGGCCACGCCCATCGCCTTCCGCCACTTTGGATTCACGCCGCCCGCCGGCTCGCAGCAGGCCCTGTTCGAGTAGGCCGGCAGCCGCGCCGCAGAACCGGTCCGGGGCCCGGAGGGTATAGCAGGCTGATGATGCTCCGCCCGTGGGCCCTGTGCGTCGTCGTCCTCGCACCCGCGGCGCTCGCCGCGCAGACGCTGGACGACGTGCGACGACTTGCCGCCGGCGGCGACACGGCGGGCGCCATCACCGCGGTCGAGGTCCTCCTCAAGCGGGATCAGCGCAACGCTGAGGCCCAGTGGCTGGCGGGGCTGCTCCACTTATCCCGGCACGTCCCCGGCGCCAGGGTCAGCGCCCCGCGGCGCACGGCGGAAGAGCACTTCAAGTACGCCACCCGCTTCCAGCCCGACAGCGCCAAGTACTGGTTGAGCCTCGCCGATCTGTACCGGACCGACGATCTCATGACCATCCGCCGGCAGGTGCCGGGCCTCCTCAGGCGGGCCGCGGACCTGGTGGAGGCGTCGCCCACCGACTCCATGACGGCGGAGGTGGGGTACCGGCTGGCCCGCCTCGAGTGGGAACGGTACGAGCACTTCGGGCGCCGACACACGGCCGCCGATGTCGGCGAGGGCACCGTGACCCCTGGCCTCTTCTCGGAGTGGAAGTACTGGGAGGAGTTCCTCGATCACGGGGTGCGACAGGTCCCCGTGGACGGGGAGAGCATCGTGAGCGCGGAGGGAGCCCTCTGGCAGGTTCTCCGCGCGCGGCCCGGCGACGTGAGCGCGGCCGGGCTGCTCGTCGTGCTGCTCGGCGAGACCCACCGGTGGCCGGAAGCCGTGCCGGTCGCGCGCCGGCTGGTCGGCGCCGTACCGGACAGCGGCCGGGCCTGGGCCATCCTGGGTCTCGCCTGTGCGCGCGACGGCCGATGGACGGACGCCGCGACGGCGTTCGCAACGGCGTTCGCACGGATGACGCCGGCCGAGCGGGCGCCGTACGAAGACCTCGGGCAGATCATGCGGCGGGCCGACCGCATCCGGTGGGAGCAGATGGAGGCGGCGGGGCGCGCGCGGCTCGACTCGCTGTACTGGCAGGCGGCCCGTCCGCTCGTCCTGTCCGGGGTCAACGAGGTACAGTCGGAGTTCTACGCGCGCATCGCCTATGCCGACCACCGGTGGACCGATCGATGGCTGAGGTTCCGGGGGTACGAGACGGACATCGGGACCGTCTACGTCGCCTATGGCCCGCCGGACCACTGGCTCATCTTCGACCGCAGCTTCATCACCTGGGTCTATCTCCGCCCGCACTACCGGTTCCAGTTCAACCTGACCCCGGGATACACGCGCGCGCGGTTTGCCGGTGACTCGCGCGAGGTCCTGCGCGTGGCGCGGGAGGAGAGCCCGGCGCGGTTCGACAACATCCCGCTGTTCCGCGATCTCGATACGATCCTGGTGCAGGTCTCCCGGTTCCGCGGCCGCGGCGACACGGCCGCCATCGCGGTCTTCGGCGCGATCCCGCTCACCCGGCTCACCGGCGCGGCGGGCATCACCGACATGCAGGTCGCCACCGGCGCCATCGTGACGGACAGCCTTGGGCGGGAGCTGCAGGGTGACCGGCGCGGCGAGCTGGTCCAGGACGCCGGACCGGACGGCGTGATCCACCGCAGTTGGCGCCTGGCGCTGGCCCCCGGACGGTATCTGCTGCGCTCGGAAGCCCATGTCCCCGCGCTCGACCGCGGGGCCCGGGGCGTCGAGATCCTCGACGTCCGGCGGTTTCCGGCCGCCGGGCTCGCCCTCTCGGACGTGCTCGCGGCCAACCGCATCGCGCCGCGCGATTCCCTGGCCTCCCGCTGGACCGACTACCTGATCCAGCCGAATGGCGGGCGGTTCCTGCCGGGCAGCACGGTCGGATTCCTCTGGGAGATCTACAACCTCGACGCCGATTCCTCCGGGATGGCCCGGTATGACGTGGAGCTGCGGATCACCGTGGAGGCCATCGAGCGACGCGCGCTCTTCGCCCGGATCGTGGGCGGAGTGGCCGACGCCACCGGACTGTCGGCGGTGGGGGACGATCGCGTGTCGCTCAACTGGTCCCGCGGCGCCGCCGTGGGTCCGGAGGGCGTCGTGACCGAGCACGTCGAGGTGGAGTTGCGGGATGCTCCCGAAGGACGCTACACCGTGTCGGTCACCGTGGGCGACCGCGGCACGGGCGCCGTGGCCGTGAGCGAGCGCACTTTCCTCGTGCTGCGCGACCCGCCCGCCCGCCGGCCGGAGTACGACACTTTCCGGTGAGTCCGCTACCTTTCCGACCCATGCGCATCCTCGTCCCGTCCGCCGCCGCGTGCCTCGCGTCCGTTGCCCTCGTATCGTCCGCCGCCGCGCAGACGGCGTGCGGCGACAGCCTCATGGCGCGGGCCGACACTGCGGCCGCGATCACGGAGTGCGAGGCGCTGGCGGTGGGCCCGCCGGAGAGCGCGGAGGCGCGGTTCCGCGCGGGGCACCTGCTGCTCCTGCGCTACTACGCGGGAGCGGAAACGAACACCGACCGCGAGCGGGCGCAGCGCCACTTCCAGCGCGCGAGCGAGCTCGAGCCCGACAGCGCCCGGTACGTGATGGGCCTGGTGGAAATCGCCCGGTTGGAGACGCTGGTGTTCGAGCGGGGCCGGGCCGGCTCCCTGATGGACCGGGCGGTGGAGCTTGCGCGGGCGCACGGCTCCGGGGACCGCGCCGACATCGAGTACCGGGCCGCCGTCATGGACTGGGAGCGCTACGAGCAGCTCGCGCATCGGTACCAGTTCTTCGGCGACGCGCGGACGGTCGATGCGTACGCGATGCTCAACGAATGGAAGGACGTCGAGAACTTCTTCGAGACCCGCGTCCGGCCCATGGGCGGCGACCCCGGCGGGGCCGATCGGCAGGCGGCCGAGGCGCACCTTCGCGCAGCGCTCGCCGCCGACCCGCGCCATCCGCGCGCCGCGGGACTGCTGGCGGTGCTGCTGCTCGAGGAAGGCCGCGGCGCGGAAGCCGTGGACCTGGGCCAGCAGACCGTGCGCGCCGCGCCCGACCGGGGGGCCGCGTGGGCCATGCTCGGCATGGTGCTGGTCCGCGAGGGCCGATGGGAGGAGGCACGTCCCGCCTTCGACACGGCGTTGCAGCGGATGACGCCCGCCGACGCCGCTCCCTACCGCAACCTCGCCTTCCTGCTCAAGGCGGTGGACGAGGCCCGCTTCGCCGAGATGACCCCGGCCCAGCAGGCGGAGATCGAGCGCCTCTACTGGGCGGTGAGCCAGCCGCTCTACCTCACCGACGTGAACGAGGTCCAGCTCGAGTTCTTCACCCGGCTCACCTACGTGATCCACCGGTGGGGCGACCCGTTCCGCGGCGCCCCGGGCTACGCAACCGATCGCGGCAGCGTGTTCCTGCGCTGGGGGCCGCCCGAGATCTGGGCGTCGTTCGGGCGCGGCGCGCAAGACCAGTCCGATGCCCTCACGAGCCTCGAAGGGGAGCGGAATACGATCGTGTGGGTATACCCCGCGTCCCAGCTCCGCTTCATGTTCTCCATGACGCCGGGGTTCAATCGCACGACGTTCGCCGGCGACTTCCGCACGTTCTACGGCGAGGTGCGGGAGCTGTTCCCCGTCCGGTTCGACAACGTCCCCGCGGTGGCGGCCATGGACACGATCCTGGTCCAGTTCGCCCAGTTCCGGGGAGAGGGTACCGCCAGCACGGAGCTGGGCGTGTACGCCTTCATGCCCATCGGCCGGATGACGAGGGGCGCGACGGTCGAGGAGACGGAACTCGAGAGCGCGGCGCTGGTCCGGGACGGCCACATGCGCGACGTCCAGCGCGACCGACGGACGGACGTGATCCGTACCGGCGACTCGCTCCAGGTGGAGCGCCGCAGCTTCCGGTTCGAAATGCAGCCCAGCGAGTATCTGCTGCGGGTCGAGGCGCGGCTGCCCGGCATCGGCCGCGCCGCGCGCAGCACGTCCTCCCTCGCCGTGCGCGGCTACGGCCCCGATTCGCTCATGATTTCCGACGTGCTGGTGGCGGACCGCGTGGCGCCTCGCGATTCGACGTTCACCCGGTGGACGGACTTCTTCCTGCAGCCCAGCGCCGGACGGTTCCGCCCCGACGATCCTGTGGGACTGCTGTGGGAGATCTACAACCTCACCCCCGACAGCCTCGGGATCGCGCGCTACACCGTCGAGGTCCGCTTCACCGTCCTCACTGTCGAGCGCCGCGGTTTCGCGGCCCGGATCTTTGGCGGCCTCGGCGACGCCATGGGCTTGTCCGCCCAGGGCGACGAGCAGGTCGCCCTGGCGTACGACCGGGACGCGCCCGTGGCCCCCGGCGGCAGCCAGGTCGAGTATCTCATGGTGGACCTCGACGACGCCCCGCTCGCCGACTACGCCATCTCGATCCGGATCGTCGACCAGGTCGCCCAGCGTTCCGTGGAAGCCCTCCGCCGGATCGTCGTCACGAACACGCCGCTCACGCGGAACTGACACCGCGGCGTCGCTCACCGTGGCCGCCACGCAACCGCCGGACGCCCAAGCCCCCTGCACCGCCGCGGACTTCGACTACTGCTGTCCGCCGGAGCTGATCGCCCAGCACCCCATCGCCGACCGCGCCGGGAGCCGACTGCTCGTTCTCGGCCGGGACAGCGGCACCATCCGGCACGGGGCCTTCCGCGACCTCCCTGCGCTGCTCGAGCCCGGTGACGTGCTCGTGCTCAACACGAGCCGCGTGATCCCCGCCCGGCTCATCGGCCGGCGCGACAACGGCCGGCCGGCGGAGGTGCTGCTGGTGCATCCGGAGCCGGACGGGACGTGGCTCGCGATGGTGCATCCGGGAGGGAAACTGAAGGCGGGGAGGCGGGTGTGGGTGGGGGGCGGAGAGATGCCAGTGAGGGCAGAAGGCAGAGAGAGAGAGGACGGGGCGGAGATCGAGATCGCGGACGTCGTCGGTGGCGGATTGAGACGGGTACGGTTCCACGGCATGGACGCGCGCGACGTGATGCGGCAATACGGGACGGTGCCGCTGCCACCCTACATCCACCGGCCGCCCGACGCGGATGACCGGGACCGGTATCAGACCGTGTACTCCCGGCACGACGGGAGCGTCGCCGCGCCCACGGCCGGCCTCCATTTCACCCCCGAGGTCCTGGACGCGGTCCGCGCGCGCGGGGTGGCGATTGCGGAGGTCGTGCTCCACGTGGGTCCCGGGACGTTCAAGCCGGTCGAGGTCGCGGACCTCCGGCAGCACGTGATGCACGCGGAATGGTACGAAATCTCCGAGGCGGCCGCGGCCGCGATCAACGCCGCCCGCGCGGCCGGAGGCCGGGTGTGGGCCGTGGGCACGACGTCCGTGCGCGTACTGGAAACGCCTGCCCGTACTGCCCTCCCTGCCCTTCCTGCCCCTTCTGCCGCTCCGCCGGCGGTCGTGGCGGGTTCTGGCTGGACCGACATCTTCATCCACCCACCATTCACCTTCCGCACCGTGGACGCGCTGCTCACCAACTTCCATCTCCCCCGGTCGACACTCCTCATGCTCGTCGCGGCCTTCGCCGGCCGCGAGGCCACCCTGCGCGCGTACGCCGAGGCCATTCGCGAGCGATACCGGCTGTACAGCTACGGCGACGCGATGGCGATCGTCCCGGGATAGATTCTCCGCGTGTTCGAGTTCGAGATCGCCGCCGAGGCCGGCGCCGCGCGCGCCGGCACGCTCGCCCTGCCCCACGGGACGGTGCGCACGCCCGCGTTCATGCCGGTGGGCACGCAGGGAACCGTGCGCGCGCTGTCGCCGCTGGATCTCCGGGCCGTCGGCACGCAGATGCTCCTCGCGAACACCTATCACCTGCACGTGCGCCCCGGCGAGGACGTCGTGGCCACGCTCGGTGGCCTGCACCGGTTCATGGGATGGGACGGCCCCATCCTCACCGACTCCGGCGGCTTCCAGATCTTCTCGCTCCAGGGATTCCGCCGGGTGGACGACGACGGGGTCGTGTTCCAGTCGCACGTGGACGGGAGCCGGCGCCGGCTGACGCCGGAGACGGCCATGGACGTGCAATGGACGCTCGGCCCGGACGTGGCGATGGCCCTCGATCACGTCGTCGCGGGGCCGGCGGACACCACCACCGCGACGGACGCGCTCGCGCGCACCACCCGCTGGCTCAAGCGGTGCCGCGACCGGCACGCGGCGCTGAGCGCCGAGCACCCCGGACGCCAGGCGCTCTGGCCCATTCTCCAGGGCGGCACCGACCCCGCCCTGCGCGCGGAGGCCGTGGCCTGCACCCTGGACCTCGGATCCTGGTCGGGGCTCGCCGTGGGAGGGCTGGCGGTCGGGGAGCCGCGCCCCGCCATGTACGCCACGCTGGACGCGCTCGCGGCGCGGCTGCCCCGCATCCTGCCCCGTTATCTTATGGGCGTCGGGTTCCCCGAGGACCTGCTCGAGGCAGTGGCTCGCGGCATGGACCTGTTCGACTGCGTGGCGCCCACCCGCAACGGCCGGAACGGCCAGGCGTACACGCCCGACGGGCCGGTCAACATCCGCAACGCCGCGCATCGGACGGACCCCCGGCCGCTCGACGAGACCTGCGACTGTGAAACCTGCCGGACGTACAGTCGCGGGTACCTGCGTCACCTGTTCGTGGCGGGCGAGCTGCTTGGCCTGCGGCTGCTGTCGCTGCACAACGTCCGGTTCCTGATTCGCCTGGGCGAGGACGCCCGCCGCCGCGTGCTGGATGGCACGTTCGCGGGGTGGCGCCGTGAGTGGCTCGCCCGCTACACCGCACGGAGCGCTGCGTGACGACAACGACCCTGTTCCTGCTGTTCGCGCCGTCCGGCCAGGCTGGCGGCCGCGGCCTCGGGATCTTCCTGTTCCAGATGGCCGCGTTCATCGCGATCATCTACTTCCTGATGATCCGGCCCAAGATCCAGCAGGAAAAGAAGCACCGGGAGCGGCTCACGCAGATCGCGCGCGGCGACGAAATCGTCACCGCGGGTGGCCTCGTGGGCGTCGTGCTGCACATCAAGGACGACCAGCTCACGATCCGGTCGGGCGAGTCCAAGGTCGTCGTGCAGCGGGACCGCGTCGCCGACGTGCGGGCGGCGGCGGCCG
>Ga0105095_10000622_pt1 | contig 17474 bp, 15 predicted proteins | sample PPLLak2March2015_2_FD_79180 | JGI IMG/M metagenome (GOLD analysis project Ga0105095, IMG submission 79180) | Freshwater sediment microbial communities from Prairie Pothole Lake near Jamestown, North Dakota, USA - PPLs Lake P8 Core (3) Depth... | ecosystem: Environmental > Aquatic > Freshwater >...
CAACCACATTCCCATAAGAGAAATCCTTGCCCGTGGCCGAGACAATTCCGTCTCCCGTGGCAATCACAGGGGTCCCCAGACGATTCGAAATATCAAGCCCTTCGTGCATCTGGTTTAACCCTGTAAAGGGATTGGTTCGAAAGCCAAAACCCGACGTCACCCATCCTTGGACGGGCCAAATCGAGGGGGTATGGACCAACATCTCCCTTTTGGTCTGCAAAAGCTTCTCGAGTTCAGAAAGACTCTCTTCCCGAGACATAGCCTCCGATTTGAGACGTTCAACATCCGTCCTCATCTGCTGAACCAACCCCGTCTCGTCTCTTTCCGCCCTCAATTTCTCTCGAACATCAGAGGGGGAGGGCCCGCCCATTCCCGCAAAGGAGGTGGTTTCCTGCCCTTTCTCCAAATTGGCAATGATCCGTATTTTCTTGTCGAAATCCTTCAATCTGGAGAGTTGTTTCTCCAAATCTTCGATTTTCGAAGAGAAGAAATGAATTTTGGACCTCTGCTCTTCTGTTTCGTGACGCAACTGAGCCAATTCAAACCCTTTTTTCCTCACCTGGATATAGTCACAGAAGAAGAAAATGGTGGCGAGCAGACAAAAAGCTAAAAGGTAAAGCCCAATCTTGAAGGTCTTTTTGTGTATCCTGAGGTGCCGAGTTTTGGAAGTCTTCTGGCCAAAGACAAGGATATTAAAGTAATCTTTTTCCAAAATAACCTCCCTGTTTCATTGAGTTATGAGTCATATCGGCTTTTAGAGCACCCATCTTAAGATTTAATTTTAGTTTTGAATATGAATTGGAAGCTGAGTAACTCCTTGACTAAGTGAGAATTTTTCGAGGTTAAGAAAATTTATGCCAAACAATGGCTTTAAATGAAGTTAATAAAAGGATTAGAAGTATTCTGGAAGACAGTATTACACAATTAGCATTAAAACAAGATTAAAATAGAATTAGAATTTTCTAACTTCCCTTGACCAGCGAGTGATCAATCTCAAAGGTCCCAGAGAGAATAGAGTACCTTATTTGCAGTTGAAATGTTGTGTTGAGGGGAGAAATTTAGAGTCCCGATTTGAGGCAGGACTGAATGACCCGTGTGGAGTTGTATATTGAATGGATGACAGAACATCCAATGTCAAGGGCTGACACCAAGCCCAAATAAAGAACTTATTTTTTTGGTGTCTTCTCCCCGAGTCACTTTATGGTGGAGAAAGGGTTGGGTGCCGTTTCTCCCTTTCCTCCAAAACAGTTTTAATGAAATAGATATCCTCATCCTTGGCATTCTTCCCAAAATATGTTCTTCCCCAGTGAATAACGGATTCTTCAGTGGATTCTTCACTAACTCTTTGTGGATTTTTTCTCCTCTCCGGTAACGAGCCAAGAAATATGTCACCCTTTATTGCATCACGTAAATAAAATTTATAAACAACCATATCCCTAATACTCCTTTCGATTTTTTCTAAACCTTAAGGCTGGCAAGCAACGAAAAGACCGTTAAGATGCTGGCATCGCCGGCCATTCCTTTTTCCCAAACACTTCATATCGGATGCTGTTCTTTCCGTTGTTCTTTGCCGTGTACATCAGCTGATCCGATATTCGAAGCGTTTCGTCAACCGTGGAAGGTGGGCTCATGAATGTCACGACCCCGATGCTCAATGTCACAGGCCATCCATGCCTCCGCATGATCTCCAAATTGATGTTTTGAACTTTCTGCAAAATCACTTCGGCCACGTTCCGCCCGGTCTCTGGCAGCAGGATTGCGAATTCATCACCCCCCAGGCGTGCCACCGTGTCTGTGACGCGGATGTTTTGCTGCAGGGTGCGTGCGACTAAACGCAGGAGGATATCTCCGGTGCTGTGCCCAAAACAATCATTCACTGTCTTGAAGTTGTCGAGATCAATGCAAACCACAGTAAAAGCGTGTTCATACCTGCGGGCTCTGTTGATTTCCATATTGACCAGCTCAATAAAGTACCTTCGGTTTCGAATGCCGGTCAAAAAATCGATTCTGGAATATTCCTTTTCTTGCCTTAAGGTGTTTTTCAACGTCGAGAGAATGAACGTGAGGATGAAAAAGGACCCCAACCGTGCAACCCCGTTCCAATAAGGGACGTCTGAATTGAGGAGAGTGATTCCCGATGTGAGATCAGCGATCAGCCATGTGAGAGCACTGAGGATTGAGAAGATGAACCCGATCGATCTCCCAGCGAACCAGGTCACCAGGACGATAGGGATCAGGTAAAATATGGTAGAAGAAATCTCGGGCCCTGCCAGGTGGTTAAGGATTCCCACCAAGAGTACCATGAGAGAGGCGACGGATATCAAAACGGGTCGAGGTAGCTTCGAAAGATAATCCACGATTAATCTAAGGGACGAATCGGTTGTGGGTTCCTGCTTGTTGATGACTCCTCCCATTTGTGTCAGGCTCTCTTCAGAGGGCATTTCAGTGTTTGTCTCAAGAAACTGATTCATTTAAGACTCATCACCTAAAGCTGACTAAATAAAGTTTGGATAATATCCTCAGATTCAAAATGCCCGCCGAGAAGGCAGTTCAGTTTCCAACGGTCCTTTCCTAAAACCTGAATAAACTCTAATCCGTACCGATATCCTTCCAAGACCTGGTTTCCTTTTGAGTCTCCTTTGGAAGAACGCTCCTTCCGTACGATCTGGGTCACCGCTTCGAAGTCGGCCAATTTAAACCCCTTTGAAAACAGTAAAGTGACCTTTAATCTCGTATCCACAGGGATGTCTTTCGTGGATTCGATGAGAAAACCACCTACCCCCACATTAACAACCATCGCCCCACGCAAGCCGGAGTCACCCTTATCTCGATATTCGAGGGGCAAATCGATAGAAACCCGGGGATATCTTCTTCTGTCTATGTAATCAACCATTGTCTCTTACCTCGCTCTTCTGCACTTGACTCTGGCCCCTCAATGACAGCTCTGAAGCTTCTTCCTTCTCAAAACGAACCAAGTCAGAGGTCATAAACGCCACAGTTTTGGCCAATTCGAGGTTCCTCTCCGCCCTGAGATAGGTGATCACATCCCACACATCTCGCCTTTTAGTTACAAGTTCTTGTACATTCCCCCGTCCAAAATGCTCTATCCACTCCATCAACTCTTCACCTGTAAACATGATGTACCTCCTCTTCTGATATGGAAACCAAAATTTTGGTCGAATAATCACCCATGAGAAACATCCCTTAAAATAAAAACCGGACTACCATTTTCAATAAAGCCACGGTAGTCCGGTTCCTTCGATCTGATTTCGGCAACCCGGCGATCCCTTGTTTCTGGGACCCGTGGCTTTCCGTCCCACGATTGCTCGTGGTTTGGCTTTATCGCTAAATGTGACTCAGAATCTTTTCTTTACTCTGATATAAAGCAATTTCAATGCCAAGAGGGATTTGATGGTTAAACTATTTGTTTTCTAAAGGAATATTTAAGAACTAAATTACAGGAAACAACAAAAAAGTGCCAATTCTTGTCGTAACAAACATCATAATTATTCTTGCCTTTGCGAATAATAAACGAAAATCAAGGAATACCTATTTCCGAACTCTTGGAAGCGAAAGTTAATTTCCCGGCTTCCTATCCGTACACTTTTAATAGATTCTCAAAGAACAGGCAATTTTTGTTATACTGACAAGTCTTCCAATCAAGAAATTATTTTAAAGATACATTGACTTTCAGATGGTTATAGATTTTTTGACTGAATGGCATCATCCTTGCTCTTCTGAAGAACAACAAGAGAAAAGAGCCTGATAAAGCCAAACCAAGGGTGATCATGGGGCGCCTGCCCGCCGTATAAGGGTGGATCTGAATAGATACATTTGGAGGTGAACCGTGGAGCGAGGAAGTTTTCAAGGAATTGCGGCAGGCTTAGAACGAATCATGGAGAATACCCGTTTCGACCTTAGAGAGGCGATGGAACAATTTCAGGGGCTATGCTTGATGATTACCCCAGAGAGGAATGTTCCAAAAGATATCATTACCGATATTCGCCAAATCTATAAAAACATTCAGGATCAACTCACAAAGATCAGCGGAGCCAAGCAACTCCTCGAAGGAAAATACAGACAGTATTATCGCCGAAACTATCAGCGCGAAAAAGAGATCATGGAAATTGCGTTCTTGGCCAAGAGTTTGTACTCCAAATTCGAATACACATTGCGTGAGATAGAAGCAAAGAGCAAGCTAAAAGACAGGGGAGAACTTTTTGTGGCTTCCCCTCAGCGTATCCTCTTTCCTTGGTTTCAATCTAAGAGAAATCAGATTGTCCTTTTAAAAAATCTAGAGAGGCTAAGTAAGCTGGACTATAAAACCAGATTTGAATTGGGATTTGAGCGGAGACGAGAGGTAATTCAGAATGGAATGCGAAGCATCTCCCTCTTTGCCTTGTTAGGAGAGATAAAGCTAATCGATACCCTCCAATCCCGCATGCGATTCCGAGAATATGATATCACAGAGCGTTATAAAGAAGATGAGTTCCGTGGGGCTTTAACCCACTTAAGGGAAATATCTCCTTCAGAAGTAGAGAGGGTTATTAGGCGTTTTATGGACGGCAGTGAATTCTTAAAACTGAGATTCGTGCTTCTTAGGATTCGATCTCAAAAGGATCTCGAAAAAGAAATCGTACATTCAACAGAAAATATTTTAAGCGGGATGAGTGTGGGGGAAGTGAGAGTCCTTTCAAATTGAAAACCTGTTGATTTCAATGTGAAATATCGTATTAAAAACGAAACACGTTAAAATAGGGGTATTCTTCCCTCGTAATCTGTTTCGATGGTGGCTGGACGCTAAAAAAACGGTGAAATCGGATTATAAGGAGCGGACCATTTCTACAAAAGAGGAAACGACATATACCCTTATGTTGTTGCTCTTGGGATCATCATTTGGCGTGCGGTTATCTGCCAGCACTATCACCATTTTAGCGTTGTTAAAGAATAAACGAAGATCAAAATAAGTATCTTTCTTTGAATTATTGGAGATGGGGAAAAAGAGAGATTCGTAGAACGGAGGCAACTTTTGTTCTACTAATAAATCTTCCAATCAAGAAATAATCTTAAAAATCTCAAACTTTCAAATAGTTATAGATTTATTGGGTATTTGGCATCATCCTTGCTACGAAAAGAATTGTATGGGACGAACCGGGGGAGCGTAGCTTCATTCAAAATGGCAATCCGGTTTCGAATATCTAAAACGGCGAAAATTGATGGGTCGAGGCTCGGGCTTGAGCTTTCATTCAAGGCGCAAGCTGACTGTGTTCGCAGGCACTGAGTCAAGTAGCGATGAGGGTGTGGCTATAAGACGGGGGAGACAGTCATGGAACAATTCAAACAATTCATTCTGCGAGATTTTGAAAAGATTTTGGTTGTTATTATTCTTATGGTTGCCTTCATTGGTACATACCTCGTTGAAGAAAAGTTTATCATCCTTAACTTTTATTATCTTCCCGTGCTGACGGCAGGGTATTTTCTTGGGCGCCGGATGGGAGTCCTTGCCGCGGTCTTCTCCATTCTTGCGGTTCTTATCTGCGTCTTGTTCTTTCCTCAGCGTTTTCTTGATGGTAAGGAAATTCTAACAGGAGTGGCACAGCTTTCCTCATGGAGTGGGTTTCTCATCCTGGCAAGTTTTATGGTTGGGAGTCTGTACGAAAAAAACGAACAGCGGGTCAAAGAATTAAAAAATGCGTATATTGGGGTCTTAGAAATCCTCTCTAAGTACCTCGAATCAACAGATCGCTACACGAAGGGTCATTCTGTCCGGGTTTCGGATTTTGCCACGGAAATTGGGATTGCCATGGGGTTAGCCCGACCAGAGGTTGAAAACATCAGGGTCTCTGGTTTACTCCATGACATAGGAAAGATCGAAATTAGTGGCGAGATTTTAAGCAAGGCTGCTGAACTTAGCACGGAAGAAAAGGATCTCATGGATTCGCATACGGTGAAGGGCGCTTATATCCTTTCTTGCGTAGGGTCGGTGCTTAAAGAGGTTGTTCCAATTGTTATAGCGCACCACAAGTATTTTACGGACACACTTGAGAATAATAATGGGGGTGCCATTAAGATACCATTGGGGGCTCGTGTGATCGCTGTAGCGGACGCCTACGATGCGATGACAACCGATCGCCCCTACCGCAAAGGCATGCCTCCCTGGGAGGCATTTCAGGAGATCGTAGCCAAAACAGGCAAACAATTCGACCCTAGAGTGGTTGAAGCATTCAAGCGGGTTGTAAGCGAAAAATTAGAGAGAGGATAAAGACACTTTTAGGAAAAAAAGAACGGAATAGAGATCATCAGGATGCCTCGTATTGAAAGAGGAAATTTGAACAGACACATTTGGAGGTAAACCGTGGAGCGAGGAAGTTCTCAAGGAATTGCGGCAGGCTTAGAACGAATCATGGAGAATACCCGTTTCGACCTTAGAGAGGCGATGGACCAATTTCAGGGGCTATGCTTGATGATTACCGCGGAGAGGACTGTTCCAATAGATATCATTACCGAGACCCGTCAAACCTATAAAAAAATTCAGGATCAACTCACAAAGATCAGCGGAGCCAAGCAACTCCTCGAAGGAAAATACAGACAGCATTACCGCCGAGACTATCAGCGCGAAAGAGAGATCACTGAAATTGCATTTTTGGCTAAGAGTTTATACTCCAAATTCGAATACACATTGCAGGAGATAGAAGCAAAGAGCAAGCTAAAAGACAGGGGAGAACTTCTTGTGGCTTACCCTCAGCGTATCCTCTTCCCTTGGTTTCAATCTCAGGGAAATCAGATCATCCTTGGAAAAAGTCTACGGAGTCTGTCTGCGCTCGACTATAAAACCCAGTCTGATTTGGAGTATGAACAGAGACGGGAGATCATTCGGAATGGGATGCGGAGCATCTCCCTCTTTGCCCTGTCAGGAGAGGTCACATTGATCGATAACCTCCAATCCCGCATGCGATTGCGAGAATATGATATCATCGAGCGATATACGGAAGAAGAGTTCCGAGGGGCTTTAACCCATTTAAAGGAAATATCTCCTTCAGAAGTAGAGAGGGTTATTAGGCGTTTTATGGACTGCAGTGAATTTTTAAAACTGAAATGCGTGCTTCTTAGGATTCGATCTCAAAAAGATCTCGAAAAAGAGATAATCGCCTCAACAGACAAAGTCTTACACGTGATGGGGATGGGAGAAGTTAGAACACTTTTAATTTGAAAGCCTGTTGATTTCGATGAGAAATATTGTATTAAAAAGAAAACAGGGTAAAACTCGAAGAGGAAGTAACCGACAATGAACTGCCACTTATTCTGAAATTCCCTGAGGGTGTATTTGGGTGAAAGGCATTATTGATTTCCGGGACAATTGAGACTGACCTTCAGCACTGCGCTCGGTTTAAACCTTAAAATTCTTCTTGGAGTGATCTCAATATTACCTCCTGTCTGGGGGTTACGGCCTCGCCTGGCTCTCTTATTTTGGATGACGAAATTTCCAAACTCGGAGATCAAAATCTTATCCTCACGTTGAAGAGTTTCTTTGATGATATCGAAGACGGTTTCCACAATCTTTGCCACTTCTTTATTTGAGAAGCCCACCTTCTCACAGATCCTGTCAACGATATCGATCTTTACCATGCCTCACCGCCTCCTTAAGGTTAAGGGTTAGGTAGACCCTACCGAATACCCACTGTCTAAATTCAAGAAATCATCGAACGGCCTTAGAATGGACCGAGTATGGTAAGGATATGATGATTCCCGTGAGGGAGCCAACAATAAGTATCAGGAATAAGCAGATTGAAGGATCAGGGAGTCGGGAAATCTTGGTGAAACAATTCGTGCGGCGGCGGATCAGGAGGAGGCCAGAGCCTTTCGGAACAGATCAGGCGGGTGCAGCGGTGAAATCCGATGTTTACGGGCAAATAGAAGAAAGGCCGAACTCGAGGCCTTGTCATGATCCTTTGCCAGATGCTCCGCCATGAATAGACTTTCCTCCACGTTGATCTCATCCCCCAGTGGAGTTGCTCTGGAGTCATTTTCCTAGGGAAAAAAGTCACCGAGCCGTGATCGTAGTCGCCCCAGTTTCGACTGAAAATCCTTCCCTCGGAGTCCATCTGCGCATACAGAGGTGTGTCGGGAAGAGGGGTAAGGATGAGCGTAAAAGCTGTCTCCAGGCGATTTTCTATGGCAAATTCTGCGACCTGGTCGAAGACAGCAGGGGAGTCCTCATCAAAACCTACAATGAACGTGCCCATGACGCCGATGTCCCGGTCATGGAGACGACGAATACAATCGGCATATTCAACTGTCCGGTTCGGGAACTTGTGGACGGAATCGATGGTTGTTTGAGAAAGTGATTCAAAGCCGATGTTCACCCCCATGCAGCCGGATTCAGCCATCAGGTCCAGCATGGACTCATCCCGTGTGAGGTTGAAGCTGGCATGGCCATACCACCTGATATCGGAGTCCTTGAAGACTTGCAATACGGCCCGGGCATGACCAGGATCTGAAACAAAATTGGAGTCCATGACATAGAGGAGGCGCCTTTCGATAAAATAGGGAATGTCGGGGTGCCAGTGTCGCGCCAGCCAAATCTTCCATCGCGCCTGGGCAGGCCTTGGACCGAAGAGGGTCATCAGTTCTTCTCGAATCGCTTCAGGCGGCCGTCCCCTGTATCTTCTTCCAAAAAAATTTTGAACGCCGCAAAACTTGCACCCGACTGCACACCCCCGGGTGGTTTCAATGATTTCTCCCGGGTAGTAGAATTTTTTGTTGAAAAGGTCTCGCCTGATGTTCGGAAGCCGCGAGAGGTCTGCCTCTCGACCGACATACTTTTTCTTCAGGTTTCCGTGCGTAAAATCATCGAGAACTTCTTTCCATATGGCTTCAGCTTCACCCAAGATGACAGAATCGGCATGTTCCAGGGCTTCATCCGGCAGAGCCGTGACATGGAATCCGCCCAATATCACCTTTGTCCCCTCAGACCGCAAACGGTCGGCGATGCGATAAACATTCGGCATGTGATGGGTTAGCCCGACGATCAGGGCCAACTGGCAGTTTTTTCCGTAGGGAACAGGTTCATTCGCTTCGTCCACGAGACGGATATCGAATCGATCTGGCGTCAGAGAGGCCATCGCCGCAAGACTGATGGCGGGATAGCCGAGCAGGGGCAAGCGGATGCCAAAGGCCTTGTTGCGTGCCTTTGAGCCCGTTGCGGCGGCGATAAGAAATAAGCTGGGGTGGTCTAGGTTGCCTGAAGACAGAAGATCGGATCCTCCCTCGTCGCTACCAAATGTTTGCTTTTTGTCATAATTCTTCAGGTGGTCTCTGGGTCCTAAAACTTCAGAACACTACTAGCAACTGATGTCCATAAATCTGATATATTGATCTGGGATTGTCAAGGACGGGACCATTCAGAAATTTTATCCCCCTTCCTTTTCAATTTTTTTGGAGCAGACCCTTTTCCTTTTCGCCGATCGGGAGCCGGTCGATTGACCAAAATGCTCAAACGTTGCATGATTAAAGATGTCCGGCTTGATATTCGACGTTTTTCTCACTGTTGATTTTTTGGAAAACGGAGGCATTGGAATGACAAAACGCAAGTTGAATCCGCCGGTGGTGATCGCAAAAGATTGCATTGGGTGCGAGCGATGCGTCGCGGTCTGTCCGAGCTTCGTCCTCGATATGGTTGAGGGAAAATCGGCAGTGGTCCGGGACGGATGGTGTATCGGCTGCGGGCACTGCGGGGCGGTGTGCCCAACAGGGGCTATTCTTCATGAAGGACTCTGTTTTGATATACACCCAAAAAAAGGAGAGGCCCCCGCGACTTCTCCTGAAGTGTTAAAACTCCTCTTGCGGGAGAGGCGCTCGGTTCGAATCTACACCCCTGACCCAATCCCAAATGAGATCTTGAATAAAGTCCTCGACGCGGGGAAATATGCGCCCACAGGGACCAATAGCCAGAATGTCCATTGGGTGGCGCTGACATCACCAGACCCGATTGACGAGCTACGAAAGAAGACGATACGCTTTTACGATAAGATCTTTTCGCGAGCTCGGGGACGGTTCGGTATGCTCTTACTGTCTTTGATCGCCGGTCAAAGAGCTGCAGAATACATTCGTGACTCCCTTCCGAAGGTGGAGTATGCGAACGAGCAGATGAAGCAGGGCAAAGACCGCCTCTTCTACAATGCCCCCGTCGTAATACTCTGCCACGCTGAATCCTGGGATCCGTGCTCTTCGTTCAACTGCTCCGTGGCCCTCTATCATTGCTCTTTGATGGCCCATACCCTGGGACTTGGATGTTGCTTCAACGGCTTCCTGGTGAGCGCGGTCAATCGTACCTCTAAGATGAAAGAATGGTTGGGCATCCCTTCGAATCACAATTGCTACTCTGCGATGACCCTCGGCTTTCCGAATGTGAAATATCTGCGCCTGGTTCATCGCGATCCTCCGAAAGTGGCGAAGATTGGCCACGGACCCCTTTAGGTTAATCAGAGGAAGGCTGTTCTTGAATACCACTTCAATGACAAATTCTAATGACTTTGGGCTGCAAGGCAGAAAGCGTGAGGGGACTTAAGAATAGGGGATTGAGAATTGGGTTCAGAGTGCTGCAACTTTTTGGGTGCAAGGGTCACGTTATTTACCGCGACTGCTTCCGTTTCGAGCTTTCCTATTCTTTTTTTGGACCACTGCAAGAGGTTTGATTTCTTCATCCTTTGAAATAGGGATGAGAAGGTCCATCCCTTTGGAAAGGGAACTAGTTTTTTTCAGGTAGTTTATCTCAAGGAGGGGGTCAAGATCCACACGGTACAAATTAGTAATCCCCCTCAGGGTCTCTCCTTTCTTGACGGTATGGGTCCTGAATTGGAACTTCTCAAGAGGCTGCATGGCTTCAAAGTTTCTTGTAAATAGGCCTGTCTTTGTAAAAGGGATCTTGATCTCGTACTCGGGCTCATTGGGGGGCGTCACTCCCCTTCGAAGTTCGGGGTTCAGATCCTTAATTTCCTCAAGAGAGATTTCGCAGGCTTTGGCGATGTGAGAGAGATCCGTCAGCTCGGGGACCTTCACCTTTTCATATCGAAGAGGTTCCTCATATTCGATGCCTGTGAATCCATACTTTTCCGGGTCTTTGGCAACGACGGCCGCTGCAATCATCAGGGGAACATAGTTTTTCGTTTCCCGTTTCAAATACTGATGTTTCGTCAGTGTCCAGAAGTCCTCTGTCCGGTAGCGTTTCATCGCTCGGATAATCTTGTATTCCCCTGCATTGTAACCCGCCGCAGCAAGATACCAACAGGCGAACATCTCATAAAGATCCTTCAAATACTTTGCCGCTGCAATGGTGGACTTTTCAGGATCCCTCCGTTCGTCAACCCACCAATTGACTTTTAAACCATATCTTTTCCCCGTCCGATAGATGAACTGCCACGGACCGACGGCCTTGCTCCTGGAATAGGCATAAGGGTCAAATCCGCTCTCAATGAGCGCCATGTAGACCAGGTCTTCGGGAAGCCCCTGCTCCTTCAAGAGTTTCCTCATAAAGGGGATATATTTCCCTGACCGGGAAAGCCAGGTGACAAATTTTTCTCTAATCGTCGTCTGGAAGAGTACGATGCAGTGTTCCACCCGATCATTGACGACGATAGGGATGTCAAAACGGGGTTCCTTCTTCGGACAATCTCCGAGAAGAAATTTTAGATTGTAATCGGAAATAAATTCGATACTTACGGGTACCTCTAAGGCTGCAACACGGGAGCCTTCCTGAATTGAAGACTCAAACGAAGGTGATCTCTCTGTCGGAGACTCCAACCTTTCTTGCAGGCTAACATTCTCTAATTGCTTCCGACCCAAAAGCTCTTCTTCTTGGGCGGTAACATTTGAGAGACATATCAAGAAGAAAAGAAATGCAATTCCTGTCAGAAAAATTCTCCAGATCAAAACAAACCTCCGTTGGGAACAACGCACGAAACCCCGCGCCCAAGCCCGCGCTATCCAATATCACTCCAACCCACTTGGGTTTTGCTTACGGAGAAATGGTAAATTGCATTTTCCGTGCCATGGTTATCATTCGTAACATATTAATTTTGAACATATTTTCAAATTTGGAATAATTTGATGCGGTTAAGAATTGACCGAATTTGCCAAGAATTGACAATTTATGCTATTTTGGAGAATAATGTAGCTCTTCTCTTCTCACCAAATATTTTTGGAAGCAGAGTCTCTCGTCGGATTCCATGGGAATCAGAATTTTCTCCAAAGGAGGTACTTATGCAAGGCACCGAGCGACCGATATACTATTTCGAGGAAGCGGGTTCTGGGAATACCTTGGATGTTTTGGAGATCGTTTGCAAGCGAATGCAAAAGGGAGACATCAAGAGTGTCGTTGTAGCAAGTTCGAGCGGAGAAACTGGCCTTAAGTTTGCGAAAAGGATGGCCCATGATACAAACTTGGTGGTTGTAAGCTCCCATCCCGGGTCCTCCGAACCGGGCGTTTGGGATTTCAACCTCGACACTCTTAAAGAATTAGAAACTATGGGCTGCAGAGTCGTGAAGCAGAGCCATATCCTTTCCGGTCTGGAGCGTTCCTTCAGTAACAAATTTTCGGGAGCGTCCCATACCGAGGTCCTTGCAGAGGCGCTCAGGTCTCTTTTTGGTGTTGGAATGAAGGTGGCGATCGAATGCGCGATTATGGCTGCTGACAGCGGGACCATCCCGATTCAGAAAACCATTGCTGTGGGAGGGACCCATTCAAGAAAGGGAGCAGGAGTGGATTGTGCCATCGTGGTGTGGCCTTCCCACTTCAACAATTTCTTCGACTTTCGGGTTCTCGAGATTCTGGCAAAACCCTACAGAAGAGACCTCCCCCAGTAGGATACCCGTGTCTCGCTGGCAAAAGTCGGGCAACGGCTGAGACAATAGACTCGGCCCCCATTCATTGTTCCCCTTATGCTTTTTCCGAATCTTTTCCAGTGATTCTCCAGAGGATTTCCTCTATCTCGGAAGAGAGATGAGGTGCGCCCTTCCCTTCCTTTGGTTTGTTATCCATCAAAGTGAGGGAGCCGCTCGCATCAAGAGCCCTCAAAAATACCCAAGATCATGTTGACCGAGGGATTCGTTGGCAAACCAGAGTTCTATCCATTATAATTTGTAGCGATGATGAATCAGAAGGATTATTATCACATTCTCGAGGTGGAGAAGGGAGCTTCGCCTCAAAAGATCAAAGAGGTCTATCGGAGACTGGCCTTCCAATACCATCCGGATAGAAACAAAGAAGCTCCATCCGTCGTCGAAAGGATGAAGGAGATTAACGAGGCTTATGCCGTCCTTTCCGATCCAAAAAAGCGAAGGGATTATGACACATTCCACGAGCAGTATGGACCTCATGGGTACGATCGGTTTAAACAGAGATATTCGGACCAGGATATTTTCAGGGGCTCTGACATCAATCAGATTTTTGAGGAGATGGCCAGGTCCTTTGGATTCAGAGGTTTTGAGGACGTCTTCAAAGAATCGTATGGCCAGGGATACCGTACTTTTGAATTTCAAAGACCGGGAGCCTCCGGAAGGGGGTTCCTGTTTTTCGGTCCCGGTTTCGGAAGAAACAAATCGCAAAGAGTTCCTATCCCCTCTGACATGTTCCCGGGATATTTTGGTAAATTCATTAAGTACCTTCTGAAGAAGATCCTTAGAATCAAAGAACCCGAAAGGGGGAAAGATGTGGGCGAGATCATCTATCTGGATCCCCGGCAGGCTCTTGAAGGAGCGAGAGGGAAATATCTTCACCGTAGGAGATCGAAAGAGTTGATCGTTATCATCCCCCCTGGAATGAAGGAAGGTCAGAAAATAAGGTTGAAGGGAATGGGCGCACCCGGCAAAGAGGGAGGAGAAGCTGGCGACCTCTATCTGAAAGTGAAAATCAAGAAACCGTTGATCGAGAGAGTCAAAAACTTCCTAAAAGTTCAATCCACGCTGTAGTATTTTATTCCGGAAATTCCTCATTTCCTTTCGTTAAACTGCAAGACTCCTGCCCGCGGGACGGGACCTCGAAACCCTACCCGGAGCCGATGAAAAGGGATCGAGCCGACTTCCGGGTGACAACAACGGGCTTTTCTTCAATTCCGGTTTCGCTATCTTTCAGCGTAGACCCCGTTAGAAACTCCACCGAGGCACTAAACCGGAAGTATTAAAATGTAATCCCGCTGTAGCAGGGACAGCGGAGCACTATTTCTCACGGGGTAAATAGGTAATGGCTTGAACGCTCTTGATCATGGGATGATTTCTCTCGAAGAAAACCTTATATTCATCGAGAGAGTTGAATGGACCATGAACCCCAACCATCGTTCGATAAGGTGTTCCGTAATCGAAAATGAATATCCTTCCATCCTTTTTAAAAGAACAGACGTAATGATTCGCTCCACGTCCAATTAAGAGAACCACGATTTGAGCCTTATAGGATGGATCGATCCGGTTGAGAGCCTCCTTGGCAAAGATCGCAGCATCAATGTAGATGCCAGATTTGAGCTTGAAGGTTTCCCCTGGAGTCCTCGGGGGAGGCAATGTCCCTTTGAACCTCTCAAACCTGTCCGCATCGAAGGAAAACTCATTTCCCATCCATTTCTCCAAGTCTTTATGAGATTTCCATTGGGAGACCGTTTCGTCATAGGATTTTACAAAAATAATTCCACAGGCGGCGAGAAGAAGAAAACAAATGGGGATACATTTCGCTTTGAATCCTAACGTTTTTCTTTGATTCGGTTGAGAATCCATCCCACACCTCCTGACCTCTTGAAGGTTGCTTCTCCGGAAATTCCACCCTTTGACCGGTAAGCGCTCTTCAAGCTCCGCGTTGAAAACCATCTACTTTCTAACCGATAGATAACAAAAGATCAATTGAGGTGTTTCTCCCGTCTTTCAGGGAAGGACCCTCTAAGGGGAAAAACTAAGGGTAAAGATTGATTTTAGGCTTCAGAATGATTAAACTAATTTTTATCTTCCTACCAGGCTTTCAAGACGGAACCATTTTCACACCCTCTCCCCCTCCCTTTAAAAGGGGGAGACATAGCGAGGGGGATCTCAAATGATTCGTTCATTGTCGCCAGACGGTCATTTCCTATTTATCACCCGCATCGCCCGTATGTTTGGCTATGGATTCCTCTCCATTGTGCTGGTGCTCTATCTCGAGCAAATAGGCCTGAGCCAGGTCCGAATTGGCCTTCTCCTAACCTTAACTTTGATCGGCGATACGATCATCTCCCTATGGATTACAACGAACGCGGACCGGGTCGGCAGACGGCGAATGCTTATCGTCGGAGCTTTCCTGATGGTTTTTGCCGGCATCTTATTTGCCATGACACGTAACTTTGCATTCCTTCTGATTGCAGCCACCATCGGGGTCATCAGCCCAAGCGGTTATGAAGTCGGTCCGTTCTTGTCTATCGAACAAGCAGCGTTATCTCAGATCGTTCCAGACGAAAGACGAACCCAGATCTTTGCCTGGTACAACCTCGTCGGCTCATTTGCTACAGCCCTTGGAGCCCTCGCTGGAGGGAGTCTGGTGCAAGGTCTCATGGACACCGGTATGTCGGCTCTTGGAAGTTATCGCGTGATCGTGATTGGCTATGCCGCCATCGGAGCGGTGATGGGGGGTTTATTCACGCGCGTTTCCCATGCGGTGGAAGCCCCGACAGTAAACGGCTCGACTCAATCCACCTCTCCTTTCAAAAAACGGTTTGGCCTCCATCGTTCAAGGGGGGTGGTGCTCAAGCTATCGGCTTTATTCTCTATCGATGCCTTCGCAGGCGGCTTTGTCTTGCAGAGCATCCTGGCTTATTGGTTTCATGTGCGTTTTAATGTGCAACCAGCCCTCTTGGGCAGCATTTTTTTCGGTGCGAATATTCTTGCCGGCCTTTCAGCCCTGACCGCTGCCTGGGTGGCCTCCAAGATAGGCTTGATCAGAACCATGGTATTCACACACATTCCATCAAATATCTTGCTGATACTGGTACCGCTCATGCCGAGCCTGCCTTTAGCCATAGGGGTTCTCCTTTTGCGCTTCAGCATCTCCCAAATGGATGTACCTACCCGTCAATCCTATACGATGGCCGTCGTGGCACCAGATGAACGATCCGCTGCGGCAGGCATTACGGGCATTGCCCGGACAACAGGAGCATCCCTTTCACCCGTAGTCACGGGACCCTTGCTCGCCAATGCAGCGTTGCTGAGCCTCCCTTTCTTTTTATCCGGTGGTCTTAAGATCATCTACGACCTCATGCTATACCGTAATTTCAAAGCGATCAAGCCTCCCGAAGAAAAAAAGTAGAGAGGTTCTGAATCTCTCTCTAAAACTGGCTGCAGCCTCGATATGCAGTGGGTAACCTTTTGAGGGAATGAAAAGAAGGTCGCCAGGAAGAGCTTTTCTCTCGTTGAGCAAAGGTAAGGATGGTGAGATCGAATGTCTCTAATCAGAGAGGATCAAAGAAGGAAGAAGAAAGGAAGGGACATAAGATCACGTTCTTTCTATCATTTAGTGTTCTGAAGATTCTCAAGCTGAAGGGTCGCCATAGTCACTGCCTTTCTAATCTCTCGATTGTCAGGATCAAAAATGAGGATGCTTTTCCATAACGAGATCGCCTGATTCAAGTTGCCAGACCGATACTGTTTGAGACCATTTTCAAAAAGGACTTTCCTGCAGTTACTAATCTTCGCCGTCAACCCTTCCTTGCTAAAAGAGAGTGAACCATTCAAATGGTTCACGGAAGAGACGTTTCTCAACACTATTTCATAGACACTACCGGCCAGAGCAAAATTACGTCCTTCGAAAGCCCGGTCCCCGTTAGTCTTGATCGACTCCAGTGTTCTGATGTAGCCATTCCGGACGGTGGAATCCTGAGGATATTTTTTATACACCTCTTTGCAAAGATCGATGGCCTTTCGGAAGTCCCCCGTCTTAAGGTGCGACGAGACCTGTTCTTCGGTGAATAGATACCTGCTTGTTTTTATCCTTTTCTCCAGAAAAGCTTTCTGGAATGAAAGGGATTGAGTGAGATCTGAAAAATGAACCCAGTTCCTCAGCAAGACCTCATAATTTCTTTCGGCCAGTTTGAAATCATTTCTTTCAAAGGCTTGGTCTCCCCCGCTCTTAATCGACTCCAGTGTCTTGACATAGCCGCTCCGGACGTTGGGGCCCTGAGGCCATTTTTGATAGACCTCTTTATAAAGATTGATGGCGTTTTGGAAATTCCCTCCCTCGATTTCCTTTTGGGCGTACTCGTGCACATAGTCCGTCTGTTTCTGTACCTCCTGTTTCTGTACCTCCTGTTTCTGTACCTCCTGTTTCTGTACCTCCTGTTTCCCTGCTTGCTCTTTATGTAGCAGCTCTTTCTTTACCCAGCCGCAGGAAGAAAGGAACAGAAAGAAAAGCATTCCCAGGGAGAGAATGACTCTTTTTTGCGAATCTTTTGTCATATCACTTTCGTCAGATAGGG
>Ga0105095_10000623_pt1 | contig 17427 bp, 15 predicted proteins | sample PPLLak2March2015_2_FD_79180 | JGI IMG/M metagenome (GOLD analysis project Ga0105095, IMG submission 79180) | Freshwater sediment microbial communities from Prairie Pothole Lake near Jamestown, North Dakota, USA - PPLs Lake P8 Core (3) Depth... | ecosystem: Environmental > Aquatic > Freshwater >...
GGGAGAGTCCGAACAATAAATACTGAAACATAAAAACTTAAAATTGTAACAAATGAACATTACAGAAGACTTTCTTCAATATATCTGGAAAAACCGCCTTTTCAGGCTTCCACTTTCCCTTGTAACCGGCGAAGATGTGGAAGTGCTTGATGTAGGCCAGCATAACCACGATTCCGGACCTGATTTCTTCAATGCAAAGATCAGGATCAACAGGACAGTCTGGGCAGGAAATATCGAAGTCCACTTTAAAACATCGGATTGGTTCATGCACGGTCATCACCATGATATAAATTATCAGAATATAATTCTGCACGTTGTCTACCACCATGATGTGGAAGTGCCTGATTTTGAAGGGGCCAGTATACCAACAGCTGAGATCCAGTTCCCTGTGAATATTTATGAAAATTATCATGCAATCCTGCAGAATACAGAATGGATACCATGCGGTAAATCAGCCAGGGATATTGATCCGCTGATAATGAATCTCTGGTTAGACAGGCTGTTGGCTGAACGGATGCAGGTAAAGTCGGAAGATATTATTAAAAATTTCGGGGAGACAAAGGGAAACTGGAAAGAGACTATTTATCGCCAGCTTGCAAGGAACTTTGGTTTTAAGGTAAATAGTGTACCATTCGACCTGCTGTCGAAATCATTATCATATAAATACCTTGAAAAGCATTACCGGAATCATGTTCAGACTGAAGCTTTATTATTCGGACAGGCAGGGCTGCTTGAAGGAACCGGTGGAGACGAGTATTATAAAGAATTGAAAAGGGAATATGATTTTCTGATGAAAAAATACTCTTTGCGGCCTGTTGCCGGGCATCTCTGGAGGTTTCTACGGATGAGGCCGGCCAACTTCCCCACAATCAGGATCGCACAATTTGCAGCATTAGTGAGTTCAAATCCGGGATTTCCATCCAGCATCCTTGAAGTTGATCCAAAAATCCTAAGGGAAGAGTTGATAAACCTAAAACCCTGTGCTTACTGGGATGATCATTATATATTTAACAAGCCATCTGTCAGGAAATCAAAACAGCTTGGAAATCAAGCTGTTCATAATTTAATAATAAATACCCTGATACCTGTATATTTTGAATATGGAAGGCAAACCGGTAACGATCTTTTCAGGCAAAAAGCAATTGCGTTCCTGGAAACCCTGCCCCCGGAATCCAATAATATTACAAAGGGATGGGAGAATGCGGGAATCAGTGTGACCAGTGCATTTTATTCCCAATCTTTGTTGCAGCTAAAAAACAATTACTGTAATTTCAGGAAATGCCTGTTTTGCCAGGTTGGAAATCAGATCATTAGATAACAGGATCAAATATTATTATTTATATTGTATTTCATTGAAATATTCAAAAATTTAAATAATTTTGCAACTCTTATTTTTTGTCGCAAAGTAAAAATAAATTAGAGGATATGTATTTAACAGCAGAAAAGAAAAAGGAATTCTTTAAGAAACACGGGAAGTCGGCAACTGATACCGGAACTTCAGAAGGTCAGATTGCATTATTTTCTTTCAGGATCAATCATCTTACTGACCACCTGAAAGAGAATCCAAAAGACTTCAGTACACAGCGGGCCCTTGTAAATCTTGTCGGAAAACGCAGGCGTCTTCTTAATTATCTACGCGACATAGATATAGACAGGTACCGGGGAATTATTAAGTCTTTAAAACTCCGCAAATAAAAATTGAAAAGGCAATTCCAAAAGTTGCCTTTTCTTCTGTGTAAAAGTATCCAAAATTTAAGTAGACCTAATTCGGATTATTTATAAAATCAGCGTTCACGCGGTTATTGTCAGAAGAGAAAATACTAAGAGAGAAAATATTAAAAGAAAATAAAAAAGTTTAAAATGTTTAAAATAATAGAGAAGGTCATTGACCTTGAAGACGGAAGAAAAATTACAATCCAGACAGGTAAACTGGCAAGACAGGCCGACGGTGCAGTAATGGTAAAGATGGGTAAGACCATGTTGCTCGCAACAGTGGTATCAGCCCGGGAATCAATAGAAGGTTCAGATTTTATGCCTCTGTCGGTTGAATATAAAGAGAAATTTGCATCAGCTGGCAGGTTTCCCGGGGGATTCCTGAAGAGGGAAACACGTCCCGGTGATTACGAAATACTTATTTCCCGGCTGGTTGACAGGGCTTTAAGACCTTTATTCCCTGAGGATTACCATGCGGAAACATTTGTGACCGTATTCCTGATCTCTGCTGATGACGATACTATACCGGATGCACTGGCAGGGCTGGCAGCATCATCTGCGCTTGCTGTTTCTGATATCCCTTTTAATGGGCCCATGTCTGAAGTACGAGTTGCAAGAATTGATGGAAAGCTGATAATTAATCCGCCATTCAGTCAGCTTAAAAGCGCTGATATTGACATTATGGTCGGAGCGTCAAAGGATAATATCCTGATGGTGGAGGGCGAAATGAATGAGGTCTCAGAGGCTGATATGCTTGAAGCAATCCGGTTTGCTCATGAGGCAATAAAAAAACAATGCGCTGTGCAGATGGAACTTATGAAAGAGACAGGGAATGAGGTAAAAAGGGCATATTCGCATGAACAGAATGATGAAGGGCTCAGGGATCTTGTTTTTAAGAAAACATATGATCGTATTTTTGAAATAGCAGAGGCAGGTATGCTGAAGCAGGAAAGGCATAATGCCGTTGATCGGTTAAAGGAAGAATCTGCAAAAGAACTTGTACCGGAAGATACCGATGATCGTGAAGCTAAAATGTTGATGTTCAGCCGGTATTTCCATGAAGTGGAAAAAAAGGCTCTCAGGAACCTGATCCTGGAGAAAGGACTGCGCGTGGATGGAAGGCATACAGATGAAATAAGACCTATCTCGTGTGAGACCGATTATCTGCCTGCCACTCATGGTTCCGCATTGTTTACCAGGGGCGAAACACAATCACTCACGACAGTCACTCTGGGGACAAAGCTGAATCAAAAGATCATTGATGAGGTACTTATCCAGGGTACAGATAAATTTGTCCTTCATTATAATTTCCCGCCATTTTCAACAGGTGATGCCAAACCGATGAGAGGACTGAGCCGCCGGGAAGTTGGTCATGGGAATCTTGCCCACAGGGCTCTCAAGAAGGTAATGCCGCCGGATAGTGAAAATCCTTACGCTGTAAGGGTCGTTTCAGATATACTTGAATCCAATGGTTCCTCCTCAATGGCAACTGTATGTGCCGGAACTCTTGCCCTGATGGATTGCGGTATTAAAATAAGGAAACCTGTATCGGGCATTGCAATGGGACTTATCACCAATGAAGGAATGAAAAAATATGCCATACTTTCAGATATACTCGGGGACGAAGATCACCTTGGAGATATGGATTTTAAGGTGGCAGGTACCAGAGATGGAATTACAGCCACACAGATGGATATTAAAGTAGAGGGATTAAATTATAAGATCCTGGCTGAAGCTCTCGAACAGGCAAGGAAAGGCCGTTTATTTATCCTTGATAAAATGACTGAAGTAATTAGTGCACCCAGGCCTGATTTCAAGCCTCATGTGCCCCGGATCATTCAGATTGTCATTCCTAAAGAATTGATAGGCGCGCTGATCGGACCTGGAGGCAAAGTTGTCCAGGGTATCCAGAATGAAACAGGTGCTACTGTTGTCATTGAAGAAATTGATCAGAAAGGAGTGGTTGATGTTTTTGCTGCAGACCAGGCAACCATTGATGCGGCTATGCTCAGGATAAAAGCAATTGTAACTGTGCCGGAAGCCGGCCAGATCTATAAAGGCAAGGTAAAATCCATAGTTCCGTTCGGTGCATTTGTTGAAATCCTCCCGGGAAGAGAAGGGCTTCTTCATATTTCTGAGATTGAATGGAGGCGCCTGGGCACACCTGATGAAGTACTGAAGGAAGGACAGGAAGTTGAGGTCAAATTGCTGGAGATTGATAATAATGGTAAAATGAAGCTCTCACGTAAAGCCCTGCTTCCAAGACCTGAAAGAAATCCACAGCAGCAGAAAGATCAGCCTGAGAGGGGAAATCGTTGAAACGATTCTTTACATGATCTTGACCATGGATTACAACTTTATTGTAATAGAAGGCAATATCGGATCAGGAAAAACTTCCCTTGCGGGAATGATAGCCGAAAAACATGGTACAAGACTGTTGCTTGAACAATTTGATGATAATCCGTTTCTGCCCAAATTCTATCAGGATCCCGACAGGTATTCCTTCCCACTGGAGCTTTCTTTCCTGGCTTCAAGGTACAATCAGCTGAATAAAGAGCTCTCAAATATCGATCTTTTTAAACCTCTTGTGGTAGCAGACTATATTTTTTCAAAATCACTGATATTTGCAGGCGTTACCTTAAAGCCGGAAGAATATACACTTTACAGGCAGATTTTTAATATTATCAACAGGAACCTGCCTAAACCCGACCTTCTGGTATACCTGTATCTGCCTGTCGACAAGCTGATTGACAATATCAGGAGCAGAGGACGGGATTTCGAAATGGGCATCCTGCCAGAATATCTTGAAAAAATACATTTGAGTTATATGAACTGGCTAAACTACCAGCGGGATATTAAAATACTGATAGTTGACAGGAGTGGTCTGGATTTCGTAAATAAGAAAGAAGATTTTAATAAAATTGAGGATTGCATATTCGGGAAAAAAATGAAAATTGGCATAAACAGGCTTCTTTTGTCCTGATTTGGTGCGTCAAATTTGATTGAAAGTTTTTATTTCTTGAAAAACATTAGTAAATTTGTATAAATAATCATTTTTAACCTCGAGATTAACCTAAATAACCAAGTAATTATGAAAAAAATTAGCATTTTTTTAACCCTTTTTGCTGCCATGCTTCTTGCCGTTAGTTGCGGTGGCCCGAAAAAAATGGCAGATAACGCCTCACTTGTGAAATACAAAGTGACCCCAAGCCCTCTTGAACTGCATGGAGGCAAAGTGGCTTTAACAGTTGATGTAAATTATCCGGAAAAATATTTCCATAAGAAAGCCATTGTTACAGCAACTCCGTTCCTGAAATATGCTTCAGGCGAAACAGATCTGAAATCTCAGACACTGCAGGGTGAAGCCGTAGAAGATAATTATAAAGTTATCTCGTACACAACAGGCGGAAGTTTTTCATATTCAGATGAATTTGAATATAAGCCTGATATGATGAGATCTGAACTTTTTGTAAAAGGTGAAGCAAAAGTCAAAAATAAAACTGTAAGTCTACCGCCGGTAAAAATTGCTGATGGAATCATTACAACTCCGTTGCTTGTAATGGTTGATCCAAAACCTATCTATTTCGGACATAATTTCGTTCGGATTACCGCCGGAACATATGAGGCTGACATTCATTATGTTATCAACCAGTCTGATGTTAGGCCATCAGAGTTAAAACAGAGTGATATTGTCGGAATGAAGGATTTTATTGTAAATGCAAATAAGGATGAAAGAACTACCCTGAAAGGTATCAAAGTTTCTGCATATGCATCACCAGACGGACCCCTTGACCTGAATACAAAACTTTCAGGAAACAGGGGAGGTTCAGCAACTACATTTGTCAAGAAAGATCTGAAGACCGCGAAAGTTAAGGTTCCGACAGATGCAGAATTCTTCTCGCTGATATCAACTCCAGAAGACTGGGAAGGATTCAAGAAACTTATGGAAGAATCAAATGTACGTGACAAGGATGTGATACTTCGCGTACTTTCAATGTATTCTGATCCGGTTGTTCGTGAAAGAGAGATCAAGAATGTAGCTGCAGCATACGAGGAAATGAAAGTTAGTATACTTCCAAAACTGAGAAGGTCAAAAATGACTGTTGATGTTGAGAAAGTTGGCTGGTCAGATGCTGAGTTAGTCGATCTGGTTAACAGGGATCTTGATAAACTGGAAATGGAAGAATTTTTCTATGCCGCAACCCTTGTCAGTGATAATCCAACCAAACTGAAAATTTATCAGAAAGCAGCTGAGAAATATCCAGACTGCTTAAGAGCATACAACAATGCCGGATGTGTCCTGTTAGCAATGAACAGGGTCTCAGATGCTAAACAGCAATTTCAGAAAGCTCTGGAGCTTAAAGATCATAATACAATTAAAAATAACCTTGGTGTTGTAGCACTGCTCGAGAAAGACATGGAAAAAGCTGAACAGATGTTTACCTCATCAATGGGAGCCGGACCTGAAGTAAATTATAACCTTGGTATTATCAAGATCATGCAGGGAGATTATGAATCTGCTCAGAATTATTATGGCAATACGGTAAGCTTTAACTCAGCTCTGGTAAAATTGCTACAGGGAAATCCTGCTCCGGCAATCGAAACGCTGAAGAAAATCGAAGATCCGGGTGCTAAAGTTTATTATCTGATGGCAGTTGCAGCTGCAAGAGACGGTGATGTTGAGCTTATGTACAATTCACTGCGTGCAGCGATCGCCAGAGATGCATCCTTAAAGGCCTATGCCCTGAAAGATGTTGAATTCTACAAATACTTTGAAGAAAATTTGTTTAAGGAAATAATGTTGTAATTATTTGGACCATACAGGTTAAAAAACGGCTTGCCATAAGGCAGGCCGTTTTTTTTTCACTTCTGGGACATAAATTTTTATTAATCTGTCCCATTATAACTTATCTTGCTTTTAGACTTCCTGGATGTATCTGTTTCTTTATCTGTCCCACTTCAGCTGACGAAATGCTTCCCATAGCACTACTCCTGCGCTTACTGAGATGTTAAGTGAGTGTTTTGTTCCAAACTGCGGAATTTCCAGGCAGGAATCACATTCATCAACAATTGCCTGGTCCACACCACGCACTTCATGCCCAAAAACGAAAGCATACTTTTTCTCAGGATCAATCCTGAAATCTTTCAGTGATACGCTTCCGGTTGTTTGTTCCACTGCGATTAGCGCATACCTTTTTTCCTTTAATGTCCTGACTGCATCTATAGTATTTTTAAAATACTCCCATTCAACAGATTCCGTCGATCCCAACGCTGTTTTGTGAATGTCTTTATGAGGGGGTGTAGCGGTAATTCCGCATAAATATATCTTTTCTATCAGGAAGGCATCTGCTGTACGGAAAACTGATCCGATATTATTCAAACTGCGGACATTATCAAGAATAATAATGAAAGGGGACTTGTCAGCCCTCCTGAAATCCTCAGGACTCAACCGATTAAGCTCACTGTTTTTAAGTTTTCTCATGAAATTATACTGGCTCTAAGAATAAACTTACAATTTTTAAGTCTTCTGATGAAATTATTCTGGTTGCAGGTGTTATTATATTATCAGATATGGAGAAAAACCAGATCAAAATAAATGATTTTTAGAGATATTTGATGAGAAGAAGGGATTAAAAATATTGATACTTTAGCCGATAATTTCCTTAATGAGATTTCATACTCATGAATATACACGAATACCAGGCAAAATCAATTTTAAGACAATTTGGAGTTCCCGTTCCGGCAGGAATTGTGGCTATTACATCGAAAGAAGCAGTCAATGCTGCGAAACAGATCCAGGAAGCAACAGGTACAGGGACATGGGCAGTTAAGGCACAGATCCATGCCGGCGGCCGCGGTAAAGGAGGAGGTGTAAAGATTGCCAGAACAGTTCAGCAAGTCGGAGAATATGCTGATGAGATCCTGGGTATGACCCTGGTGACTCACCAGACCGGCCCCGGGGGGAAAAAGGTTTCCAAAGTGCTTATTGAACAGGGAATTTATTATGAAGGAGAAGCCAAAGTCAGGGAGTTTTATATCAGCCTTCTGTTGAACAGGTCAACCGGCAGGAATATATTTATGTATTCCACCGAAGGGGGAATGGATATTGAAAGTGTAGCGGCAAAAACGCCGCATCTGATCTTTCAGGAAGAAATAAATCCATCACTGGGGTTTCAGCCATTTCAGGCACGACGCATATCATATAACCTGGGTCTGGATGGGGAAGCTTTTAAAAGAATGACTAAGTTCTTGACTGCACTTTATGATGCTTACATTGGGGCCGATGCATCTCTGGTTGAGATAAATCCCGTGGTCAGAACGTCTGATAACCTTATCCTGGCGGCAGATGCTAAAATCAACCTTGATGATAATGCGCTTTTCAGGCACCCTGATTATGCTGCAATGCGTGATATATCAGAAGAAGAGGAATCGGAGGTGGAAGCAGGAAAGTATAACCTGAATTTCATTAAACTTGATGGAAATGTCGGTTGTATGGTGAACGGGGCAGGACTTGCTATGGCCACTATGGATATAATCAAACTTTCCGGGGGAGAACCGGCAAATTTCCTTGATGTTGGAGGATCAGCGAATGCCAGTACTGTTGAAGCAGGTTTCCGGATCATACTTAAGGATCCAAATGTAAAAGCCATTCTGATAAATATTTTTGGCGGAATTGTCAGATGCGACCGGGTGGCGCAGGGTGTTGTGGATGCTTATAAGTCGGTTGGTAATATTAATGTCCCGGTAATAGTCAGACTGGAAGGAACAAACGCGAAGGAAGGTAAGTCCCTGCTGGACAAGTCTCGGCTTAAAGTATTTTCAGCTGTCTCACTGCAGGAAGCTGCAGATCTTGTTAAGAGCTCTTTTTAATATATATGGCATAAAAATTGATTTATCAGGTATATAATTTTTTCGATGTTTAAAAAGGCGATTATAGCGGTTTGTATAGTGCTTTTCAGTTTTATAAGTTATGCCCAGGATTCGGTTCGGACATCAGCGGATGTCTATGTTGCCAAAGCTGTAATTATTGATGGAGATACCTTATGGGTTGCAGATCTTGATGAAGTTTATATTTTCCCGGAAAAAACTTTTGAAAATTTACATCAGAAAAGAAAATATAGCAGGTTGATAATGAATGTAAAGAAAGTTTATCCATGGGCGCAACTGGCAGGTGATATTATGGAAGAAGTCAATAATCACCTGCTTACCCTTGAAACAGATAAGGAAAAGAACGATTATTTAAAACTGGTCGAAACAGACCTTCTGGATAATTATACAGATCAAATAAAGAAATTGACTGTCACACAGGGTAAAATTCTTGTTAAGCTTATAGACAGGCAGACGGGTGAAACCTCCTATGAAGTACTCGAGTTTTACAGGGGCAAATTCAGTGCTTTTTTCTGGCAGGCCCTTGCCAGGTTGTTTGGTTCAAGCCTCAAACTGGAATATGATCCTTATGGTGAAGACAGACTGATAGAGGAAATTGTTCTTCAGATAGAGTCGGGGCAGCTGTAAAAGCGTTTGATACAAAACCTTGATTAATTATTTTGTTTCACCAGGTGAAATAAATAAATCCTATGAACAAGAAATAAGAACTTAAATTGATGAAGAGAACATTTATTGCCATCAGGATTCATCCCGGTGAGAAAATGCGGGAGGTTTTGGAATATTTCAGGCAAACTCTATCGCAGGAAAAAATCAAGTGGGTTGATCCTGAAATCATGCATATAACAATTGCATTTCTGGGTGATACTGATGAAAAAATTATCACTTCAGTCAAAGATATCATTCAGCAAGTCTCACAAGACAATCCTCCATTTGAACTTGTTTTCAGGGGGGCAGGGGTATTTAAGAATCTTCGTGATCCGAGAGTGATATGGATAGGAACAGAGATTAATCAGGTTATGCAAAGCCTTAAGGCAGGTCTGGATAATGAGCTGTCCCGGTTTGGATTTGAAAAAGAAAGCAGGGAATTCAGGCCTCATCTGACTTTGGGACGTATTAAGTGGATAAAGAACATATCTGCTCTGGAAGAAGCAATAAAACTATATAAAGATCAGGAAGTACAAAAGGAGCTCATCAATGAGATAATCTATTATGAGAGCATTCTTAAGCCAGAAGGACCGTTATATCTGCCTCTCCTGAGTGCACCTCTGAAAAAGAAGGATTAGAATATTGATGGATCAGACATGTTTACCGCTGAAGATCTTTACCAGGGTATAAATCAAGATCTGAAAATCGACAAAAAGTGACATGTTCTCCATATAGATCAGGTCGTACTCGAGACGTTTGATCATCTCATCCACGTTTTCCGCATAGCCGAACCTGACCTGCCCCCAAGAGGTAATACCTGGCTTAACCTTATGAAGATGCACATAATAAGGTGCCTTTTTTACGATCTTATCTATAAAGTATTGCCTCTCAGGCCGTGGGCCGACCAATGACATTTCACCCTTGATTACGTTCCAGAAATTAGGGATCTCATCAAGTTTTCTTTTTCTGAGGAAACTACCAAAAAGAGTAAGGCGGGGATCATTTTTTTTCGTCAGTTCAGGGCCGTTCAATTCAGCATTCTCGCACATGGAACGAAATTTAAAAAGAATGAAGGGCTTTCCATAACGGCCAATCCTTTCCTGCCTCAAAAACACAGGGCCTTTGGAAGTAACTTTTATCCCTATCACTATGAATAAAATCAAAGGGCTTAAAATAATTAATACCAGGATTGAAGATACAATGTCAATAATCCTTTTGAGGTTGGCCTGCCAGTGAGGCATCAGGTCACGGGAAATAGTTATCAGTGGTGCGCCGTAGATTGTCTGAATCTTGACTTTCCCGGTAAGAATATCATGAAGGTCAGGAATGGCTTTAATTGTTACATTACATTCGTGCAGGGTATTTATTATCTTGTTGATATCCTGATGTTCAGATGATTCGAGAGCAATAATGACTTCTTCAATTTTATTTTTTCTGACAATCTTTTTCAGATCGGCAAATACTCCGAGTTGAGGTAAATAAAGGTCAAGCTGATTTTTCTTTCCTTCCTCAACCTGTACGAATCCAATTATTTTGTTTCCGGCAGCTGATTCCGGACGCTCCAGCTCTGAATATATCTCAAATGCCTTATCACTGCTTCCAACCAGAAGAGTATTGAATGTAATGACTTTTTTTCTGATTTTCGTTTCCGTATTGGCAGTGATGATATACCTCGGAATATATGTCAGTATCAGGTGCAGAAAAAACAATACCAGGAAAGAGGTATAATAATTTGTGTAAGAAACAATTACATCATCGAGGATTAGGGCAAAGAATAAAATAGTGACGCCCACAAGACTGAAAATGAAAGTCTGGCCTAAATCATTCAGTTTTGATTTGTGAAAAGGATCCCTGTAAAAGCCCGATAAATAATACAATACCGCCCAGAACAGCGGTATGATCATTATTCCAAAGATAAATTTTGGTCCAAGGTCGAGTGGTATTTTGTAACCAAAAATGCGTGGCTCAAGAAAAGTTTTTCTGTAGATAAAAAATAGGCCCCAGCTAAAAGCGGCTGCAATAAGGTCGGCCAGCAGGTAGCGGAGTACGTAGTATTTTCTATTCACCTGATGCGTTATTTGTGTCTTTATATTCCATAAGTGCAAAAATAAAGACAATTAATTAATTATAACCTGATTAAAGAATATCAGGAATAAAACGGATTCATAATTATTTAAGTACACTAAGACAGTGAAATTCTGATACCAGTGAAGTTAGATAAAAATCAGGAGAATTCCATTTCAGGCGGGGTACAGCTCATAACAGATTTTTTCCAGGATTTTCCGGGAGATATAATAAGCCTGGTAACCGCTCTGGGATTGATTCAGATGGAAAGTATTTGTAAGTATATTTTCCGCAAAACCGGACAATTCATCATCCATGGGTTGGTTTCCTGATACATTTATCAGGCTTGAAGAGTGATTTAGTTTTGAATCTTCAAAACCGGTGAAGCTCACCTGGCATGTTGCAAAATCGATATCTATATGCTGGTTTGCCTGGTGTACCCGGCAGATGAACCTGTCTGATTTCGCATACCTGCTTGAGGTTACATTGGCAACACAACCGTTATTGAATTCAATCCTTGCATTTATGACATCAGGAAGTCCATTATTCAGTGGAATACTTACTGCCTGTACTTTCTTCATGCCTGTCTGGTTAATGAAAACTGCAGGCTGTACACATTTATGAATGGAATCAATTAAAGGTTCGAGGCTGTCTGCTGATTCATTACGGATCTCAAGAAGAACCGGATTTCTTATATATTCAAGAGCTGCCTGCATGGCGGAATGGTACTGAACTGTTTGAATAACCTTAAATATGACATTGGCTTCCTCGGAAAGCTTGAACAGATGATCAACAGATTCAAAATCGAGATTCAGTGGATTGCCTGCAAGGATATGTTTGGAATGTTTTAAAGCCAGAATTATCAGATTATGAACTTCACTGGTTATCCTCGGGAAGATCAGGGCTTCGGAGATGTTTAAAAACTCTCTGTATTCCTTGAGCCGTGAAATATCTGTCTGAATATTCTCGCCTGTTGATTCTGCCGGCGGAAGATGATAAAGTCCCGACAGTGAGAAATCACGTGACCGGTTGATTGCATCTGCGTAAACACCTGAATCAGATTCATTATCAATTAATCCGACTTTAATCATTCAGAATCAGAGTTTGTGCAAACTTATAGCATTTAGTGACCTTTCATTTATTTTTTTTTCAACTACAGGACAAATTCTGTTGATAAAGTTAATTTTGTAAGCTGTCAGATTTGTCATTATGGAGGATACATTCAGGCATAAAGGTTTACGCAGAAAACTGGTTGAAACAGTAAGAAGTAAAGGCATTACAGATGAGAATGTGCTTAATGCCCTGGACATAGTACCACGTCACATTTTTATGGACAGCAGTTTCATTAAATTTTCATATCAGGACCAGGCTTTCCCGATCGGAGCCGGACAGACTATTTCCCAGCCTTATACTGTGGCTTTTCAGACGCAGCTTCTTGAGGTTAAACCAAATGATAAGATACTTGAGATAGGGACCGGTTCAGGGTATCAGACTGCAATCCTTCTTGAGCTTGGAGCGAGAGTTTACACAATTGAACGGCAGCGGGAATTATTTCTCAAGGCTCAGGACCTCCTGGGACAGCTGGGGTATAAGCCGCATTTCTTTTTCGGTGACGGGATGGAAGGGAAGCCTGCATATGGTCCGTATGATAAAATACTGATCACGGCGGCAGCAGACCAGATCCCTGAAAAACTTCTTCAGCAATTAAGGATCGGAGGGATAATCGTGGTCCCGGTTGGCGGACGGTTTTCACAATCAATGATTAAAATTGTTAAAGAATCCGAATCAAACTTTAAAAAAACCAGTCACGGTGCATTTGTTTTTGTCCCTTTACTAAAGGGCACCGAAGGCTGAACAAATAATTTCCAACAGATGATTACTGTAAGAGTTCTGGTTTTTAACCCGTTTAGTGAAAACACATATATTGCCTCTGATGACACAGGGGAATGCATTATCATTGATCCGGGCTGTGAAAATGACGGGGAGCGGGAGGAACTGCAATCTGTGCTGAAAAAGAACGGGCTGAAGCCTGTTAAGATTATAAACACTCATTGTCATATCGACCATATCCTGGGCAATGCATTTGTTAAGGATACTTTTTCAGTTCCTCTGCTGATACACAAACGTGAGCTTCCTTTGCTTACAAATTTTGTTCAGCAGGGAGCGTTTTTTGGCCTTGAAACCGGCAGTCAGGTGGAACCTGATTCTTTTATCGAAGAAGGGGATACTGTCAAGTTTGGGGCATCAGAGTTTGATTGTCTGCATATACCCGGACACTCACCAGGAGGCATTGCACTTGTCAGCCGTCAGGAAAAAATTGCATTTACAGGTGATACCCTGTTTCAGGGAAGTATCGGAAGATCTGATCTTCCGGGAGGTGATCATAACCTGCTGGTTAAATGCATCAGGGAAAAATTGCTTACCCTGGATCCGGCCACTGTTATATATCCCGGCCACGGGCCTGAAACAACAGTTGCAGAAGAACGCAGGACCAATCCATTTCTTATTTGAGAGTATTATTCAACATATTTAAATTCTCAGCCGAAATAAAACTTAATACTATATTTGGACACTATTAATTCTATTCTGATGTCATCAACAGATTTTTCAAGCAGGCATCTTGGCCCGAGGGAATCAGAAATACCACAGATGCTTAAAAAGATTGGGGTTCAATCACTTGATGAACTTATAAAGAAAACTATACCTGCATCTATACTTAATGAACAGCCGTTGAAACTCCCTGGTGGATTGAGTGAGCATGAATATCTTGACAGCCTGAGGGCTATTGGTGCGAAAAATAGATTATTCAAAACGTACATTGGATTGGGCTATTATAATACTGTCCTGCCGCCGGTCATTCAGAGAAATATACTTGAAAATCCAGGATGGTATACATCATACACACCTTACCAGGCAGAGATTTCTCAGGGACGACTGGAGGCATTGTTAAATTTCCAGACGATGGTTATGGAACTGACCGGTATGCCGATTGCGAATGCATCGCTCCTGGACGAGCCAACAGCAGCGGCAGAGGCAATGCTAATGATGTTCAATGTCCGTTCACGTGAAATGGTCAAGAGAGGTGCAAACAAGTTCTTTGCGGACAAAAATATTTTTCCCCAGATCCTCGATCTTCTTAAAACCCGGGCGAAACCATTGAATATTGAGCTTGTTACAGATGACTGGAGGAAATGCAAACTGACCGGTGATTTTTTTGGTTTAATTCTCCAATATCCTGCGGCAGACGGGAAGGTGATAGATTACAGCAGTTTTCTGGAATCGGCGCATGCCCTTAATATTGTTACGTGTATAGTTTCTGATCTGTTAAGTCTGACCATGCTTAAGCCCCCGGCTGAGTGGAATGCCGATATAGTTGTCGGATCAACTCAGAGATTCGGACTCCCCATGGGATACGGCGGTCCCCATGCAGGTTATCTTGCCACCAGGGACGCATTCAAAAGAAGCATGCCCGGAAGGATAATCGGAGTGTCGATGGACCGTCATGGAAAACCAGCACTGCGAATGGCGCTTCAGACCAGGGAACAGCATATCAAACGGGAAAAAGCGACATCAAACATATGCACCTCTCAGGCCCTTTTAGCCATAATGGCCGGTATGTATGGTGCATGGCATGGACCGGATGGATTGAAAGAAATTGCTTCGCGGATTCATTGCCTGACGGTAATGCTTTCTGAAAAGCTCAGGGAACTGGGCTATTCACAGGATAATCAGGAGTTCTTTGATACCGTTAACATTAAAATGCCTCAACTGGTTCATTCAGAATATATTAAGAAGCTGGCGAGGGAAAGAAAGATTAACTTCCATTATCCTGATGATAACAGGGTGCAGTTAAGCCTGGATGAGACTACAACCATCAGTGACATAAAGGATATCCTTGAGATTTTTGCTGTTCCTGTTGGCAGGAAGTACAGTCCCCTGTCGTTTGACCATGGCAGAACCTCAATCAGCAATAATAACCGCAGGTCATCGGAATTCATGAAGCAGAAGGTATTCAGCAGATATCATTCCGAAACTGAGATGATGAGGTATATCAAGAAGCTTGAGCGCAGAGATTTTTCACTTACACATTCCATGATTTCCCTGGGTTCATGTACAATGAAACTGAATGCGGCTGCAGAGATGTTCCCGTTAAGCTGGCCTGAGTTTTGTAATCTGCATCCTTTCGTCCCGATCGACCAGGCTGAAGGTTATCAGGAACTGATCAATGATCTGGGGAGGGATCTGAAAATAATCACAGGTTTCAGTGAGATCTCATTTATGCCAAATTCAGGTGCGGCAGGAGAATACACGGGACTTCTGGTTATCCGTGCCTTTCACGAAAGCCGGAATGAAAATCACAGGAATGTATGCCTGATCCCCTCCTCGGCCCACGGCACAAATCCTGCAAGTGCTGTTATGGCTGGCATGCAGGTTATTGCAGTAAAATGTGATGAAAATGGAAATGTCGATCTGGTTCACCTGAAGTCTCTGGCAGAAGAACATAAGTCTGACCTGGCGGCATTCATGATCACTTATCCTTCAACGCATGGTGTTTTTGAAGAGCAGATAAAGGAAATGGCAAAGATAATCCATGATTGCGGCGGCGAGGTGTATATGGACGGTGCGAACATGAATGCACAGGTAGGACTGACAAATCCTGCCCTGATCGGAGCAGATGTATGCCATCTGAACCTTCATAAGACTTTTGCCATTCCACATGGGGGAGGGGGCCCGGGAATGGGACCTATTGCCGTTGCTGAACACCTGGTGGAATTCCTGCCGACTCATCCACTTGTAGAGACTGGTGGTGTAAGGGGAATACCGGCAGTATCAGGATCACCCTGGGGAAGCGCCTTGATACTTACAATCTCGCATGCTTACATCAGGCTAATGGGTGGGAGGGGACTGACAGATGCTACACGTGTTGCAATACTGAACGCAAATTATCTTGCAGCCTCGCTGAAAAAATACTATAGTGTACTCTATACCGGGAAGAATGGATATGTCGGTCATGAAATGATCCTTGAATGCAGGAATTTCAAACAACTGGCAGACATAACCGAAAGTGATATAGCCAAACGGCTCATGGATTATGGTTTTCATGCTCCCACTCTTTCATTTCCCGTTCATGGGACTATTATGGTAGAACCCACTGAAAGTGAATCTCTTTACGAACTCAACAGGTTTGTCGAAGCATTAATATCAATCTACCTCGAAATCATGGAGATAACGGAGGGCAAAGCCGATCCCGCTGACAATGTACTGAAGAATGCTCCTCATACCGCTGAAGAGATAGCTTCCGGAAACTGGACTCATCCCTACAGCAGGGAAAAAGCTGCTTACCCGCTTCCCTGGATCGCCGACAATAAATTCTGGCCTTCGGTTGCAAGAATCGATGATGCTTACGGGGATCGCAATCTGGATTGCTCGTGTACCTCCCTCGAAGCATGGGGCGAAGAGCGGAGGGCGAAGGGCTGAGAGCGAAGAGCGAAGAGCGAAGAGCAGTAACTGCATATCATTCCCTGAGGCTTTTTCTGAAGGATATTATTCGTTTACTTAAAAGTTCTAATTCCTCTAACCTTTGTGATTTGGATTCTTCTGTAATATAATTTTTAAAACACAGGATAAAAATTATATTTGCGCATTCAAAGACAGATCTTCTTGAATAGTTTAAAAATACTGCAAAATCTTTATCCGAGAAGGATCCTGAACCTTCAGCGATATTGTTGGTAATGCTGAGAGCTGCATCCCTTAATTGATTGGAGAATCCATATAATCTCCTCTTATCCAATAAATCAGCAATGTCCAGAAGCTTAATCGTCACTTCAATAGCAAATTTCCAAATTTCAAGATTCTCAAATCTGAAAGTTGACATTTTAGCAGGTTTCGATTTATAATTATTAATCCATTGCATTAACTCAAATCGAATTCTTTCCGTATGTTATAAAACATTTTATAACTTTTAGTCTCATACTCTACGCTCTACGCTCTTAGCTCTATGCTCTTAGCCCTTAGCTTTCCGCTCTCCGCTCTCCGCTCCCCGCTAAAAAAATCCCCTACCTGCTTACGATAAATCATTGTTTTTTGGATAAAGGATTATAGAGATCCTATTTCTTA
>Ga0105095_10000626_pt1 | contig 17386 bp, 15 predicted proteins | sample PPLLak2March2015_2_FD_79180 | JGI IMG/M metagenome (GOLD analysis project Ga0105095, IMG submission 79180) | Freshwater sediment microbial communities from Prairie Pothole Lake near Jamestown, North Dakota, USA - PPLs Lake P8 Core (3) Depth... | ecosystem: Environmental > Aquatic > Freshwater >...
TATGAGCCCGAGCTCGAAGAGCTTCTTCACCGGGGCGGCGTCGATCTTCATCTCGCGTTCCATCCGCGATACGTGAGGCCCGATCTCGTTGCGGGCGAACTCCCGTACCGAACCGCGAAAGATGTCCTCTTCCTCGGAGAGCCTGGTGAGGATGGCGGTCGACGACATGGCTCAGTAGCGCGCGAGCTCGATTATGGCGGCTTCGAGGTCCGCGATCTGCGGGAGGATCGCGTCCTCGAGGTCGGGGTTGTAGGCCACCCAGCTGTCCTTCGCCGCGAGCCGCCGGACGGGGGCATCGAGGAAATCGAAGAGCTCGTCCGCGATCCGCGCCGCGATCTCCGCCCCGTAGCCGAAGCTCCTCACGTCCTCGTAGGCGACGAGGACCCGATTGGTCTTCTTCGTCGATTCCGCGATGGCGCTCCAGTCGTAGGGCGCGAGCGAACGCAGGTCGAGGATCTCGACGGAGACGCCCTGGGCCTCGGCCTTCTGCGCCGCGACCATGCTCCGATTCACCAGCGCTCCGTAAGTCACCAGGGTGAGTGTGGTTCCTTCGCGCACCTTGCGCGCCTTGCCGAACGGAATCATGTAGTCGGGACCGGGATAAGGCGCTTTGTTGTACGTCTGCCGGTAGAGGTGCTTGTGCTCGAGCACGATGACCGGATCGTCGCAGCGGATCGCCGTACGGAGAAGGCCGTTCGCGTCGAGGGCGTTCGAGGGCATGACGACCCGGAGCCCCGGGTTGTGAGTGAAGAACACCTCGCCCGACTGGCTGTGATAGATGCCGCCCCCGCGCAGGTAACCGCCGACCGGAACCCGGATCACGATCGGGGCCTTGAAGGCCCCGTTCGAGCGCCAGCGAAAAGTCGCGAGCTCGTTTCGAATCTGCATGAACGCGGGCCAGATGTAGTCGAGGAACTGTATCTCCACCACCGGCTTCAAACCGCGGACCGCGGCGCCGATGGCGAGACCGGCGATGCTCGCCTCCGCGAGAGTGCTGTTCCAGACGCGATCGCTTCCGAACTCGCGCTGCAGCCCGAGGGTCACCTTGAAGACCCCGCCCTTGCCCTTGACCTCGACGAGGTTCTCTTCCCGACTCGCGTCGGCGACGTCCTGCCCGAAGACAATGATACGGGAATCCCGCCTCATCTCGTCCCGGAGACAGGCGTTGAGGAGATCCACCATCGTGCCTTCGGCAGAGGGCGCCCTCTGCGGCTCGGTCTCGAAAGTCTTCGATGTCGGGTCCACCGTTGGGCTGTACATGTGGACGCCCCAGCTCTCCTTCGACGGCCACCGCATGGAGAGCGCCTGATCGGCCGCTTCCATCACCTCTTGATGCACGGCCTCTTCCAGGGAGACCAGGGAGGTCTCGTCGATGAGACGCTCGGAGACAAGCAGCTGCCGCATCCGCACGACGGGATCGCGCTTGGCTTCCTCCTCCCGCTCCTTCGCGGTCTTGTAGAGCCGCTCGTCGTCGGAGAGCGAGTGGGAATAAGGTCTTACGACGTGAGCGTGGGCGAGCGCGGGACCCCGCCCGGCACGCAGAAAGGCGACGGCGTCCCTCAGCCGGGCGTAGCTCTCCACGAAGTCGCACCCGTCGAACTCGGTGACGAAGAGATCGGGAAAGCTCCGCACCAGGCGCGAGATGTTCCCTCCGGCGGTCTGCTTCTCGACCGGGACGGAGATCGCGTAGTTGTTGTCCTCGATGAGAAACAGAACCGGGACTTTGTGCAGGCAGGCGTTGTTGAGCGATTCCCAGAACTCGCCTTCGCTGGTGGAGCCGTCGCCGCCGGAAACGTAGATGATCTCGTCGACGGCGCGAGAGGGCTTCGCGGCCGGCTCCGGCTCGCCGAGCTGGCGTCCGGCGATGCCCGCGCCCACCGCGTGAAGGAACTGGGTGGCGACGCAGCTCGACTGTGTCACCAGGTTCAGGTTCTTGTGGCCCCAGTGGGACGGCATCTGCCGTCCGCCGGACGCGGGATCGGCTCCGGCGCCCACGCTCGCGAGCAGCTGCTCGAACGCCGTCATGCCGAGCGCGAGGGCGAGGGCGCGATCGCGATAGTAGGCGAAGCACCAGTCGCGTCCGGGACGAAGGTGCATCGCGGCGGCCACGAGGACCGCCTCGTGGCCCACGCCGTTGATCTGAAAGAAAACCTTGTTCTGCCGTTTGAGCTGGATCTCGCGGTCGTCGATTCTTCGCGAGAGAAGCATGAGGCGATAGGCCTCCACCAGGTTGTCTCTGGTCAGGCCGTGGAAACGTCCCGCCACGTCGCGATCGCTTCGAATCGCAGGCTCGAGTTGTGGCTTCGACGCTCCCTCCATTTGCACCTCCGAGGCGATTATATATGAAACGCCGAAAGCCCTCGCCGAGTGTGGCTTACCGGACGGTAAGGTATCGAAAGCCCGCTCAGTTCCCGATGAGATCTTCGCGAGAGAGACCGCGGAAGGAGAGCAGGCGCTCGATCGATTCGTCGACCTTCACGTCAGGGGTCGAGGCGCCGGCGGTGATACCGATTTTGAGGGCCCCCGGCGGAAACCAATCGCGGCTCTCCTCTTCCTTGTCGGAATGGATGGGTTTGTGTCGGATAACGGTCGGAGAGATCAGGCGGTCAGAGTCCGAGATGTGGAACGTGGGAAACCTTTGGTCGCAGATCTCCGCGAGATGGGTGGTGTTGCTGCTGTTGTAGCCTCCGATCACCAGCATCAGATCGACACCCTCGCGGCAGAGCTCCAGGACCGCGTCCTGTCGCTCCTGGGTGGCGCTGCAGATGGTGTCGAAGCTCCGGAATCGGGCTTCCGCCTCCGCTTCGCCGTGGCGGCGAATCATCGCCTGGCGCAGCTCCTCGGCGATGGCGAGAGATTCAGTGCTGAGCATGGTCGTCTGGTTCGCGACCCCGATGAGCTCGAGGTGCCGGTCGGGGTCGAAGCCGGGAGACATGGCTTTCTCGAAGCGCTCGAGGAAGACCTCGCGATCGCCCTGACCCTCGATGTACCTGCAGACCACGTCGGTTTCGTCCATGTCGCGGACGACGAGGTAGTGGCCGCTTCGAGAGACGGTCGCCTTCGTCTCCTCGTGCCAGTACTTGCCGTGGACCACCGAGGTGAATCCCGTCCGGGCGTAGCGCTCGACGTTCTTCCAGACGTTCATCACCGATCCGCAGGTGGTGTCGACGAGGACCGCCTGCGTCTCCTTGAGGATATCGAGCTCGCCCATCGACACGCCGAAGGCGGGAAGAAGCACCACGTCGTCCGCGGTGACCGGACGGAACTTCTCCGGGGTTCCGTACGGGCCGCCGAGGAACTCGATCCCCATCTCCTCCAGGCGGCGGTTCACGTAGGGGTTGTGGATGATCTCGCCGGTGATGAAGATGCGTTTTCCGGGAAAGCGGCTGCGGGCCTCGTAGGCGTACTCCACCGCGCGGTCGACTCCGTAGCAGAAACCGAACTCCTTCGCCAGCCGGAACGTCAGCTCGCCCGCGGCCAGAGTGAATCCGTGGGTCCGGGCGAAGTCGACGATGAGCCCCTTGTAGTCCTTGCGCAGGGGCTCTCGAACCTCATCCTTGAGCCCGAGGCCCTTTCGGAAGATCTTGCTCTCGGCTTCGACCTGTCCCATGTCAGCACAAGTATAGCGGAATGGAGGTGGCGGGTCGCCACCGGGAGCACTACCGATTCACCTGTGGGTTTTCGAGTCAGCCCTCCGACAAACGGAGCAAGTACCCCCGTTCTTCGCGCAGTTCGTGCAGCTGCTGCAGTTCTTGCACGCTCGGCACGTTCCTTTCGGATTGCACCTGGCCGCCAAGGCATCGCCGGCGAGCAACATCGCGACTGCGAGTGCGATTAGATATCTCGTGGTGTCCTCCTCTTAACCCTCAGGATGAAACGTTCGTGGCATTCTTCAGCACGTTGTACGTGAACCATCCATCACCAGTGATCAGCGTTTTGGGTTTCGCTGTTGCCTGCTCCTGCTGGATGACCACGCCGTCTTCGTATGGGTGGATTGCAACAACCTTGTCGAGTCGAACACGAAATCCCTTTCCTGATCCGCTGAGGTAGAGATTCTTGTTCGTCACGCCGAAGAGCCCAGTGCCCATGAGCACGGTCTCCACCGTATCCACCGGGTTTCCCTTGAACGCCCCAACGCGGTAATAGACGCCTTTCGCGATTCGGATGCTCGCGCCTGAAGATCGGCCCACGAACTGGCGGCGCTTCTGGTCTTCGTAATACTTCGTGTCTGGGAAGACCCAAATCAACTGCTCGCTCTTCTGGAAATTGAAAGGCAAATCACCCTCGATCTTCAATCGAGAAGGGATGCGTCCGTTGAGTAGATCTCGTAGTGCCCCACCTTTCGCCAGGCGCATCCATGCGCCCTTTCGGTCAAGCTGCGCCTGGCCGAGTCCAAACCCCGAGGCGAAGGTCGCGAGCCGCGACTCCTCCGACTCATCGAGATGCCCGTCCTCTAGAAATTTCTCGACGGTTTGTTCCCAGCCGACAATGACGGCCTCCAGAATGGACGCCTTGTCGTGGAAACTCTGGCGAGCCATTTGCGTGAGCTCGCGCTCGAGCTCTGGCACCGCCGTTTGTTCGACGATTCCCTTCGTGACTGCGGATAGCAACTCGGTCCAGCCGGACTCTCGCTTTGCGTGGCACTCCTTGTGGAAGTTTCGTAGGAGGCTGGCCTTCTCGCCACAGTAAACACATTTGCCCATTGCGACCCGACTTTTCCTGCTGTAGTGGGAAAAGATATCAAACTGTGGGTAGCGTAGTCCACCCCGGGAAATGCATGACAATGGTCACTTTGATTGCAAGGCTGCCTACTACTGGATTGGTCGTTTTCTTCGAATCTTGGATATAATCAGCGCTCAGGAGATCGATAAATGCAAGACCCTCTCATCACCGGGCCGCGCAAGAAGAAGCCGAAGCTTCTGGCCTACGTAGACAAGGGCAAGTGCTTCGGCCGCGGGTGCGAGATGTGCATCCACGTCTGCCCGGTCAAGGACTGCATCTACCTCGTTCCCGATCCCGAGCCGGGGTCGATGATCGAAGTCTGCGAGATCAACATCGATACCTGCATCGGCTGCCAGCTCTGCGCCAAGTTCTGTCCGCCCGACTACGACGCGGTTCACATGTTTCCCTTCGACGAGGCCGTTCGCCTCGCCGATGCGGAGGAGGGCAACTTCGAGTATCGGATCTACGACAAGAAGGACGGCGGAGCCATTCCCGCGTGAGGCCGGGCCTCCTCGCGGCCTGACCCCCGCAAGAAGCGTCTACCTACCTCGACGGTAGGTATGCAGTGTAGAGAAAGCCGACACTAACGGATGGCGGGTCTCGGATCGAGGGGTGTCCCATTGCTCGTCTATCTCAAAACTAACCTTGCGACAAAGCCGTTCAGACTACCGACAACCCATCCCCCGACTGCGACGATCGGCGAGAACAGTGCAACAAAGATGGTGCCACCGAGGATCATCATGCCGAACGCGCTCACAGCAGCAGACAGAAAGGTCATGTCTGGTGGCAGGGCCGGCGCCAGTTTCATTGGCAGGAAAAGAAGACAGGATACGTAGACGACGCCAATGCCGTATAAGATTCCAAACTTGGCTAGCCGCAGATTGGAGCGCGGATTACTTGCGATGAAGCGGGTGAAGACAAAGCTCAAAATGAACGCCGCGATGAGAGAAACTATGAGTACGCAACTATCGTACGACCACGGCGGCCCCTTGAAGACTGCGCCTGCCTGCCGGATCATTTCGGGAAGGAGCAGATCTTTCGCGGAGAGTTCTCCCCGTATTGCTGGAATCAACCCGAACGCAAGGGAAGAGCAATAAACTGCCCAAAATCCGTTTACAACGGCCATGCCAAGGTGGAATCCGCCTCTCCTCACTTCAGGCGCGCCCCCTCTCTCCCAAAATTCCCGCATAATTCTGGCGTCGAGGGCCTTCCTCGTGGCTCCAGGCTCGCGCTCGGTCTCGACGGCGGCTTCAGGCTCCAGCTTCCCCGCGTGGGCGTGTACTGGCTCCAGGGGATCGAGGACCTACTTTCCAAGATTGTTACCATATAGATACATCCGGACCGTTCATACTGAAAGTCTACCTAAAGCTGAAGAAGAAGGGGAAAGAAGCCATAGCCGATCACCATGACTCCTCTCCCCTTGCCTTCACTCTACTTGCATAGACGAGAAAATCGAGGGGAAGACTCCCTACCAAATTGCTGATAGGCGGCTACTGCTCCAAGACTGCTCCAGAAAGGATGGAATGGAGTTTCGAGGAAGGAGGGAAAACTACGATAAACTGACGAATTGGATTTAGAGATGCCGCGTGAAACGTCCGATTCGTCCTTACAATCCGAGGAGAGTTACCCGTTGCCCACGAGGCGTGCGGGCGCGTTCCGCGTAGCCGCGAGCTTCGAGCCCAGCGGGGATCAGCCGGCGGCCATCCGCGACCTCGCGAACGGTCTCGAGACCGGGGTCCGCGACCAGGTTCTCCTGGGAGTGACGGGCTCGGGAAAGACGTTCACCATAGCGAAAGTGATCGAGGCGGTGAACCGCCCGACGCTGGTCATCGCCCACAACAAGACGCTGGCGGCGCAGCTCTATCAGGAGTTCAAGGAATTCTTTCCCGAAAACGCCGTCGAGTACTTCGTCAGCTACTACGACTACTACCAGCCGGAGGCCTACGTCCCCGCGAGCGACACCTACATCGAGAAGGAAGCCACGATCAACGACGAGATCGACCGCATGCGCCTCTCGGCGACGCGATCGCTCTTCGAGCGCGAGGACGTTCTCATCGTGGCCAGCGTCTCCTGCATCTACGGCCTCGGCTCTCCCGAGGCCTACTACGGGATGCTCGTGCACCTCGATCAAGGTTCCGAAGTGGATCGTTCGGAGGTGCTGCGGAAGCTGGTCGAGATCCAGTACGAGCGCAACGACTACGAATTGAAGCGGGGCACGTTCCGCGTCCGCGGCGACGTCATCGAGATCGTGCCCGGGTACGACGACCTCGGGGTCCGGATCGAGCTCTTCGGCGATCAGGTGGAAGGCATCTCCCAGTTCGACCCCCTTACCGGCAAGAAGCTCTGGCCGATGCGCAAGGTGACGATCTTCCCCAAGACCCACTACGTCTCGTCGCGGGAGCGCACGCTCAAGGCCGTTCAGTCGATCCGCGAGGAGCTCGACTGGTTCCATCGCCAGCTGGTCTCCGAGGGGAAGCTCCTCGAGGCCCAGCGGCTGCAGCAGAGGACGCTTTTCGATCTGGAGATGCTCCAGGAGGTCGGCTACTGCCACGGCATCGAGAACTACTCGCGCCACTTCACCGGCAGAAAGCCGGGTGAGCCTCCTCCGACGTTGATGGACTACCTGTCCAAGGACACGATGGTGGTGATCGACGAATCGCACCAGACCATCCCCCAGGTGCGAGGCATGTATCACGGCGACCGCTCGCGGAAGGAGACCCTGGTACAGTACGGGTTTCGTATGCCCTCGGCGCTCGATAACCGGCCCCTGAACTTCTCCGAGTTCGTGGGCCGCGTCGGTCAGACGATCTACGTGTCCGCGACTCCGGGACCTTACGAGCTCGAGCGAAGCGAGGGGGTGGTGGTCGAGCAGATCATCCGCCCCACCGGACTCATCGACCCCGAGGTCGAAGTCCGGCCGGTGACGGGCCAGGTGGACGACCTCCTCCACGAGATCCGGGAGCGGGCGGCGAGGAACGAACGGGTGCTGGTCACGACGCTGACCAAGAGGATGGCGGAGGACCTGACGGAGTACTACGCGGAGATCGGGGTGAGGTGCCGCTATCTGCATTCCGACATCGATACCCTGGAGCGCGTCAAGATCCTCCGGGAGCTGCGGCTCGGCGAGTTCGACGTGCTCATCGGCATCAACCTGCTTCGCGAAGGGCTCGACCTGCCCGAGGTCTCCCTGGTCGCCATCCTCGACGCCGACAAGGAAGGCTTCCTGCGGTCCGGCGGGTCTCTCATCCAGACCATCGGCCGCGCCGCGCGGAACGTCGGAGGAAAGGCGATCCTCTATGCCGACGTCGAGACCGACTCCATGAGGTACGCGATCGGAGAGACCGCGAGGCGGCGGCGCGTCCAGGAGGACTACAACCGGAAGCACGGCATCACTCCGGAATCGATCGTGAAGTCCATCCGCGGCGGCATGGGGGGCGCGGGCGACACCGGCGCCGGCATCGACCAGCGGGTGGCGGAGGAGGCGCCTCTTTTCGGAAGCCCCCAGGAGATCGAGCGCGAGGTCGAACGGCTGACCAGACAGATGAAGAAGGCCTCGAAGGAGCTCGAGTTCGAGAAGGCGGCCGAGCTTCGAGACCGCATCCGAGAGCTCAAGCAGCTCGAGCTCTTCGAAAGCTGACCCGGACGGAGACGTGATCGATTCTCTCGCACTGGGAATGAAGCGCAGGCTCCTGAGCATCCAGGAGTTCTCCAAGCTTTCGTTCCAGTCGGTCGTAACCCTCATTTCGCGGCCGCTGTACTGGCGGGACACGTTCGATCAGATGGACTCCATCGGCGTGGGCTCGCTCACCATCGTCTGTCTCACCGGGCTCTTCACCGGGATGGTGCTGACGGTCCAGACGTCCGCGACCCTCGACGCCTTCGGCGCGAGGCCCTACGTGGGACGGATGGTGTCGTTATCGATGATCCGGGAGCTCGGTCCGGTGCTCACCGCGCTCATGGTGTCCGGGCGGGTGGGCTCGGGAATGGCGGCGGAGCTGGGCTCGATGGTGGTGACCCAGCAGATCGACGCCATGCGCTCGCTGGGTACGGACCCCATCCGGAAGCTCGTCGTTCCCAGGCTCCTCGCCGGACTGGTCATGGTGCCGGCGCTCACGGTTCTGAGCAACGCCGTGGGCCTCATCGGAGGCTATCTGGTGGCGCGCTTCACTCTCCGGCTCGCGACCAGCCTCTACTGGCACTCAGCCCTCGATGCCATCCAGGTTCACGATCTGTTCATGGGACTGGCCAAGCCCATCGTGTTCGGCTATATCATCGTCACCGTCGGCTGCTATCAGGGACTGAACACCACGGGCGGAACCCGCGGCGTCGGGGAGTCCACCACCCAGTCGGTGGTGACGGCCTCGATCATGATTCTGGCGTCCGACTATTTTCTGAACCTGCTCATCCTCAGGTTCGTGTATCCCTGACCATGCCCTTTCCCGTCATCTCGTTCCAAGACGTCTACTACGCTTATCCCGGCACGGAAGAATACGCGCTCAAGGGCATCACCTTCGAGGTGACTGCGGGGACGACGGAGATAATTCTCGGGGGCAGCGGATCGGGTAAGTCCACAATCCTCAAGCTGGTTCTCGGTCTCATCAAGCCCGAGTCCGGCGCGATCGAGGTGGATGGGGTGGACATCTCCCGGATGGAGGAATCCGACTTGATGAATGTTCGGGCGGCGATGGGTATGGTGTTCCAGGAAGGGGCGCTCTTCGATTCTCTGACCGTGGCCGAGAACGTCGGGTTCCGGCTCACCGAACAAGATCAACTGTCCGACGAAGCCCTCGAGAGCCGGGTGCGCAGCGTTCTGGGATTCGTCGACCTCGAGGAGTTCTACGAGCGTATGCCCTCGGATCTCTCCGGAGGGCAGAGACGCCGGGTGGCGCTCGCCCGCGCCATCGCCCACCGGCCCCAGTGCATCCTCTACGATGAGCCCACGACCGGGCTCGATCCAATCATCGGATCCACCATCTGCGATCTCGTGGTGAAGCTCCGGGACCTCGAGGGCGTCACCTCGGTCCTCGTCACCCACCAGCTTCGCGACGCGTTTCAGGTCGCCCAGAGCTTCACGATGATCAAGGACGGCCAGACGGTTTACAACCGCATCGACGATCTCGACGTCCTGGTGGGGACGGAGTTCATCGTGCTCAATCGAGGCGAGGTCGTCTTCCGGGGCCCCCAACGGGAGCTCTGGGCCACGGACGAGCCCTACGTGCGTAAGTTTCTGGAAGGACTTCTGATACCCGTCGCGAGGAGGTAGAATACCAGATGCCAGCGAAAAAGACGCTCACCTATGCCGAGCTGCGCGTGGGAGTGGTGGTCGCCATCGCCCTCATGGTGGCCATGGCCGCGACCATCTACATCACGCGCGAGGGCGGACTCCCGTTCTTCGGCGGCCAGTACACCGTCTACAGCTACCTGAAGGACGTGAACGGACTCAAGGCGGGCGCTCCCGTCCACCTGTCCGGCGTCGAGGTCGGATCGGTGCGCGAGGTGGAGTTCGCCGGACCGGACGCTCCGGCGCCGGTGAAGGTGACGCTCACCCTCAGGAGCGACATCCAGGACCGGGTCACCACCAACTCCCTCGTGACCGTGGGGAGCCTGGGGGTCCTGGGCGAGAAGCTTCTCGACGTCGAGCCCGGCGCCGCGGGAGGGGTCCGGATCGAAGACCAGGGGGTGGTGCCCGGGGAGGCGGAAGGCGATCCGCTCAAAGGCATCATCACCGACGCCTCGGCGACGATGAAGGACATCCGGGACCTGGCCCACGAGCTCCAGGAGGGCGAGGGGACGCTGGGAGCGCTCTTGAAGCGCGAGGACGTTCACGATCGGCTGAAGAGCCTCATCGAGAAGGCCGATCAGATCTTCGTGAGCCTCGACAAGAGCGAGGGAACGTTCGGAAAGCTGATTCACGACCCGGCGGTCTACGACAACCTCAACGCGCTCACGGAGAGCATGAAGGATCTCATGGCGCGCATCGAGGAGGGAGAGGGCGCCATCGGACGCCTGGTCCACGACGAGGAGATGGGGCGCTCGATCGCCCGCGTCACCGAGAACCTGGCCCGGGTCACGGATCGCATCGACAGTGGCGAGGGAACGCTCGGCGCATTGGTCCGGGAGCGGGAGCTCTACGATCGTCTGGACGCGCTCTCCGCCAATATCGCGTCGGTGACGGCGAGGCTGGATCGCGGCGAAGGCACGGCGGGCCAGCTCCTGCACGACCGAGCGCTCTATGACAACCTGAACAAGACGGCGAACGAGCTCCAGGGCCTGATCTCGGACATCCGCCAGGACCCGAAGAAATACCTCCGAGTCAAAGTCAGCTTGTTCTAAAACGGGGAAATCAACGCAAAGGCGCAAAGACAAACATGCGGGCATCGCCACCTTCAGCGTCTCAGCAAGCTGCGGCGCCCGGAGGGCGCCTGTATTGGGAGCGCTGGGGGTGGGGCCCCAGCGCACTCATGATGCCGGGAGCTTCGCCCTTTCGTCGTGGCGGCGGAGGGCTTCCATCATGAACTCGGTGGTCGAGCGCACGTTCTGGATGTTGCTCCGGATGTTCGACCGGATGAAGTGGAACCGGCCGTTGCGGACGGGAATCAGCCGGTAGGCAGCTTCCTCGCCCTTGTGATTCTCGGCGAAACACCCGCAGATATATCCATCCAGAAGGTGGATCTCTCCCTTGTACTCGCCGTCGATATGGAGGACTCCCGTCGCCTGGTTGGCCTCGAGGAGCTGCAGCACGTCGGTGCTCTTGAAACGAGCGAGGTCTCCCGAGAGCTCGCCGAGCTCGCTCTTTCGCTGGTGCACGATGAGGCGCTCGCACCGGTACACGAGCTCCTTCATGGTGAACGGTTTCAGGAGGTAATCCTCCGCTCCCGAGCTCAACGCGTCGAGACGCTCTTCGGGAGTGGCCGCGCCCGACAGCAGGAGGACCGGAACGGAGACCAGGTCGGTTTCCGTCCCCAGCGCCCGCAGAAACTCGAGGCCGCTCGCGCCGCCTGGAAGCTCGGACTCGGAGACGATGAGGTCCGGACGCTCTCGCCGCGCGAGCTCCAGCCCCGAGCCGGCGTCGAACGCCGACAGCACGTCCAGATCCGAACGCCGGAGGTACTCCTGGAGGATCCGGCCCAGATCGCGGTTCGGCTCCACGAGAAGGACGCGATAGCGTGACATTCGGGTTCGGGTTGGCCCTGTATCCTTTTGCGGGCAGCGCGAGAAATTCCATTTTAGGTTCACTCCGGAGCCACTGTCAATCTCCGGGCCTCCTCCGGCGAAGCGTTGTCGCTGCCAAGGCGGGCGCAATGGCCTTGAAATCCCTGGAAAAGCAGTGTTATCCTGAATTACAGACTCCCACCAGAAAAAAATGATGACCATCGAAAGCTACGGTGCCACCGATGTCGGTTTGAGGCGCAAGCTGAACGAAGACAGCCTGACCCTCGACAACGATCTCGGTCTGTTCATCGTCGCCGACGGCATGGGAGGGCACAACGCCGGCGAGATCGCGTCGCGTCTCGCCGTGGAGACCGTCTTCAACTTCGTCCAGCGCTCGGGCGCGGAGGAAGAGATCACCTGGCCCTACGGCGTGGACCCGAAGCTCTCTCTCAACGCCAACCGGCTCCTGACCGCCGTGATGCTCGCGAACAAACGCGTCTGGAAGGAAGCGGACCATCGGCAGGACTACACCGGCATGGGGACCACCATCGTCGCCGCCCTCGCCGACCCGGATGTCATCAGCTTCGTGAGCGCGGGCGACAGCCGTGCCTACCGTTTGCGCAACGACTCCTTCCAGCAAATCACCGTCGACGACTCCTGGGTGCAGGCGGCAGTGGACGAAGGCGTGCTGCTCCCCGAGGAAGCCGACAGCCACCCGATGAAGAACATCATCACCAAGGCGATTGGCGCCAAGGAGAACATCGACATCAGCGTCGAGGAGTATCCGCTCGAGGACCAGGACCTCTTCCTTCTCTGCTCTGACGGCCTGCACGGCATGGTTCCGGAGGCGCGCCTCTCGGAGATCGTGAAGTCCTCGGTCGGCTCTCTCGAGCGACTGGTGCGACAGCTCATCGACGCCGCCAACCAGAACGGCGGCAAGGACAACGTCACCGCCCTCGCCCTTCGATATTTGCGATAAGCTCTTCCCCCGTGGGATATGGGTAGAGAGCTCCTCCTTTCCGGCGTAACCGTCCTCGATTTCACCCGGATTCTCGCGGGTCCCTTCTGCACCATGCTCCTCGGAGACCTGGGCGCCGATGTGCTCAAGATCGAGCCTCCGGGGGGGGACGACAGCCGTTACTGGGGACCGCCCTTCGTCGAAGGCGAGAGCGCTTACTTCCTCGCCGTGAATCGAAACAAGAAGAGCCTCACTCTCGACCTGAAGGTGCCCGAAGCCCTCGAGATCGTGCTCCGGCTCGTCGATCGCGCCGACGTCGTCATCGAGAACTTCCGTCCCGGCACCATGGATCGCCTGGGGCTCGGATACGAGGTCCTCAGGACCCGCAACCCCCGGCTGGTGTATTGCTCGATCTCGGGATACGGCCAGAGCGGTCCTCTTCGCGAGCGCCCGGGGTACGACGCGGTGATGCAGGGCGAAGGAGGCTGGATGGGCCTCACCGGCGAGCCCCGGGGGATGCCGATGAAGGTCGGAGCCTCGCTTGCGGACATCTTCACCGGAATGATGGCGGGGGAGGGCATCCTCGCGACCCTCTACCGGCGGGAGAAAACCGGGGAAGGCGCCTACATCGACGTCGCGCTCTTCGACAGCGTGGTCGCAACCCTCTGCTATCAGGCGCAGGGCTTCCTGATGACCGGGGAGACTCCACGGCGGCTCGGCAACCGGCACTCTTCCCTCACGCCGTACGAGACTTTCGCGACCGCGGACGGACACGTGATCGTCGGCGTCGGAAACGACAGCTTGTGGAAACGGTTCGTCGGCGCCGTCGAGGATCCGGCTCTCGACGACCGCCGGTACGACAACAACCAAGGCCGCGTGGCGAGCTACGAGGAGCTCAAGGCGAAGCTCGACCCGCTCTTCGCCGCCCGCACCACCGGTGAGTGGGTCGATCTCCTCGAGGAGGCGGGGATTCCCGTGGGGCGCGTACGGGACGTCCGCGAGGTTTTTTCCAATCCCCAGATCGCGCCCCGGGAGATGCGCATCGAGGTCGATCATCCGAAGCTCGGGAAGCTGCCGCTGACCGGAAATCCCGTGAAGATCGGCCCGCCTGGCCGAAGCCCGAAGGGCGAAGGCCGGCGGCATGAGCACCCCCCGATGCTCGGCGAGCACACGGAAGCGGTCCTCGGCGAGCGGCTCGGGATGGACGCCGAGACCCTTCGCGCCCTGCGCGCGAAGGGAGTCTTCGGCTCATGATCGTCAACAACGCGGACCTGGTCACCCATTGGTCCTCGCAGCCGTCGGTCTCGGGGGCGCTCCTCGCGATCGAGGGCAAGAGCATCGTCGATTTCGGCCTCGTGGGAAAGCTCATCGATCGCTACGACGAAGACACCGAGATCCTGGACGTTTCGGGACGGCTGGTGGTGCCGGGGATGATCGATGCCGGAAGCCGGCTCTACCGGAGCTTGACCCCCGGGCTTCCCGTTCCCTGGCGCGAGAGCGAGCGCATCGAGAGGGTTCTCGAGGAGGAGAGCCTCTACTGGAGTGCTCTCGCCGGCCTGCTCGACGCCCTGCGCTCCGGGGTCACCACGTGCTTCGCCCTGGTGTCGAGCCCGGCGTTCGTCGAGGGAAGCCTGACGGCGGTGGCGCGAGCGTTCAGCGAGGCGAGAGTCCGGGGCGCTCTCGCTTACGTGATCTCGCCGGGGTCGGACGCCGCCGCCGCGATGCGCGAGAACGCACGGCATCTCGCGAGCTGCCGGGGGTCGAGCGCGGACAGAATCCAGGGACTCTTCGGGATCGACGCCACGACCGGGATGGAAGACGAGCTGCTGGCGGACGTCGCGAAAGCCGCCCTGCACTCAGGCGCGGGGGCTCACGTTCGTCTCCAGGACGACGGCGGCGAATCCGACGCGGTGAACCGCCTCGAGCGCCTCGGCGTCTGGAGGAACGGCGGATTGGCCTCCTACAGCGGCCCCATGGCTCCCGACGCCGAGATGGTGTTCCGCGAGAGGGAAGTCTGGATCGCCCACGGCGCGCAGTCGGACATCCTCTCCGGAACGGGAACGCTCGACCTGGCCAGAGCCGCTTCGTCGGTGCTGAGGCTCGCGCTCGCGACCGACGGCTGCGGTCCGAGTGTAAGCGAGGAAGTGCGCAGCGCCGCCTATCGCCAGAGGACTCGCGGCCGCGATCTGAAAGACGCGATCCGGCTCGCCTGCCGCGCGGCGTTCGCGGGAAACGCGGACCTCGCGACCCGGGTGTTCGGAGCGGAGCTCGGTCGGATCAAGCCGGGCGCGCGGGCGGATCTCGTGGTGCTCGACTACCGGGCGCCCACGCCGCTCGAGGAGGAGAACCTGCCGGAGCATCTCTTCTGGGGCGCGCTGCGAGCCCCGGTGCATTCGGTAATTGTGAACGGCAAGATCCTGTATCAAAATAGGCAGTTCAAAGACCTCGACGAGGAGCGCATACGCGCTCGAGCGCGCGAGGCGGCGAGGAAGCTGCGGGAACGTCTGTGAGGAGAATCGAGATCGCGCTGTTTGCGCTGCTGATCCTGTCAGGCTGCGGAAGCTCGACGTCTCCCGTGGATGAATCTCCCGTCGCTCCACGGCGCTCGTCGCAGGCTGCCGCCGGCGCGGCCCAGGCGATCGTGGCCGATCTCCCTTTTCGGAGGATTCTCTGCTTCGGCGACAGCCTCACCTACGGAGTGACTCTCGAAGCGCTCTCCCTGCCTCCGGGAGCACAGACCGATCTCACTCTCGTCGAAGGCTATATCCCCAAGCTCTGGCGGCTCCTGGAGTCGAAGTACGGTTCCGGTTTCGAGCTGGTGAACGCGGGGATCCCGGGGGAGAGGACTGTCGAAGGTGTAGAGCGCATTCGCAACGAGATGCGGGTCCACGACCCCGACCTGGTGCTCCTCCTCGAGGGCATCGTCGACGTCAACAACAGCACGCCTCGTTTTCCCGTGGTGCGGGAGAACCTCATCGAGATGATGACCCTCGTTCAGAGGGAGGGTCGGCTGGTCATCATCGGAACCTATCCACTGCTCAATCCCGACGGCTTCCGGACGTCCGGGGCGCCGTTCATTCCGCGCCTGAACGACGTGATCCGCCAGGAAGCGAACCGCATTACGGTCCAGATCGCCGATCATGAGGAGGCTAACGACCTGGCCGGCCAGGGGCCGGATGGCCTCCACCCGAACAACATCGGCTACGACGTGATGGCGAGCACCTGGCTCGCCGCCATGGAGGAGCTCGCGGAAACGCTGGGCGGGGGAACTTAAGGCCGGGTCACCGTCACCACGATCTGCGCCGTCCAGCCGTCGGGGTCGTTGCCATTGCCGTCGAACGGCCAGTCGCGCCCCTCGCCGTGTCGTCCGTCGATGGCCCATCCGTCCGAGTCGGCGTCGTTCAAGTAGCGGAGGAGGTTCTCCTTCGTTTCGTTGAACGCGCTCCGGTAGTCGGCGTCGCTGAACTGCGCGTCGATCCGCTCGACGGCCGCCTGGAGGTCCTCGCGAAGCCCCTCGTTGTCGAGAAAAGTCGTTCCCTCGTGCAGGGTGTCGAAGCCGAGGAGAATCCGGCCGATGCGATCGTCGCGCGTCGTTCCCTCCGTCCACAGCGCCTCGTCTTCCGCCCTGGGGTAGACGGTGAGGAGCGTCCGGATCTCGAAAGGGGAGATCGGGGTCGCCGTGGTGGTCGTGGTGCTGGTGGTCACCTGCGTCGGGCCGCTGCCGCCGTCGCCGCATGCGCAGAACGTGAGGAGAACGAGGAGATTCAGCGTTTCGAGTTTCATGCAGTGCTACTTGCGCTCGCGCACCAGGGGAACGAAGACCACCGGCAGGATCTCCCGGGTCACCGTGGTTCCGTCCGCCGCCTTTTGAATCCGCAGGAGACTCTGGACTTCTGACTGCGGTCCGACGGGGATCACCAGGATGGCGCCGGGGGCGAGCTGCTCGACGAGGGGAGGTGGCACTTCGGGCGCGGCGGCGGTGACGAGGATGGCGTCGAAGGGCGCTTTCTCCTTCCACCCCAGGTACCCGTCTCCCGCCCGGACCGTCACGTCGTCGTAGCCGAGCTCGGCGAGGCGGGCCTTGGCGCTCTCGGCGAGGTCGGGCACGATCTCGATTGTATAGACCTCTTTCGCGATCTCCGAGAGCACTGCCGCCTGGTACCCCGAGCCGGTCCCGATCTCGAGCACCACATCGTCGGGCTCGACCTCGGCGAGCTGGGTCATGAGCGCGACGATGTACGGCTGGGAGATGGTTTGTCCGTTGCCGATGGGCAGGGGATGATCGGCGTAGGCCCGAAACCGCAGCGCCGCGGGCACGAACAGATGCCGGGGAACCCGGCCCATCGCCGCGAGCACCCGCGGGTCTTTGATGTCTCGGCCCAGGAGCTGCTCCTCGACCATGAGCCGTCGCGGCTCGTCATGGCTTTGCTCGCCCTGGCTCGTGCAGCGGGCCGTCGACAGGAGAAAGGCGGCCGAGAGCGTGAGGAGCGTCATCATCGGGGAGTTCATCGTATAGTAGTCTATCCGCCGTGGAAAGACTCCGCGAGATTCGAA
>Ga0105095_10000628_pt1 | contig 17365 bp, 17 predicted proteins | sample PPLLak2March2015_2_FD_79180 | JGI IMG/M metagenome (GOLD analysis project Ga0105095, IMG submission 79180) | Freshwater sediment microbial communities from Prairie Pothole Lake near Jamestown, North Dakota, USA - PPLs Lake P8 Core (3) Depth... | ecosystem: Environmental > Aquatic > Freshwater >...
CCAGTCCTCGGAGAGGCCGTCGAGGAGCGACTCCACGACTCCGGGCGTCCGCGAGAGAACTTCGAGAGTGCGCGGTAGATCGAAGCTCATCGGGGCGGTGGAGCCGCGTGCGGCGTGTTCATGGTAATGACGACGATCGAGAGCAGCATCCCCGCGATACCCACCCAGAGCCAGGGGCTCGCCCGAAGAGTTCCCCCGGAGCTCCAGAGAGTGTAGAGCGCGGTGACGGTCACGGCTCCGCCGAAAACGATGGGCATGACGGTATGGGGGATGCGGGCGCCTCCGCTGAACATCGCGAGCGTGAGGGTGAAAGCGCCGAGCGCGCCGAGAGCGCCGGCGACGACTCCCCACCGTCCTCCGGCGCCGACCTGGAACGAATCGCCCTGGTACCACATCCCGACGAGACCTCCGAGGATCGCGATCACAAGGTAGGCGACGCCGATGGCGACGTAAGGCTTGAACGGCGACGTATCCGCGACCCGGGCTTTCCCGAGAATCGGACCGTAGAGCCCCCAGCACAAGGCCGTTGCCAGCGCGAAGAGTACGGGGAGGTAGTTCTTCATGAGGGAAACTATACCGCATCCGCCGGCGGCCCGAATTCGGCCCGACCGCTGGTGGCCGCGGAAATCTCCCGCACGATGGCGGCGCTTTCGTCCTCGGTCGCGAGGACGCCGAGGATCGTCCTCACGGAGTATTCGGCCGAGAGGACCTCGATCCCGAGCCGGGTGAGAAGCCGCCGCGCGGTCTGCTCGTCGCCATAGTCGAGCCGCACGAACAGAGGCGAGCGTGGAGTCAGCATCGCGACATCGGCCAGCTCCAGCACGCGGCTCGCCGTTGCCGAGTAGGCGCGCACCAGACCGCCGGCCCCGAGCTTGACTCCTCCGAACCAGCGCACGACCACGACGAGCGCGTCTCCGATCTTGCGTCTCTGGAGCACGTTCAGAATCGGTCTTCCCGCCGTTCCCGCGGGCTCTCCGGCGTCGTCGAAACGCATCCTCGGGCCGGCGTCGGGATTTCCGAGGACGTACGCCCAGCAGTGATGGGTGGCGTCGGGAAACTCGTCGTGGATCTCCCGGAGCTCCTTCTCGACGTCGTCGGGAGCGGAGACGGGTGCCGCGATCCCCACGAATCGGCTCCTCTTGATCTCCTGTTCGAAACGAGCCCGACTTCGGGGAGCGCGGTAGGAGAGGGTCAGGACGAGGCCGGCTCCACGGCCTCGAGGATGCCGCGAAGCGCCTCGTTCAGTCCGCGGTTCATCTCCTCGCCGTCACCCCGGAAGTGTCCCATGCGCACGATGACCAGATCGTGCGAGGGCACGACGAACGTCGTCTGCCCTCCGGCGCCCGCCATGTAGAACGCTTCCTTCGGAAGAGCGTAGTCGCCCTTTCCGTTCACCCAGAAGAGACCTCCGTAGACGGGCTCCTTCCACCCCGGCGCCGGGGTCGAAACGAACTCGACGAATCCTTCCGGCAGCAGCCGCTCGCCCAGCCATACGCCGTCGCGGAGATACAGAAGCCCGAGCCGGGCCCAGTTGCGGGCGGTCCCATAGTCGTAGCCGGTGAGCAGGAAGTTGCCGTAGGGATCGGTCTCGAGGACCTGCTTGCGGATTCCGATGCGATCGAAGAGCGCGCGCTGGGGAAACGTTAGGTAGTCTTCGCCGCGCTCGGTCACGATCTTCTTCACCAGGTAGCCGAGGGTCAGCGGGTCGGAGTTGCGATAGCGGCCCTCGGTGCCCGGAGGGAACTGGAGCGGCTTCGAGTACGAGTACTCGAAAGCGTCCACCGCCCCGGTATAGATGAACAGGTGATCGGGATAGCCCTTGTCCTCGCTGTAGTCCGGATCCCGTGGGGCGGTGAAATGGAGGCCGCTCGACATGTTGAGGAGGCTGCGGACGGTGATCGCTTTTCTCGGGTCGCCCTCCGCTTGCCACGCGGGGACGGGCGCGGGCTGGTCGAGCGAGAGGGCGCCTTGCTGGATCAGGAGCCCGATGAGAGTCGCGGTGATGCTCTTGCCCATCGACCAGCTTTCGAGCTGCATGTCCCGATGGGCGTCCTCCCCGTACCGCTCGGCCACGATCTGACCCTTGTGGACGACGACGAAGGCGGCGGTCAGGCTCTTCGGATCCCGGAACGCGATCGCCACGGCGGCGTCGAGCTCGTCCTCGTCGACCCCCTCGGGGACGCTCGCCGGAAGGACGTCTCCCATCGGCCAGTCCAGGGTCGAGGGATCGGGAAGGGTCGTGGTGACGGCGACGGGCTCGAAGAAGACGCCGTCCTCTCCCTCGGCAATGATGACGCAGCCCTGATCGCCGAAATACCGCGCCTCCCGGGTCAGGAGGTCGCGAAGGGTGACGCGAACCGCCTTCCGATCATGGTCCACGGTGACGTCGGTGATGCTTTCGAAATCCTCCTCGGGGACGAGGAAGTAGCCGCTCACGTTCCGGGCGTCGTCGACATTCCGCCCGGAGACGAAGACCGCGGAGCAGAGGACCTTGGCGTATCCCGCGATTCCCAGGTTCGCCGGGGTGACGCGCGGAGCGTAGGGAACCTCATCGCGGGGACGATCGTCGTCGGCCTCGTCCGGAGGCGCCACCGCGTCGCAGCCGACGGCCAGGAGGGCGCTGAGCCAGAGCCAATGCTTCATGTCGAGTCACCTCGCGGGGGATTCTAACTCCATGGATTGGTATAGTGGACAGCGTGAGCCGAATCGAGCGGGACGGCATGGGGGAGATCGAGGTCCCCGCGGAAAGGCTCTGGGGGGCATCGACCGAGCGCTCGCGTCGGAACTTCCGCATCTCGACGGAGCGCATGCCGGAGCCGTTGATTCGGTCGCTGGTGCTCGTCAAGAAGGCGGCGGCGTCGGTGAATCGCGATCTGGGTCTTCTCGATGCCGATAAAGCCGCGGCCATCGGGAAGGCCGCGGACGAGGTGCTCGAAGGAAAGCACCCCGAGGAGTTTCCCCTCCTGGTCTGGCAAACGGGGAGCGGAACCCAGAGCCACATGAACGTGAACGAGGTGCTCGCGAACCGCGCGAGCGAGATACTCGGCGGAAATCGCGGTCCCAACCGGCTCGTCCATCCGAACGACGACGTGAACCGGGGCCAGTCGACGAACGACGTTTTTCCGACGGCGATGCACGTGGCCGCGGTCGGAGCTCTCAGCGAGCACCTCATGCCCGCGATCCGACGCCTCCGGGGAGCGCTCGCCTCGAAGGCGGGTGAGTTCACGGACATCATCAAGATCGGAAGGACGCATCTCCAGGACGCGACTCCCTTGACCCTCGGGCAGGAGCTCTCGGGCTACGTCTCCCAGCTCGACCATGGGATCGCCCACGTGGAGCAGTCGCTGCCGCATCTGCTGGAGCTCGCCATCGGAGGGACGGCGGTCGGAACCGGGCTCAACACGCACCGGGAGTTCGGCGAGCGCGTGGCGAAGAAGCTCTCGGAGCTGACGGGACATTCGTTCGTCTCCGCCCCGAACAAGTTCGAGGCGATGGCGTCCTGTGACGCCCTGGTCTTCGCGCATGGAGCGCTCAAGACCGTGGCCGCGTCTCTGACGAAGATCGCGAACGACGTCCGATGGCTCGGCTCGGGACCGCGCGCCGGTCTGGGAGAATTGAAGCTTCCCGAGAACGAGCCGGGAAGCTCGATCATGCCGGGGAAGGTCAACCCCACGCAATCCGAGGCTCTGACCATGGCGGGCGCGCGCGTCTTCGGAAACGACGTCGCCGTCAACTTCGGAGGCGCCTCGGGGAACTTCGAGCTGAACGTGTTCCGGCCCCTGATCATCGACGCGTTTCTCCAGAGCGCCCGCCTTCTCGCCGACGGCAGCGACAGCTTCCGCGAGAACTGCGTCGAGGGCATCGAGCCGAACCGCGAGCGGATCGCGGAGCACCTGCGGAGCTCGTTGATGCTGGTCACCGCGCTCGCGCCCCACATCGGGTACGACAAGGCCGCCGGGATCGCGAAGAAGGCGCACGCGGAAGGGACCACGCTGCGCGATGCCGCGCTCGCTCTCTGCTACGTGAGCCCGTCGGACTACGACGCCTGGGTGGATCCCGGGAAGATGACGGGCCCGGACGTTCCGCCGGGGAGCTAGGCCTTGCGGCGCGGAAGCTGAACCAGCGACATCGCGAGACCCGCCATCATCCACGGAAGCCCCACGACGGCGACCGAGGCGACGAAGAGGACGGCGATCCCGTTCTGGATGAGGGAGCCAAGCAGCTGATCGAGGAACATGCCCACCGTGAGAGGGACGGGCGGGACGGACGCCGGTTGGCAAGGCAGGTCGGCAAAGACCGGGATCGAGAGGAGCATCATCACTCCGAGGCCGACCAGGATTTTCCGAAGCGTCACGACGCCGCAGGAAATGCAGCTCTCGTGCCAGCGGCGGTATCCTCATAAACTGTTGTTCACAAAGGGCAATGGGCCAAGAGGACGGGTTGGAGCGTAAAGGAACTGTACGCATCCCAGACAGGTTGCGTCCCAGTTTCGAAACGAGCCTCAATAGGCGAAGAGGCGTTCCTCCGCGACCCTTTCCCGGAGGCGGTTCCGGCAGAATTCCGTCATTTCCTGTTCGACGACTGCCGCGTAGGAGACCATTCCCGAGCGTTCCTCGAGGGGTGAAGCGAAGAGTCTCTCCTCCGGGTACAGGCGGGCCATGCGCGCGAAGTAGTCGCGGGGAAGGCGGAAGGCGCCGAAACCGACGGAGTGAATCGCCTCGGGCGCCAGTGCGCGAAAGACGTTCTCGAAGAGCTCCCCGTACAGAGACTCGTAGCCCGGCGTGTAGAGAAGGGGGTCGAACCTCAGTCCGATTCTCCAGCCGCGCGCGGCGAGCTTCGCCGCCGCGGCAATCCGCTGCGCGACCGGCGGAACGCCGCGCTCGAGGGGCTTCGAGAGCGCCCCGGGGGTGAAGCTGAACGCGGCGACGCAGTTCGGAAAGGCCTCGCGTGCGAGGAGGGGTCGTATGGCGACGCTCTTCGTCCGGAGCTCGAGGACGAGCCTGGAGTTTTCCGCGAAGAATGGAAGGAACTCCTCGGCGAATCCGGTCAACGACTCGAGCGCCAGGCTGTCGCCGTCGTAGCCGGAAAAGAAGTAGACCTGCTCTCCCGGGAACCGGTCCGCGGTCCTCAGCATCTCCTCCTGGAAGTCCTCGTAGTTCACGAAGAGCACGTAGTGAGCGGAGCGGTACATCCCCTGGAGAAAGCAGTAACGGCAGTCGTAGAGGCAATTGAGAACGTGGGAGAAGTAGAAGTTGCGTTCGCCGCCGATGCCGTAGGGCGCTTCGAGGACGAGGTTTCCGCGCTTCTCCGCGAGGATCAGCGAGGGCTTGCGCTTCTGCAGGCGGAAGCTCTGTTGGCTCCGATTGAAGACTTCGCCGTAGCCGTCGACGGGGACGACGAGCGCCCGGCGATGCCTGGCGAGCAGGGCGCCCACCCGCCGATGGCTCGCCGCCTCTCCCTCCACGTAGATGGTGTCGATCATTTCCTCAGACGAGCGCTTCGATGACCACCGCGAATCCCGCGAGCGCGGAGGCGCCGAGAATCACTTTCCGCGTATGGCCGCGATCGAGGACGGCGGCGATTCTCGCCGAGAGGAGGAACCCCACGAGCACCGCGGGAAATATTGCGACGGAGGAGAGGATCTCGGAGGGTCCGAAGCGCCCGACGAGGGACAGCCCGGCGAGAGAGATCACGAGGCCGACCAGGAAGAAGCTCGAGAGCGTCCCCCGCACGCGGCCGCCCTCCGAGTCCTGATAGAGAAGGGCGATGGCCGGCCCTCCGATGGAAGAGGTCGTCGCCATGAAGCCCGAAAGCGTCCCGGCCCCGAAGAGTGCAGGACGGCTTCTCGCGACTCTCGTGCCCATGCCCACGAGGCCGACGGCGACCAGCACCATGGCTCCGACCAGAAGCGACGTCTCCCTTCGCGGGATTGCCGCGAGCACTGCGGCGCCGAGGAGCGTTCCCGGCACGCGGCCGGCGAGCGCCCAGCCCACGCCTCGAAGATCGATCGACCGGTGCTCGCGGAGCGCCACCAGGACCGAGAGGAACAGCGAGCCCGCGAGAAGCGGACCGGGCACCAGTGAGGGATTCACGACCACCAGGAGCGGAGCTCCGAGAAGACCCAGTCCGAAACCGACGGCTCCCTGGAGTACCGAGCCCACGACGACGACGAGCTCCACGAGCAGCCACTCGAGAGGCGTCAAACCGGAGGCTCCAGAACCGAAGGCCCGAGCGCCCGGAGGCGGCGCTCCAATCCGTCCAGCACATCGGCCGCGCTCGAGCCTTCCACGTCCTCCGGTCCCTTTCGGGCTCGAGGCTCGAGGGCGGCCCAGCGCTGAAGAAGGCGCCGCAGCCGGCGGCCCTCGGAGGTCGTGAAATGAAATCGACGCCGGTAGGCTTCGACGAGCGCGAGCGATTCCGTCCGCTCGCGGCGCACCGGCGCGAGATCCGCTGCGATCTCGCGGAAACGATCCGCCGCCCGGGCCACGACATCGATGCTGGGCTCTATCAGATCCCGCACCGAGGACGCGGTCCAGGCGGCGGTCGTGGTCTCCCGGTTGTCGCTCACGACTTTGATCGACTGCACCAGCTCCGAAGTCGAGAATCGAATCGCGGCGGCGGCGAAACCGTAGGCTTCCATGTCGTAGGCCGCCTCCGAGTCGAAATCCGCTTCCGGGCGATCCACGGTCTTCACCTCGACGGCCTCGAGACCGGGGCCGTCCAGCCGGGTCGGATGGAATCGCGCCCCGGACGCGGCATCGGTCACGGTATGGGCGAGGAGAACGTCTCCGCGCGGACGGTCGTGGTGCCCCGCGGTTCCGAAGTTGAGCCATACCGCGAGCGGCTCTTCGTCCGTCCTCGCGTGGAGATAGGCGGTGGCGGCGGCAGCAGCCATCTTTCCCACCCCCGAGATCACCAGCGCGGCCTCGCCCGCCTCGCGGGATCTAAACCAGCGAAATGCGCCGTCGCACGGCTCCATGCGATAGCGCCGGACGAGAGCATCGGCCTCCGGAGCGAGCGCCACGACGAATCGAATCATGCTTGCGGCGCGTGCCCGGATTCGATCGCGCGCTTGCGGGCGCCGCGAGTGAAGATCTCGACCTTCCGCGCGAGCATCGCTTCGGCGGCGCGGCGGTAGTCGTCCGGAAGATCGGGCTCGGCCAGGATCTTGCGGAGGGCCTGGATGCGGAAGCGGTCCATTCCCCAGTGGCGCCGCGAGAGCTGATCCTCGTGGCCGCCGTGCTTCACGATCAGAGGCTCGTCGACGAAGAGCACGGGAAAGCGGGCGCACACCCGAAGCCAGAGGTCATAGTCCTCGCAGGCGGGAAGGCTCTCGTCGAAGAGCCCAACCTCGTCGAAGAGCCGGCGGTCCGCGAGAACCGACGAAGGCGAGATGACGCAGAGGGGAAGCGCTTTCTCGAAGATCCGTCCTCCGAATTTCTGGTGCTTCTTCATCGGATTCACCCTCCGGCCGTTCCGGATCCAAATCTCGTTCGTGTGGCAGAGGAGCGATCCGGGGCTCTCTTGCATCGCCTGGAGCTGACGTTCGAGCTTTCGCGGAAGCCACTCGTCGTCCGAGTCCAGAAACGCGATGAGCTCACGCTTCGCCGCGCGAATGCCCGCGTTTCTCGCCGCGCTCACGCCGCGGTTCTCCTGTCTCAGCACCTGAACGTCAGGGTAGGCATCCGCGACGAAATTGGCGGTGTCGTCGGTCGAGCCGTCGTCTACCACGAGGATCTCGTTCACGGGCCGGCTCTGCCTCCGGACCGAATCGATGGCGCGCGCGATCAACCCGCGCCGGTTCTGCGTGGGAATGACGACGGCGATTTCAGGGTGTGACACTGCCGTCGGTGGTCACGGCGAAGCTCGCCGATCCGCTCGGCAGCCGGGCTCCGTTCGCGAAGAGATCGCCTCCGGCGCAGGTCTCGGGCGCCGTGAGCCGTACGGTATGGCGGCCCACCGGCACTTCCTCGAAGCGCGCGGTCCAGGTGCTGGAGTCCACCGGCATCAAGGTCACCTGAGCGAAGCCCCAGAAGCTCGGATGGATGCGCACCTGTCCGGCGCAGGGGAGAACCGTCTCGGCCGCCGACCCCTGGCTTCCCGCGAGCACGTACCGAAATTCGACTTCCGCGGTGACCGGCGAAGGGCCGGTGGGCAAACCGTCGCCGCCGCTGCACGCCATGGAGGCCGCGAGCACCGCAAGAGGCCAATAGCTCTTCACCTCACCAGTGTATCGCATCGATCCGAACTACCGGGCCAGAACGACGCGAGGCCAGAGATAGGGGAGGGCCTGCTTTCCGCCCCACTCGAAAGCCGCCCAGGCGATGCCGCTCTCGCTCACGTTCGCGCCCACGCGGGCATCCTTGGCATCCCCGTCGTAGACGACGATATTCAAGCCGATCTCGTCGCCGGCCCGGGGCCGCTGCGGCATGGCCGCCCAGGGGATCCTGGCCTCGATGGTGTAGCCGTGCTCGAGCTTCCGGGAGGCGACCTCCATCCCCGGAGCGGTCTCTTCCATGAGCCCCTGGTTCGCGTCGGCGTCGCGAAACCCGCGGGCGCCGAACGCTTCGGTGGTACAGGGGAAAGCGGCGGCCTGCAGAGTCGTCGAGGTATCCCGGCTCGCTCCCGACGGATCGACGGTGATCCCGACGGCGTCCGATCGCAGCTGGGCCTTGATGTCGTCGGGAGCGATGTTGCACACCACGACGTCGTCCCGCACTTCGATTCCGGCGTAGAGATTCGCGTCGTCGTACGCGAGGAAGAACGTGGCGCTCGAATCCGCCGGCCCCTCCGGCTTGCGGCGCCACCAGAGATCCTCGTGCGAGATCTCTCCACGGGCGAATCGCGAGAGGTCGCTCAGGTCTCCGTCGATCCGAGGTTCCTCCGCGGTGCGCGGAATGGCGAGCGTCGGAAGCACGTAGACTTCGGAGACGTCTTGGCTGACGAGCCCGGAAGCGCCGGCGCGCATCTTCATGGAGGCCTTGGCGGAGTGACGCGACGGCGGAAGCACCCGCTCGTCCACGCGGAGGCGAAGGAGCGCCTCGGCCCGGCTCTTTGCCGCGACGGTCACTTCGACGGTCTCTTCCAGGGCGATGCCCGGAGGAAGCTCGAGCTCCAGAGGCACGCGGGCCCCGGCCTCGGAGGCATTGGAGACTTCGACCTTCACTTCGTTCGTCCGCCCGAGGACGACGGGGACTCTCGTGGGGAGGGTCTCGATGACCCAGTCGGTCCGGGTCTCGCGCGCGAACTTCCGATAGTCGGCGACGTCGAAGAGAGGCGAGAATCGAACCTCGACCGGCGCTCCTGCCTGGATCCAGGCGTAGTTCTCCCCGCCGACGCGCCGTTCGCCCTCGAGGGCGCGAAAGGAGGCGCCGAGCCGCTGATTGCGATCGAGAACGGCCTTCGCCGTCGGCGTTACCCGAAACCGGGCCGTCGCGCCCTCGCCTGGGCCGAGGGAGTCGATGGAGGTGTCGCCCTCGAGACTCCATTCCGGCGGAAGGTCCAACGAGATCTCCGGGTCCGTGATCGGGGCCTTTCCGCCGTTCACCAGGGTCACCTCGACGCCCAGAGGCGCGCCGACCCCGGTCCGGAAAGCTTCGGGCTCGATTCGCAGCTGGATTCCTCGGGGAGAGGCGCCGGCGAGAAGGTGCGACTCGGGTAGAGAGACGGGAACTCGCGACCGAATCAGAAGAAAGCGCTCCGGAGTCGCGGTCTCGACGGGAATCCTCGCCAGCCGATCGAACCCCTGGGAGCGGTACATGGACACCCCCAGCGATTTGATCTCGGCATAGCTCCGATAGAGCGACTTCGAATAATCGGCCGTCGGGATCTCGACGGAAGTCGGCCCGCCGCGGTCGTAGTAGTAGAGCTTCAGCGGCGTGAAGGGCTGAAGGAACTCGCGCTCCGACTGCTCGGGGCAGAACGCGGGATCGCCCGCTTTCTCGAAAGCGATGGTCGCCGCCCTCGCCGCCATCTGGTGCTGCCCGTGGGTTCCGGGACCGGGCCACATGGTGACGATGACCTCGGGACGCTCGAGCCTCACGTGGCGCACCACGTCGCAGACGAAGGATTTTCCCCACTTTCTCTCGGTCTCTTCCGCGGAGAGCGTGAAGTAGAAGTCGGGAAGCGCGAGGAAGGACGGGGAGTCGACTCCGACGAGAGCGAGGGCGCGCCGCTCCTCTTCCTTGCGGATGAGAGCGAGGGACGGGCCGGCCTCGAGTCCGATGGCGTTGCCGCCGCCGTCGCCGCCCGTCGCCGTCACCACGGTCCCGCGAAAGCCTTCATCCAGGAGGTAGCGGGCGAACGTGGCGAGGATCCCGGTGTCGTCGTCGGGGTGCGCTCCGATGAACATGATGTCGACGTCCATGAGATCGAGCCCGGTTTGAGCGGAGCTGGTTCCGGCGAGGAGGACCGAGAGCGTGAGAGCTGGAGCGATCCGGTTCATGGCGAGGTTCATTATAGGTCCGTGGGGGAACATACACAGGCCGGCCGAGCCGGTGTCCGAGCCTGGACGGCAAATGACTGAATCACAGTGGTTTAGCATGTCATTTGCCCGGACGCGGAGTGGCCTGTGGTTTGCTTAGAACCAGGCAGGTTCCACGGTACGAATCCGTTCGTCTGCCGATGAGCGACACCCCACTCCGTATCGACAAGCGCGCCGCCCGCGCGATGCGCGCCGCCTACGAGGCCGAGAAAGACGGAGCCCTGATTTCGGTGACCGAGGGAGCCAAGCGCCTGGTCTTCTTCGAGCGGGGCTACCTGGTCGGCGCCAAGTCGGAGCTCGTGCAGGAGCGGCTGGGCGAGGTCATCGTGGAGGAGGGCGGCGTCACCCGCGCGCAGCTCGAAAACGCCACCCGGTTCATCCGCTCCGGCCGGAAGCTGGGCCACATCCTGGTCGAGCTCGGCTACCTGAAGGGCGGGCAGATCGAGACCTATGTCCGCCGGCAGATCATCCGGATTGCGAGCGCCATGCTGACCTCTAAGTCGGAGCGCCTGGCGTTCTCGAAGGCGATTCCGATCGAGGCGGTGACGCTCTCTCCGGTGTCCATCGGCGACGTCTTCCTCGACGCCGCCTTCCATCTGGCCGACATCGGCCTCTACCGCGACAAGCTCCTTCTCGATGACTACGTGCTCGCTCAAACCCGGGATGCGCTGGCTCTCGCCGGTCACATGAAGCTCTCGCCCGACGAGGCGCAGGTGCTCGATCTGGTCGACGAGCGGAACACCGTGGGCGACATCCTCCACGCGTCTCCACTCACTGAAGACCGCACTCTGCGTGTCCTCCTCGCTCTCCGCCAGGCCGGCATCGTGGCGCTGAAGCCGAAGCAGGAGCGCGAGCCGGAGAGCGAGGCACCGCCCCCGGCTCCGAGCGAGCCGCCGGTCGTGGATCCGCTCGAGGCGGAGCTCATCTCGGTATTCAACGAAATGCAGTGCCAGAACAACTGGCAGGTCCTCGGGCTCGGCAGGAACGCGAGCTATCCCGAGATCGATCGCGCCTATCAGGATCTGTGCCGGCGTTTCGGCCCCGGCAGGTACGAGCACGTTCTCTCCGGCGATTTCCAGGAGAAGCTCTCCTCCGTCCGGGCCCGGTTGAAGGAAGCGTTCGTGACTCTCTCCTCGAAGACTTCGACCATGGCCTACGACCGGATGGTGGACCGCGAGGGTCAATACGAGGAGAACAAGCAGAGCTGGGAGACGATCCCGAGAGCGAAGAGCGAGCCCGCGCCCACGGAGCCGGCCGCGTCGGAGCCAGAGTCCTGGGGGCGTCCCAAGAACCCCGAGGAATCCAAGGTCCTCTTCGTACAGGCGAAGCGCGCCTACAAAGAGCAGGACTTCTGGCGCGCCATCGAGCTCTGCCGCGCGTCGATCGAGCTCTCCGAAGAGAACGATCCCGAGCGCTTCCATCTCCTCGGCAAGGCCCTTTCCGAGAATCCGCGATGGCGGCAGGACGCGGAGCAGAATCTGAAGATCGCCCAGAACCTCAAGCCCTGGGAGCCGCGCTACCTGGTGTCTCTCGCGAAGCTGTACGAGAAGGTCGGGCTCCAGCATCGGGCGCAGCGTCTCTACGAGCAGGTCCGGGTAATGGACCCCGACTACACGGTCGGAGAAGATGGCGAGGGCCGGAAAGCGAAGGTGGAGCCCGCGGCGGAGGACGTGCTGGACGAAGTCGTCTAGGCCGGAGCTTCGCCTGGCAGCCCCTACGGCGCCACCGAGTCGGGAAAATGGGCGACCGCCACGGTGCCCGAGGCTGACTTACCTGTCTTGCGGAGATCCCTACCCGACCTCGACGGGCACGGGGGTTGCATTCGCCCAGCCGAGGAGGTAGCTATGCCGCAGAACGCCTGGACCGTGAAGGAAGAGAGACAGTACGAGCACATCAAGGAAAGCGCGAAAGAACGGGGCAGGTCCGACCGACAGGCGAGGGAGATTGCCGCTCGAACCGTGAACAAGCAGCGGCGGCTTTCGGGAAAGACCCGGAACAAGACCACGATGGGAACGGGGAACCCCAACCTGAATCTCGAGAACCGCACCATCGACGAGCTGCGGAATCTCGCCCGCGAGCTGCGAATCGAGGGTCGAAGCCGGATGAACAAGCACGACCTGGTGCGGGCGATTCGCGGCGATTGAATGCGGACGGAAGCCGGGGGAGGACGACGCCTCAGCTGCCGTTAGATGTCTTCCTGCGTATGACGGCAGCCAGCGCTACGACCGAGGAGAAATAGAGCGGGTCGGTAAGCTCCGAAGGCGCGGCAGGAGCCTTGTTCACCGTAGCGTGAATTCCACCGAGACCGGGTCGGTCTGTCCGATACGGTTGATCTTGTACTGCAGGTAGAAGAGGGAGAGGAAGAACGTACCGAGGGCCGAGAGACGCTCGGGATGGTTCCCTTCCAGGATGGACTTGATCTGGAAGCTGAGGATGATCGTGAGGACGCGGGATCCGAAGTCGAACATCGTCGTCCATTGCTGGAGCGGCGTCGAAGGCGCGCTCACACCGACGAGCAGGCCCGACAGGAATCCCAGCACCCACGCGACCGCCGTGCCCGCGGCGACGGCGAACGTGAGGATATTGACGCTGTCGGCTTCGGGAGCCATCTGAACGAAGGCGCGCCGCCGGCTGAGGAACCAGTAGGGGATGTAGAGCCCGAGCGTCACCAGCGTGAGCAGGATCATCAAGAGCACACTCGTGCGCCGGAGCTCGGGATGAGCGTCCGGGAGCGAGCCGCTCGACGGCGGGGCGTAAGGCCGATCGTCCCCGATCCGGCTCATGGCTAGATCCTAAGGCCTGGCATCCTTGACCGCCTGCGTCAGCGCGGGCACGATGTCGAAGAGATCCCCGACGACCCCCACGTCCGCGACTCCGAAGATGGGCGCGTCGGCGTCCTTGTTGATGGCGACGATGTACCCGGAGCTCTTCATGCCGACGACGTGCTGGATCGCGCCCGAGATCCCGCAGGCGATGTAGAGCTTGGGGCTCACCGAGACTCCGCTCGATCCGATCTGGTGCTCGTGGGGAAGCCAGCCCGCGTCGGTGACCGCGCGCGAAGCGCCGATCTGGCCGCCAAGGGCCGCGGCGAGCGCGCGAATCACTTCGAGCTTCTCGGGTGCGCCGATGCCGCGGCCGGCGGATACGATGATCGACGCCTGGCTCAGGTCGAGCCCGCCCGCCTCCGCTTTCTTGATCTCGACGTGCCGGGTGCGGAGCTCCGCTTCCGCCGGAGCGGAGACGGAGCGCACCGTCCCGGACGTCTCGCCTTCCACCGGCGTAGACGCGCCCTTCTCGACGGTCGCGATCATCGGCCGCGCCCCTTCGATCTCCGTCTCGTGGACGAACTTCCCGTTGAACGCCTTGCGGGTGAATCGCCCCTTGCCGTTCTCGAGGACGACGTTCGAGCACCCGGTAGCGGCGGGAGCGCCGAAACGGGCGGCGACGAGCGGCGCCAGGTCCCATCCGTTCGGGGTGTGCCCGAGAAGCACCAGGTCGGGGGACTCTTCCTGGATCACCGGCACCAGGGCGCGGCAATAGCCGTCCGCGGTGTAGTGGCGCACCGAAGCTCCCTCCACCTGGATCACCTCGCTCGCGCCGCGCGCGGCGAGCTTCGAGGCGAGCTCCGAGACGCCTTCACCAAGAAGAAGCGCTTTCACCAGTCCGCCGGAAGCGGCTCTGTGCGCCATGCCTAGGAGCTCGAACGAAATCTCCTTCAGGTTCTTTCCATCGTGCTCCGCCAGAACGAGGACTTTCGCCATCAAAGAACTCCCGTCTTCTCGCGGATGCGGCCCACGAGCGCCTTCGCCACTTCCTCCGGCGTTCCCGTCAGGATTTCGGCGCCCTTCCCCTTCGGCGGAGGCGCCAGACTCACCGTTCGAAGCTTCGCTTCGACGTCCTTTGGGCCGAGCCGCAAATCGGAAAGGGCGAGGGTCGAAACCGGCTTCTTCTTCGCCGCCATGATGCCCTTGAGGCTCGCGTAGCGAGGCGTATTCATTCCGGTCTGAACCGTGACCACCGCGGGAAGGGTGACGTCCACCACCTGGACCTCGTTGTTCTCGAGCTCGCGCTCGACGCGGAGAGTCGAGGCGTCCAGGAGCGAGAGCCCGACGGCGGCCGACGCGAACGGCCAACCCAGGAGCCCCGCGACCAGCCCGCCGACCTGAGTGTGGTTGTCGTCGTCGGCCTGGAGACCCCCGAGGATGAGCCCGAATCCCTCGGAGGCGATCGCGGCGTGGATCGCGCGCGCGACGACGAACGGGTCGGAGCCGGAGATCGCGTCGTCCTTGACGTGGATGGCGCGGTCCGCTCCGGTGGCGAGACAGGTGCGAATCGCCGCCGCGGCGTCCGCGCCTCCCACCGTGAGCGCCACGACTTCCTCGACTTTCCCCGCGTCCTTGAGCTTCAACAGCTCCTCGAGCGCGTAGCGGTCGAAGTCATTGACGGTGTACGAGAGGTTGGTTTCGTCGACCCACGTTCCCGCGGCGTTCACGCGGAACGCGGAGTTGCTGTCGGGAACCTGCTTGACCAGAACGAGGCTTTTCATCGAATGTGGTGCTCCTCGAATGCGAAATTATATGTCGGGCCGGGTGGTGGTGCTCGGGCTTCTGCTGTTCGCGGGCGCCCTGGCGGTGGTGGCTCTCCTGGGCCGACCGCGCATCTCGCTGCGCGTCCAGGCGCCGGAGGAAAAGCCGACACTCGCCATCCTGCCGTTCCGCAACCTGAGCGGCGAGCCCGACCTCGAGGTCGTCTCTTCCGAGCTCACGTCCGCGGTGGCCGAGGCGGTCGCCGCGACCGGACGGGCGGAGATCGTTCCTCGCGAGAAGACTCTCGCTTTCGAGCTCGATCGGCAGGGAATCGAGGAGGCGGCGCGAATCCTCGGGGCCGACTACGTCATCGCGGGAAGCCTCGACCAGTCGGGGGGCCGCATCCAGGTCGACGCCTATCTCTTTCGGGCGGGCAAGACGCCGGGGCTTTGGGCGGAGCGCCTCCACTGGGAGGCAAGCGAGCGGTCTTCGATTGCCTCGGACCTCGCCGGCCGCATTCGGGAACGATTGAGCCGCCGCGACTGACGGGTCGGAGGATGTCTACTGGTGTCTGAGGGCGGACAGCGGATCGACGCGGCTCGCCCGGAGCGCGGGAACGAGGCTCGCGGCGATCGCGACGAGGGTGAGCGCCAGGGGAACGAGCAGAAAGGTGAGCGGATCCCGCGCGCTTCCGAAAAGGATCGTGGCGACGACGTTCGACACCGCGAGCGAGAACAGCAGTCCCAAGACCGTCCCCAGCCCCACCAGGATCATCGCCTGCTTGAGCACCATCCCGACGACGTCGCCCTGCGCCGCGCCTAACGCCATACGGAGGCCGATCTCCTGGTTTCGCTGGCTCACGCTGTAGGCCATGACTCCGTAGAGGCCGATGGAGGCGAGCGCCAGGGCGAGTCCGCCGAGCGTCGCGAGAAGAATCGCCGCGAGCCTGGGAGCCCAGAGCGACTGCGCGATCACTTCGGCGATCGTCCAGGTGTTGGTGGCCGGAACCCTCGGGTCGATCTCCCGGAGGACCTGCCGAGAAGCGGCTAGAGCCCGGGTGGCATCCCCGTTCGTCCGGACGTGAAGCACCATGGCGTCCGCGAAATTCTGGCGCCTCGGGAGAAACGCCATGGGAGTGGGGTTCTCGCCGAGCGTGATGTACTTCGAGGTCGCGGCGACGCCGACGACCTCGTGGAAGGAATCGTCGCCGTAGAAGCGGAACCGCTTTCCCAGCGGCTCGGCTCCCGGCCAGAAGTTCTCCGCCATCTTTTCGTTGACGATCGCGACCCGGACCGACCCCTCGCGATCCCCCGGAGTGAAGTCCCTGCCGCTGAGGAGCGGTGTCCCCACGGTATCGAGGTATCCCGCGTCGACCGGGTTGGTCATCACCAGAACGCCGGCTTGCTCCTCGGGCTGTCCTTCGAGAAAGACGCTTCGCTGGAAACCGCCGAAGAGCGGCGGGTTCGCGGCCCAGGAGGCGGAGGCGATCTCGGGAGATTCCCCGAGCTCGCGGAGGACCCGATCGTAGAACTCCTCCGCCTGGGGCTGGTCGTAGCCGGCCTGGCCCGGATTCACCGTCAGGACGACCAGCTTCTCGGTCTCGAATCCAGGGTCGATGCGATGGGCGCTCTCGAGACTCCGGAGGAAGAGCCCGCCCGCGACCAGGGAGACGATGGAAAGCGCCACTTGCGCCACGACGAGGCCGTTGCGGAAGAGTATCGAGCCGCGGCTGCGGCCGGCGGTGCGCGCCTCGTCCTTGAGCGCCTCGACCACTCCGAGCCGCGAGCTCTGAACGGCGGGGATGAGCCCGAAAACCAGGCTCGTCAGGACCGACACGCCGAGCGTGAACAGAAGGACCCGGCCGTCGATCGTGAGGTCCACCAGGTTCTGCGCGAGGAAAGGGGGGCGCATGGACCAGATGAGGTCTTTACCCCAGAAGGCGATGACGAGTCCTGACACGCCCCCCAGAAGGCCGAGGAGCAGGCTCTCCGATAGGAGCTGGCGCACGAGCTTCCCCCGTCCCGCGCCGAGCGAGAGCCGGACGGCGATTTCCTTCCGGCGCCCCGAGGCTTTCGCGAGCAGGAGGTTCGCCACGTTGAAACAGGCGATGAGGAGCACCAGCGCCACGATCGTCATGAGCAGTGCCCCGCCGCGAACGAGAGCGTCCCGGATCCCGGGGAATATCGTCGCTTCCGTCAGCGGGCGGAGCACGATGGTGCGTCCCCGGTTGGGCTCGGGATACTCCCTCTCGAGCGCCGTGGCGATGGTCTTCATCTGCGCCTGCGCCTCGGGAATCTCGAGTCCCGGCTTCAACCGGCCTCCGACGTTCAGCATCAGGGCCCTTCGGTCCAGGAAA
>Ga0105095_10000634_pt1 | contig 17336 bp, 21 predicted proteins | sample PPLLak2March2015_2_FD_79180 | JGI IMG/M metagenome (GOLD analysis project Ga0105095, IMG submission 79180) | Freshwater sediment microbial communities from Prairie Pothole Lake near Jamestown, North Dakota, USA - PPLs Lake P8 Core (3) Depth... | ecosystem: Environmental > Aquatic > Freshwater >...
CGACATCATCTGTGACTTGGGAAGTAAGCCCCCGGATTTGCGGGGGCCTGCCGAGCGTTTGACCGATGCGGCAGTCGCATGAGATGAGGCCGCAGGATCAGTAGATTCCCTTCCCCCTTTCAGGGGGAGGGCCAGGGTGGGATGCAACGACATGCGCCGTGGTGATGTCCGGCGCCGCACTCCCATATCCCTGCCTTCCCCCGCGGGAGGGGGAAGGAGCACATCACATCGCCGCCCTAGGCGGCTCACGGGTGTTCGCGCATTCGAGGCGCTCACAAATCAAGCCCCCGGCCACCTCCTTCAAAAGACAAATGGCGGACGCCGCTGGCGTCCGCCACTTCTCAGAGCGTCTGTCTTAGCGGATTAAATGCGGCCGTAGGTTTCCTTGGCGGCGTTGATGCATTGCGTCCTGTTGAAGTTCACCGATTCGCATTTCTTGATCGCCGCTTGGTATTCTGCCTCCATCTGCGGAGTTCCATCCTTCACGTTGATTCCCTCCGCCGGGGTCACCGCGACAGTGGATCTGCTCTGAGTCGAACTGCCAACCGTCGCACTCGGGCCTTGCGCGCCAGTCTGACCGATCGCGCCTTGCGGGCCGGCAGGGCCGGTACGGCCAGTCGGGCCGGCCACGCCTGCCAGCTCAGTGCTGGCCTGCGCACCCGTAGCTCCGGTTGCGCCTTGCGCGCCAGTGGCGCCAGCAGCGCCGGCCGGGCCGGTCGGACCAACCCTGGTCGGGCCTTGCGCGCCCGTGCTTCCGGCCACGCCTTGAATGCCCGCAGCGCCGACAGGGCCCGTCGGACCGGCAGGACCCGGCACACTCGAGCCTTGCGCTCCAGTGGCTGGATCTTGTAAGCCGGCACGCCAGCATTGATCAACGCGTCACGAACGTTAGCGACACGGCGGGCGCTGGAACCGTCGATTCCGACTCGCAGGGACGGATTCCGATTCATGTAGTCGGCGATCTCCCTCGCCTTGTTGCCGTCGGAACGCAGAATGTCGTCACTTGACATTGAACGTGTAGTCCTTGTACCAGCCCCAGCCCCCACCCCCTCCCCGGCGGCATGTACGCTGGCAACCCCGACGATGTCCCGACAATCGGCACTCGGGCCATGCTCGTCACATCGAGCAATCAGCCAAATGAGCTGGCTTATGCCGTCGTGAAGGCGGTGTTCGAGAATTTCGCCGATTTCCGGCGCCTGCACCCCGCGCTGTCGACCGTGGACATCAGGGACATGTTGCCCGGCGAGGCTGCCATACCGATCCATCCAGGGGCGCTGAACTACTATCGTGACGCTGGCCTCGTCCACTAGCTAACCGGCCACGCTACAACCGGCCCTGTATTGTCGGGCTGCTTGTCTTCAACTAACCCAGTACACCATCCTGCCTTAGCTTGTTTGCAACGGGAACCCCGCTCGGTTCAGCGCGCCTGGGCTACAGTGATGCGCTTGGCAAGGTAACCATTCCCGATCTGGGTGACGTCGATGCTCACGACGTCGCCGCGCTCGAGGTTCCCTATGCCGTAGCGTTGGCCTTGGTACTCGACGATCGTGCCCGCGTCGTATGCGATCGTGGTGGAGCCGCCGTTCTTGGTGGTGTCAAACCCTTGTCCTTGCCCTTCCACCTGCCCTTGTCCTTGCCCTAATGCTAAAGAGTCGAGCTCTATGCTGCGCGCGGCAATATTGATGTCGCGTATCGTGCCGCGGAGCTGCTGCTGACCTGCTGCGGCAGTGCTGCCGCTTGCGTTGCGCGTGACGACGATCTGGTCGGCGATCAGCTGGCTACCGGAGTTGTGCGTTCGGACGTGCACTCCGTCGTCGCGCTCCAGATCTGCGGGGTTATAGGAGCGGCCCTGGAACTCGACACGGGTATTCGCATCGTAGTGAACCGTCACCGGATATTGTTCCCTGCCGGATTGCACGAGCTCGACGGTCCGATCACCCGAGTTCACTGAGCGCACCGTCGCATCCCAGTCCGTAAGGGCGGTACTGTTCGTGCCACTGTGGGACACGCTGGAGACCACCTTGATGTTGCGCGCCAGCACGGCATTCCCGCTACGTTCGACCTGCGCTTCGATCTGGTCTCCGACTTCGAGATCCTGAGGGTTGTAGGACTTTTGCCCCTGGTACTCGACGACGGTGGAGCTGTCATAGGTCAGGACCGTCCGCTCATTGCTGCGCAGGCTCATCTGGTTTCTGGCACCTGCACCAACTGTCAGCGAATGCGATAGGGCATCGACAGACTGCACGGTCCCGACAACAGCCGCCGCGCTCGTCGGCGCCGGCGACGGGCTCGGCGTGGTTGAGCCACCTGCCCCGCCAAGGAGGCCGCAGCCGGTCGTCACCAGCGCAGCGATTGACAGACAAAGCATCCCAAGTCGTGCGGTATTCATGGTAGGTTCCTCACAGGTGGGCGTGGCCGACCTGCTTCGGCAAGCAGTAGTTGTTAAACGGTCGGTCACGACTAGCGTCTCCATTAGGCGGGTCGGCGGGCCGATTAGTCTGTTCGCTGCCACACACAGACGCTCCCTTTTTGACCGGGCAGATCGCCGGGCGTATAGCGGCTGCGCGCATCACTCCCTCGCCAGTGTTCGCCCTCCCTCTCCAACGGAAGATGGCGTCACGACGACAGTGACACTTTTCGCCGTATGTACGCCAACGCACGGCGCGTTTTCGGGAGCGAGGAGGACAATTGCGGCAACGATCGTTCCCTGTCCGCAAAGGATGTTGCCGTGAATATCAACTTGAGCCTCGCGCCCTTGGTTTCGCTTCTCGCCGGTATCCTCATTCTGATCGTGCCTCGGATGCTGAGCTATATCGTCGCGGCCTATCTGATCGTCTCCGCGCTACTTCAAATGTTCGGCGACATTCGCCTGAGATAGGAGTTCCCCATCTAGTGAAGTCGCTCACCGTCGACGAACTTGCAATTCCCGCGTGACTAGTGGAATGGGCCAGCGCTGGCGCGAGCTCCGGGAGGCCTACCCGCGCATCGTCACCGGCATGGTTCTGGGCATCGCCATCCTCCTCCTGACGGACCTCGTCCTCGCCTACAACCGCGTGCAGTACGGCAGGGAGCTCGCGCGCATGCGCGCCTCCATGACGGAAACCGAGCGCCGGCGAGTCGACGCCATTGCGGCCTCGGAAGTCAACCGCCTGGCCATCGCCGCCGAGCTCGCGCGCCGGCAGGCGCTGGGCGACACGGAGCTGCACCTGGTGGTGGACACCGAGAACGGTCTCCTGTATCTCGAGCGCCAAGGGGCACAGCTCCGCGAGATGCGCGTGCGCCTGGGTCGGGCGGTGACCGTGGGCATGCCCCCTGACGCCGTGCTCCTGACACCGCCGCTGGGCAAGCGGTCGGTGGCGCGGGTGGTGAACGGCTCGTATCTCTGGACGGTACCGGAGTGGGTCTACGCCGACCGCGGGTGGCCGGTGCCGGCAGACAGGCGGATCCCCGGCGCCTTGGGTCCGCTGGCCATCATTCTGGACAGCGGAGCCGTTCTCTACTCGCGGTCCGCGGTGGGCCCCCTCAGCGACGTGGGCTACGTCCTGCCGGGCGGGGTCCGGGTGGAGGCGCCCGACTTCCAGGCCATCCGCGAGAACCTGCAGCCCGGCATGGCCGTGTACTTCCACTGACATGGCCCCGGTGGAGAATCTGAAGCTCAAGACTGGCGTCGCGGGTTTCTTCGGCCATGGCCGCGGGGCGGCCATCCAGCTCGTCGGGATCATGCTTGGCCTCACCGCGGCCAGTAGCGCCCTTCTCGTCGATACTGTAGGCATGCGCCTCCGCCGCGACGTGGCTCGCCTGCTGCTGGAGGATCGCCTCGAGGTCCTCGACAGCGCGCGCTGGCGCGTGGCCGGCTCCGCGCGGATGTTACGCGACGCCGAAGGCGCGCCGGAGCCGCCGCACGATCGGCCCTACCTGGTGATCAGCCTCGAGGAGCGGCGCCTCTGGTACAAGCAGCGCGGGGCGATCCTCTTCTCGACCGAGGTCGCGACGGGCAGCGGCAAGACGATCGTCAAGGAGGACGGGGCCAGCGCGTGGAAGTTCGAGACACCGCGCGGGCGCCTGGTGGTGCAGAGCAAGGAGGAGGCGCCGGTGTGGGTACCCCCGGACTGGCACTACGTGGAGCAATCGCGCAAGCGCGGGTTGGGGCTGGCCTGGCTCGAGATCGGTCAGTCCCTGGCCGCCGCTGACCGGTCGGTCATCACGGTGGAGGGGAACGACGTCGTGCGGGCGCTTCCCGACGGAAGGCGGATCGTGTTGCAGGCCGCGGACGGCCGCGAGATCATCGTGGACGGCAAGGTGCTGGTGCCACCGCTGGGTACCACCCAACGCCGGTACGAGGGCGTCCTGGGCACCCACCGGCTGAACATGGGGAATGGATACGCGATCCACGGCACGAACCAGCCGGAGTCCGTCGGACGTGCGGTCAGCCATGGCTGCGTGCGCTTGCGGAACGAGGACATCGCGAAACTGTACGCGGTGGTGCCAGTGGGGACTCCCGTCTACATCTACTGAGCGCGGGACAGGGGACCTCTGCGTCCGGTGCTCCGCCATCGGCGTGTGTCCCTACGCCGGTGCCTTGGCAGTGTGCTGGCGGGCCGCCTCGACCGGTGGAGCAGGAGGTTCGAGCACCGGACGGCGCGCCTGCGGGGGTACCAGCATTGCATAGCGGCCCAACCGTCTCTCGAACAGACGGGTGTAGAAGGCAGGGAGCTCGTCGGAGCGCCCTTCGTGGAAGGCGCGAAAATGAGCATCCGATCCGAGCATTGTGCGGATGCGGCGAAAGTCGGCCAGCTCGGCGCGCGTCGCGAGCGTACGCAGAGTGTGCACAAAACGCACTGCGGGGTGTGCCTTCGTACTCAGGCGGCGCACCAGCATCTTGTTCGAAGTCAGCACCTCGTGCATGTCGATCAGATGGTCGTAATAGGTCGCGGTGTCGTAGTGCCTGAGCGTGATTGCGAGATAGGGGTTGTAGTAGAACGCGAAGGGCATCGCCTTCAGGATGCGTCCGTCGCGATGCAGCTCGTCGTAGAGCGGCGTGCCGCCGAAGGGGCTCGGTATGTTGATCGTGGGCCAGACCTGCGGGAGACGCCTGATGAATTCGTTAGTCAGTGCGACCGGCTCCTCGCCTTCGTCCGAGTCGCAGCCGAACAGGAAGTTGGCCTGGATTCCAGGCACATGGCGCGAGAGCTCCTCCAGCTGGGCTACGATCTTCTCCAGTTTGTCGCGGCCCTTGCGCGCCCCCGCCCCGGACTTGTTCGAGTAGTCGATCCATGATTCGATGCCAGGCGCGATGTAAGCGCATCGGGTCTCGGCCAGGCGCGCCAGCCGCTCGCCCTTCAAGATCGAGAGCGAGCTCTCCATGATGTAGGGATTGCGCCGACCCTTGGGCACTCGCGCGAGCACGTCCATGGTCTCGTCGAAGCGCACGGCGAAGTTCGGGTCGTGGTAGGCGATGACGAGCTTCGGATAGTGCCGCGACAGGTAGTCGAGATCGGCGTGCAGCTGCTCCGCCGGCAGTGCCACGTAGCGTGAGTTCCAGTCGACGCAGAAGCCGCAGGTGTAAGGACACCCGATGCTCGACAGCATGGGCACGACACTCGTCACCACCGGACGGCCGCGGTGGAAGCATGGGTGAGCTCTGTCTGCTGGCCGAAAGACAGATAACGGTGTTGCGTGGGAGCCAATAGCAAGTTACCGAGGCATGCCGCAGTCCGACCGCCAGTGCTGTGCCCGTCGAGCCGCGCAAAGCCAGGCATCAATGTCAGGATTGTGTGCGACTGCGCACAGACGGCCGGTTCAATGCGCGTAATCATCCTCTGGGAGAGGTGCGGCTTCTTTCGGACTAAGGGAGGTCGCAATCTTCTGTTGCAGGCCCGACAAGCGCAGTTTCCCAATCGTTGCAAGCTTTTCACGGAGATCGCGCATGCCCGAAACAGGTTACGCTCCCGCCGCTGCAGACGACACTACCGAGGCGGACGGCGCGATCGAAGGACGACGCCGGAGGGCACTGTTCAAAGCGGGGGCCTTGCAGTACGCGATCCTCACCAGCGCCAGTTTCTCGATTATCGCCACCGACGAGAAGGGCATCATCCAGCTGTTCAATGCCGGCGCCGAACGCATGCTGGGCTACACCGCTGCCGAGGTCGTGGACAGGATAGCCCCGAGCGACATTCATGACCCGCAGGAGGTGATGGCGCGCGCCCAGGCATTGAGCGTCGAGCTTGCAACCACCATCGCGCCAGGCTTCGAGGCACTGGCTTTCAAAGCCTCGCGCGGGATCGAGGATATCTATGAGCTAACCTATATCTGCAAGGATGGCAGCCGTTTTCCGGCCGTCGTGTCGATCACGGCGCTGCGGGACGACTATGGGGAAATTATCGGATATCTGTTGATCGGCACCGACAATTCCGTGCGCAAGCGCGTCGAGTCGGACCTGAATGAAGCCATGGCGGTCGCGGAGACGGCCAACCGCGCCAAAACGGATTTTCTCTCCGGCATGAGCCATGAGCTGCGCACGCCGCTCAATGCGATCCTCGGCTTCGCCCAGCTCATGCAATCCGGCTCTCCTGCGCCGACGCCGCCCCAGAAGCGAAACCTCGACCAGATTCTCAAGGCGGGATGGTACCTGTTGGAGTTAATCAACGAGATCCTCGACCTCGCCCTGATCGAGTCGGGCAAGGTGACGCTGTCGCGGGAGCCGGTTTCGCTGGCTGAGGTCATGCTCGAGTGCCGGGCCATGATCGAGTCGCAGGCACACAAGCGCGGCATCGGCCTGACGTTTCCCCGGTTCGAGATCCCCTACTTTGTCCAAGCCGATCGGACCAGGGTCAAACAGGTTCTGATCAACCTGCTTTTCAACGCAATCAAGTACAACAAGCCGGGAGGCGCGGTTGCCGTGGAGTGCACGCCGGGGGCCCTGGGTTCGATTCGTATCAGCGTCCGGGACACCGGTGTGGGACTGGCTCCGAAGCAGCTTGCGCAGCTGTTCCAGCCGTTCAATCGCCTCGGAAAGGAGGCAAGCGCGGAGGAGGGCACGGGAATCGGCTTGGTGGTGACCAAGCGGCTGGTCGAACTGATGGGGGGCGCCATCGGCGCGGATAGCGCCGTCGGTGTGGGAAGCGTGTTCTGGATCGACTTGAGCCTGACGCCTGGACCCCGGATCGCAGTTCCGGAAGCCGATCGCGCGGCGCGTGCGCGACCAAAGGTGCCCGATGGCACGCCCCTGCGCACCCTCCTCTACGTAGAAGACAACCCCGCCAACCTGGAACTGGTCGAGCAACTCATTGCGCGCCGCCTCGACCTGCGCCTGCTGAGTGCCGCGGACGGCAATCTCGCCATCGAGTACGCGCGCGCCTGTCAGCCGGAGGTGATCCTTATGGACATCAACCTCCCCGGCATCAGCGGGATCGAGGCCATGAAGATCCTGCGCGCCGACCCGTCAACGGCGCATATCCCCATTGTCGCCCTCAGCGCCAACGCGATGCCCCGCGATATTCAGAAGGGCCTCGAGGCAGGATTCTTCAACTATCTCACCAAACCCATCAAGGTAGACCAGTTCATGGATGCGCTGGACCTGGCATTGGCTCATTCGAAAACGGCAGCAAGCCGCGCGGCGATCGAGGAACAAGTATGACGGTTGCCGAGCCCGATATACTCAACGCCGGCATCCTGATCGTGGACGATCAGGAAGTCAATGTCAGGCTGCTCGAGCAAATGCTGAGTCAAGCCGGCTACGCCAGCGTTTCTTCGACCATGAATCCGCAGGAGGTATGCGCGCTGCACCGCAAGCACCGCTACGACCTGATCATGCTCGACCTGCAGATGCCCGGCATGGATGGATTCCAGGTGATCGAAAGCCTGAAGACAAATGACGAGGACGACTATCTTCCCGTCCTCGTGATTACCGCCCAGCCCGGGCACAAGCTGCGCGCGCTGCAGGCTGGCGCGAAGGATTTTATCAGCAAGCCGTTCGATCTGGTCGAAGTCAAAACGCGCATCCACAACATGCTGGAAGTGCGGCTGCTGTACAAAAGGCTCGAGAATTACAGCAAGGTCTTGGAGCAGGCGGTGGAGGACCGGACCGCCGAGCTGCGGGAGAGCGAAGCCCGCTATCGCAGCCTCACCGAGCTGGCGTCCGACTGGTACTGGGAGCAGGACGAGAACGGGAACTTCACCAAGGTCTCCGGTCCGGTCCTGGAGATGCTCGGAATCCGGGTCGACGCCTTGGCGGGAGACACAAACGAGGCTCAGGTGCCAGGCTGGAACGAGGCGGAACGGGAGGCGCTGCAGGCAATCATTGCAGCCCGTCAGCCGTTCCTGGATTTCGTCTTCAGCCGCGTCAATGGCGACGGCTCGCAACAGAAGTTTCACGTGAGCGGGGAGCCGATGTTCAATCAGTCCTGCCGGTTCATCGGTTACCGCGGAATCGGCGTGGAGCTCAGCGCAAAGAAATAGAGCGCAATATCTCGACGCGCGGCGATGCTCTCACCCCATAGCCCGAATCAAAACCATCTTCTCGCCGCTCTCCCGACGGCGGAGTTCGAGCGCATTGCCGCGCGTCTGGAGCTCGTCCCGATGCCGCTCGGTGAAATCCTCTACGAACCTGGTGGACAGATGCAGCACGCGCACTTCCCCACCACAGCGATCGTGTCCCTGCACTATGTCATGGAGACCGGCGCGTCGGCCGAAACCGCGGGGGTGGGCAACGAAGGCGTAGTCGGTGTTGCGCTGTTCATGGGAGGGGAGACCACACCAAGCTCGGCCGTGGTGCACACCGCGGGCCACGCCTACCGGCTGGAGGGCAGCTTGCTGAAGCAGGAGTTCAATCGTGCCGGCTTGATGCAGCGGTTGTTGCTGCGCTACACCCAGGCGCTGATCACACAGATGACCCAGACCGCGGCCTGCAATCGGCATCATTCGGTGGAGCAGCAGCTGTGCCGGTGGCTATTGTTGACCCTCGATCGAGCGCCCTCCCGTGAGTTGATCATGACCCAGGAACTGGTCGCCAGAATGCTCGGCGTGCGCCGTGAAGGCATCACGGAAGCCGCCGGGAAACTGCAGCTCGCCGGTGTCATTCGCTATCGCCGTGGTCACATCGCGGTGCTCGAGCGGTCCGGATTGGAGAGCCGCGCGTGCGAGTGCTACGCCGTGGTCAAGAAGGAACTGGGCCGTCTGCTGTCCGATGTACGGTACCGCCAGGTGCTGTTAACTTGACGTGGATGCCGAGCCCCAACCACTGACTTGAGGGCGGACCAGGTCTCACGCCGCTAGTTACCTCTGCGGGGCATGCGACCGTCTGATGCGACCGACCACGGCTATCTCTGCCGACACCATCCGCGAGGACAAACCTCACCGAGCGGCATCGAGGTGTGGAGACGGACGTATGTGCGCCAACGTACCAGACTGCGGCGCAGCTTGTAGCGCTGGTGGATGAGTGACTGCAGCAGCTCGGCGCCACCCTCGGGCAGGCGCTTGGACAAGAACAGATCGTCGAGCACGACGAGGCCGGCGTCGATCACTGGGCGCAGACGCGTCTTGCGCGCCGCTGCGGCGCTGAGCACGAGCTCGGTGAGCCATTCGTCGGTGTCGAGGTAGACCACGCGGTAGCCCTGCAGGATCGCGTTATAGGCGATGGCTTTACAGACGTCGCTCTTGCCAGTGCCGGGCGGACCAATCAGCAGGGCATTGTCGGCCTGGGCGATGAACTTGAGCGTATGCAGCTCGAAGCAGGCCTGCTTGGGCAGCTTGGGGTTGAAGCCCCAGTCGAACTCGGCCAGCGTCAGCTTCTCGTCCAGCCCGGATTGCTGATAGCGACGCTCGATCAGACGCGAGCGGCGCCGATCGAGGTCGTCTTGCAGGATCAGCGAGAAGGTCTCCAGGAACGCCTGATTGGCGCTTTGCGCCTGCAGAGCGCGCGTCTCTAGTGTGGCGCGCACTCAGACAGGCGCAGCTGCTTCAATGCACGTTCGATCTCGGGCAGGGTCATGCTCATTGCGCTGTTTCCTCCGATGGGGGTTGTGGGTCGTCCGCGCTGGCGCGGGCGCTGTGGGTGAAGAACTGGCTGTATTGGCAGGCCGGGCGGATCAGCGCGTGCTCTTCGGCGACGTCAGCGGCTGGGTGGGGTGCTCAGCTCTTACTATGCGGCGGCTGCATGAGGGCGCTACCGAGTTGCTGGACCATGGCCGTCGCCATCATGGGCGGGCTGCTGGTCGCAACGCTGTTGACGCTGTTCTTCGAACCCGCGTTGTACTCGCTGCTGTATCGGGTGAAACGGCCGGCCACCTCGAGTTCCGCGTCAGCGGTCGTGGCGGCCGGCCCCGTTCCCGTTGCAGCACGAATACTCGCTCTTGGCGGCGCTCGCTTGATCGGATTTCCGCAGATGACAGGAATCCTTCTGCTCCATCGCCATGTCGCGGGTCCTCATGTACCCTTATTGCTTCTGCGCGACTACTCGGCCCGCGGCATTGACAAATACGTGGTAGCGGTTCCCGTCCTGGCATGATGCGATGTAGTCGCGGTCACCTTGCTGCTTGACGCTCACGACCTGACCGCATGGCAAACCCTGCAATGCGATCACGGCCGTCAGATCCTTGTTGAGCGGCACGTCGTCAGCCGCAAGCGAGGGCGCGGCGAACAGTGCCGCCATCAAGATGGGCGCCCAATTGCCCACATGTTTGCTCATAACTTCTCCTTGCCATCAAGCTAGATGGCTGCGAACTTTTTCGGATCCGCGAGGATGCCCCAGATCGCTTCGCGCGAAGCGCCGACCGCGGTCGCCAACGATTGATCGCTGTCCTGCAGGAGAGAGAGCACCTTGAGGAGCAGCAGGTCATACCGTTGCCGGAGCTGGGCGAGGGTGGTTTTGAGGCTCCCTTGGTAATATGCCCGGAATTCATTCAGCAAGTCATCGACCTGGTTCTTGAGCGCTATCTTGGTGAACAAGCCGATGGCTTTGGTCTCTTTGAGCCGAGTCTCCAGAGACGCCAAGTCCAGCGGCGCTGACGCCTGCTGCTTCTCGGCGGCCGGAGCGGCGCTCACCTTCTTCCCGAGCGGCTCGGTGTGCGCGGGAGACGCCGGCAGCTTTGCAGAAGCCTTCGCGGTTGGTGAGGCGGTCTTGGTTACGCTCTTGCCCGTGGGATGTGACGAGGGCAGTGTGGTTGGACGCCCCCCTGGCTCAACGGCAGCGGCCCCGCCCGGCGTCGCGCCAGTCTCGGGCGCCTTGCTTGGCTGCGCCTGGTTGACGCCGCCACAGCCCGCCGTCAGTAGGACGACCAGCAGCGCGACGATGCAGGCAAGGGGCGTCAACTGCTCCTCCGGACGGCGCTCAATAGGACTGTCGCTCACAGTTCCCCCAGCTCCCCCTTACCTTTGTCTCCCGAGTTCTCACCGACCGCGCTTGGCTTTAGTTGCTTTCTCGCTTGTTCTCGCTTAACCAATTACGAGAAGCTGCGCAACGCTGGGGCTCGCCTGTGCGACGACGCACACAGGACAGGGCTTTGGGAGTGCAGCGTCCCGCTGAGACTTCACGGCTGGAACTGGTTGCACTCCGCAAACGTTAGCGTCACGGAATTTTGCCAGCGTTTCGCGACCATAAGCTAGGCTCTCGCCGTCGCACGCGAATACTCATCAAGATTATGCACACCTCCCAAGAGCGGTTTCGTGAGCACGAGCCTACCCGCCGCCAATCGATATCGGGGAAACCGACGCCGTCGGGTTACCGGTTACCGTGAAGCTGCGCGGCCTTCAACAGCATCGGTCCCAACCGAGACTCTTTGTTGTCGTCAGCGCCCCCTAAGCAGAAGTACCACGAGGACGATCAGCAGCACCAAGCCGAGGCCCCCGCCATAGACATGGTATGGGGCGCCTAAATAGAACCCGCCCCCGCCGAAAAGGAGAATCAGAACAACCAAGATCAAGAGTAGGGGCATAAATTCACTCCTATAAATGGGTAGATGCTGTGGAAAGGCTTCCGGTGGCAACCAGAATCGCCGTCGAGCAGCGCGTCTTTCAACAGCACCACCAGTTTCGCATCATCTGCTCGCGACGCGCAAGATCCGATAGCAAACAGAGGCGTATGGACATTACATTAGCCAGATCGCTTCTCAATCCGGGCATCGCCGCCCGCCAGAAACGGTGACGCTGATCCCGCTCTCATCGCGCTCCACCGCAGTGGGCGGCGCCGGGGCACGCTTCCCGACCGCTCTCCCAGCGCCCGCAGGGAAATCCCACCCCTCGCAAGTTGGTTGGTTCCATTCCCGAGCCGAGTCTAACGAGAGCGCCAGCTCACCAGTTGGCTCAAGAGAAAGCCGGCAGCCACGGCTATGCCTAGCGATGCCACAGGGTGGTCGCGCACGTAACCGCGGCACTGCTCCATCGCTCGCACCTGGGCATTCTTCAACTGCTCATCCGTCACGCCGAGAGTGTCCGCCGCCTGGCCGGCTGCGCTGGCGAATTGGTCAACCGCGTGGTGCGCGCCTGAGTTAATGCGGTCCACCACTGGACGCGCGGCATCCGATACCTTGTCTATCGCCTCATGTGCGCCCGTGCTCGCTTGATCGACGGTTCGTGCCAGGGTACGGCTCCCGTCGGTGGGACTTGACGTGACTGTTCCAACTGCTTCCATGGCTGTCTCCTCTATCTCAAACGTTGAGGAGGATCAGAATTGATCCCCATCGAGCTGACTACCAGCGGCAAAGGCGGCTCAGTGCATAAACAGTAGATGGTCACCAACACCAGGACTGGTACACCGAGCAACCGGCCACCAACATCCTTGCCACTCACACTTCGCCTCTTTCGCAACGCGACCAGCGATAACACGGCCTCGAGAGACTCGCTCCGACCCTCTACCTATAGCCGCGGCCGACGGGTCGATTCGATGAGCAGATCGAACCGCCGGCATCCCAGTCATGGCGCAGTATTACTCAATGCGAATCTGGTTCTCGACCGCTTCACGCCGGCGACACTACGTGCAACCGCGGCGGCCTGATGACCCTGCCCTGGTTTCACGTACATCAGATTGTGTGTACATTTCTGATGAACGGAGGGCGAGATGGGCAAGAAGGAGCTGGTTGGGAATCGGCAATACACCGATGAGTTCAAGGTAGAGGCGGTCAGGCTGGGTGAATCGATCGGAGGTAACCAGGCCGCCAAGCGATTAGGGATTCCAGAGTCGAGCCTGTGGAATTGGATGCGGCTCAGCCGTGCAGGCAAGCTCAAGGCAGCTGTGGGAGCTGCTGTACCGGTGAAGCGATCGGTCACGGAGGTGGAGGCCGAGAACGCCCGATTGCGCAAAGAGCTGGCGAGCACCAAGCTGGATCTGGAAATCGTAAAAAAAGCGGCGGCGTATTTCGCGAAGGAGTCGCGGTGAAGTACGCCTGGATCGAAGAGCATCGCGACCAGTTCCACGTGACGCGGATGTGCCGTCAGCTCGGCGTGTCGCGTACCGGGTATTGCCAGTGGAGAACGCGAGCGCCAAGTGATCGCTCGATAGCCAATGCGGCGCTCGATGCGCAGGTGGCGGCGATTCACGCGGGAAGTCAACGCAGCTACGGCCGGCCGCGCATCGTGGCAGGGCTGCGTGAGCAAGGCGTTCGGGTCAGCCACGAGCGGGTGCGCAACAGCCTCAAGCGGCAGGACCTGCGCCCGGTATACAAGCGCCCCTATCGCGTGACGACCGATTCTGCCCATGACAAACCGCTCGCCCCCAACGTGCTGGACCGGCGCTTCGATGGCTGGCGGGTCAACCAGGCCTGGGTGGCTGACATCACCACTATCGCCACGGGCGAAGGCTGGCTGTATCTGGCCTGCGTCATGGACCTGGCGAGCCGCAGAATCGTGGGCTGGTCGATGAGTGAACGGATCCAGGCCGAGCTGGTCTGCCAGGCGCTGACGTCGGCGTACTGGCGGCGCAAACCGAGCGCGGGATTGATCATGCATTCGGACCGTGGCAGCCAGTACGCCAGCGACCGTCACCGGCAGCTGATCAAAGACTACCGGATTGATTCAATCGATGAGCAGGACCGCCAATTGCTGGGACAACGCGCCCATGGAGAGCTTCTTCAAGACGCTCAAGGTCGAGCGCACCCATCTGCTTCGCTACGACACCCGCGCCCAGGCCAAGCTCGACATCGTCGACTGGATCGAAGGCTTCTACAATCGCAGGCGCATGCATTCGTCGATCGGCTACCAGACACCAGTCGACGTTGAATCGGACCTCATGGCTGCCTAAAGTGGTGTACGTCGAATCGAGGCAGGGTCAGCCTTGCTATCTCACTGATCGAGAAGCGGCTGCGTGACTCGCATGCGCCTTGACGCGCACCTCGCCACGCTAGGGAGGTCAGCCGGGCCGCCATGGGGCAAAGACCAAAAGGAGGCAGCAGCCGCTGCTCTCGTGGCACTCAACCACGCCAAGCGTGGCAGTCTTGCATGATGCTGACGCCCCGGGAAGAACCCAGACACATCGTCACCGAGGAGGAGGCTACATGAAGATGCAGCGGATCGCCGTGGCGCTCACCGCGATCAACCTCGTGCTCCTGCTTCTTGCCCTGTCGCAGGCGCGCATTCACATCCGTATAAGACAGGCGATGCAACACACCGGAGGAAAGACATCATGACGCTGCAAGGCAAGGTCGTGGCGGTGACGGGCGGCTTCGGTCAGCTGGGTCTCGCGGTGGTGCGGGCGGCGCTCGATGCGGGCGCACAGGTGGCGGCGCTGGACCGCGCTCGCTCGCCGGCCGATGCGACGGCGCTTGCCGGCGCGCTGGCGCTGGGCGAGCTCGATCTCGCCGATGCGGACGCAGCGCTGCGGGCTGTGAACCAGGTCGCTGGCCGCTTCGGTGGCCTGGACGGCTTGGTGAACGTGGCGGGCACCTTCCGCTGGGAAACGCTGGAACAGGGCAGCCTGGACACGTGGGACCTGCTGTATCGGGTCAACCTGCGCAGCGCGGTGAGCGCCTCGCGCGCGGCGCTGCCGCATCTGCTCAAGCGCGGCGGCGGACGCATCGTCAACATCGGGGCCGGCGCTGCCAGCAAGGCCGGCGCCGGCATGGGCGCTTACGCCGCCTCGAAGGCCGGCGTGGCGAAGCTCACCGAGGCGCTGGCCGAAGAGCTCAAGGATCGCGGCGTGACGGTCAACGCAATCCTGCCCAGCATCATCGATACGCCGGCCAATCGCGCAGACATGCCCAAGGCGGATTTCAGCCGGTGGGTCACGCCGCAGGCGATCGCCGATGTCATCGTGTTCCTGCTGTCCGACCAGGCGAGCGCGGTGACAGGTGCCTCGATCCCGGTGCCCGGCCGAGTCTAGCCCGCGGGCTAGCCCGGATGACACCGTGTGCAGCACGAAATCCGGCCACTGAACCGGTCCTGCTTCACCCTCTCCCCAACCCTCTCCCATCGAGGGAGAGGGAGTCTGGACGCGCTGCGCGCTGTGCCTCGCTGCTCCATCGCATCCCCAGGCCGACTCTGTTCAATTCCTACCTTGTCGTGCCCGCGGTAGCGGAACCCAGGCTATTCAAGCACCTCTGGATCCCCGCATGCGCATGGATCACGCGCTGCTCAATTCGAGCTGCCGCTCGAACAGCAGACTCTCCTGGTCGCGGAAGATCGTCGCCAGCGCGCGAGTCTTCCCGCCGGCGATGAAACGCACCGCGGCATCGCGCGCGTCGAAGCTGCCCTCGACCTCGACCCGGTCCCAGGTCGTGGCGTGCCCGACGTAGTTGATCCCCACGTCGTAGTGCGCGCTCCAGAAGAACGGTACGGCGTCGAACTTCTCGCGCATCCCGAGCATGTTGCGGGCCGCCGTGCGGCCCTGACGTTCCGCAACTACCCAATGCTCGACGCGGATTCGCTCTCCCGAGCGCGGATCGGGCCAGCGGGCGATATCGCCGGCGGCGAACACGTCCGCCGCGCTGGTCTGCAGATATTCGTCGACGAGGACGCCGCGGTCGACGGCGATGCCGGCCGTCTCGGCCAAAGATACGTCGGGCCGCACGCCGACGCCGATGACCACCAGCTGAGCAGGCAAACGCTCACCGTTGTCGAGCATCACCGACGTCTCGTCGATGGCCCGCGGCCGGGTTCCCAAGTGGAACACCACGCCGTGCTCCTCGTGCACCTTGCGGATGAAGCCACCGAGCTCGGGCCCCATGACCCGGCCGAGCGGCACCGCGTCGGGGCCGACCACATGCACCTCGAGGTTGCGCGCACGCAGGGAAGCGGCCACCTCCAGGCCGATGAAGCTGGACCCGATCACGACCGCGCGCCGGGCCGTCTGGGCGGCCGCGATGATGGCGCGGCTGTGTTCCAGCGTGCGCAGGTAGTGCACGTGCCGCAGATCGCCGCCTGGGAGATCGAGCTTGACCGGCTCGGCGCCCGTCGCGAGCAGGAGCCTGTCATAGCTGTGGGTGCGGCCACTGGCGACCGCGACCTGCTTGCGTGCAGTGTCCACGGACACCGCCCGCTCGCCGAGGGCGAGCTCGATACCGTGCTCGTCGAAGAACTCGCGCGGGCGCAGCGGCAACCATTCCTCCGGCGCGCTGCCGGCCAGGTAGTCCTTGGACAGATTGGGACGATCGACGGGCAAGGCGGTATCCGCGCCGAGCAGCAGCAGCTGGCCGCGGTAGCCTTCGCGCCGCAGGGTCTCGCATGCAACGTGACCGGCGGCACCGGCACCCACGACGACGATCCGGGCAGGCGCGCCGGCGGGACTCGCGGGGGGTTCGGGCTCGGGCAGGCGCCTCCCCACTCGCACCCGCTCGCCTTCCCGCACCACCTCGTAGCAGGGGATCGCATTCAACGCCGGCGGCACCGCCGCGCCGGTCCGCAAGTCGAAGCACGCGTGGTGCCACGGGCAGTGTACGGTCGCCCCGGCGAGCAGGCCCTCCGCGAGCGGCCCCGAATAGTGCGTGCAGGTGGCGCCCACCGCGAAGATCTCATCGCCTTGCCGTGCCAACAGCACCGCCTCGCCGGCCGCATGGCCAAGCAGCATCTTGCCGTCGCTCAATTCCGCAAGCGCGACCCCCTCGGACAGATTCGGTCCGCTCAGCTGCTGTTCTGCGCCCATGAGCCTACTCCTGATGTTCAGAGGTCGAGACACGATACGCCTTTGCCCGGAAAGGCGCAGCGGGTGAGGCGCATCAGGTCAGCTCATGGCAGGTCTCAATGTCACAGCGGCAGCACGAAATCCGGCCCCTACTTCACCCTCTCCCCAGCCCTCTCCAATCGAGGGAGAGGGAGTCTGGACGCGCTGCGCGCTGAGCCTCGCTTCCCGACTACAATGCGTCCCACAACCACCAAGGAGGAGCAGCGATGTCCGAGAAGAAGTTCGTCAATCC
>Ga0105095_10000637_pt1 | contig 17293 bp, 12 predicted proteins | sample PPLLak2March2015_2_FD_79180 | JGI IMG/M metagenome (GOLD analysis project Ga0105095, IMG submission 79180) | Freshwater sediment microbial communities from Prairie Pothole Lake near Jamestown, North Dakota, USA - PPLs Lake P8 Core (3) Depth... | ecosystem: Environmental > Aquatic > Freshwater >...
GGCGTCCACGCCCCGCTCCCGCAGCCGCAGCAGCAGGTGCTTCAGGATGGCCGCGGCCTGCTCGATCAGCCGGAGGATGTAGTCGCGCTGCATGGCGCCATCCGTGGGCGTGCTACCGCGCGGCCGCCATCCCCGCGACCCGCGTAATGGGCGTCAGCTTGGAGTTGCCGTTGGCTTTCAGGTAGGCCTTGGGGTCGTGCACGATGGCCCCCCTGGGCAGCCAGTCCCACAGCGGTCCGAGGTCCTTCTGCAGCCGGTGCAGGAAGAACCTGGGGATGTTGTCGTGCTCGCCTTCGAAGAAGCCGCGGAACATCCGGTCCTCGACGAGCTGCCGTCGCACCTCACTGTAGTAGCGGATCCGCCCGAAGCCCTCGGACGAGATGGCCCGCACGACGTTCATCCACCGGGGAATGCGCGCCTTGATGGCGTGGAAGCGTCGGCCGATCGCGCGCCACGAGAAGCTGTGGCGCGTGACGTCGATCACGTGGTCGTAGAAGTCGGGCCACTCGTAGTTGGCCGGCTTCACATTCATCGCCTGATTGTTGTTCAGGAAATGGAACGGGAACCCGAGCACCCGGTCGTCGCGCTGGTAGTCCAGGTTGAGCGGCGCGGCCCGGCCGAACGCGGACAGGAGGGAGTAGCCGGGGAACGCCGACGGCGATCGGTCGATGAACTGCTTGGTCAGTTCGAACGGCTCGGGCCCGCTGTCGCCGTCCAGCCCCATGACGAAGTTGGCCTGGATGTAGGGGATGTACCGCTGGATCATGTTCACGTGGTCGGAGACCTTGAGCACCTTCTCCATACCCAGCTGCTTGCCCGTTCGGGACTTGTTGCCGAGGTCGTACCACGACTCGACCCCCGGCAGAATCGCCTTGAACCCGTTCCGCTGGAGCCGCTGGAGGTGCGGCTCCGAAAGCAGCGACAGGCTGCTCTCGGCGATGAAATCGATGGCGTCGGGAGGCACGGCCTCTTCGATGGCGTCCATCACGTCGTCGAACCGCACCCCGAAGTTGGGATCGTGCCAGGCAACCCGCGGCCGCTTGAACTTCGTCTGGAGGAACCGGAGGTCGTCCTTCATGACGTCGAAGTCGAGAGGCTGGTACGGGACTGACGAGTCGATGCAGAAGCTGCAGGTGTACGGGCAGCCCAGGCTGCCGAGCATGGGGACGATCTGGATGGCCGGCGCCTTCTTGAGCGTGGGCTCGATGAACTTCCACCGCTCCCGGACCCCCGGAAGCGCCGCGGGCTGTGCCGCGGCCTCGAGGTGGACCCCGCCCGCGGGGTTGGGCCGCAGGTCCGCCAGCAGATCGCGGACCAGCGCGCGGTCGGTGAACCCCAGGACGTAGTCGAAATAGCGGCAGGCGTCCTCGGGATAGCAGCGCGCATGCGGCCCACCCAGCACCGTCACCGCGCCCTGCGCGCGCAGCATGGCCGAGAGGGCGTAGGAGAGCTGAGCCGCCTGGGTGAACGCGCCGATGAACACGACGTCGGGCTTGTGCGGGAATTCGAGCGGCAGCTTCTCGAAGCCCGTGTAGCAGAGGAACGACACTTCGTGCCCGGCCTCCTCGCACCATACGGCGAGGGCCTGGGGCATGATGCTGGCGAAGTTGGCGTTCATCACCCGCGCCCAGAGGGAGCGGGTGGGGCCTTTGGTGACGAGATCAACGATGGCGATACGGAGCCGGCGCAGGGGTGCCCCTCTTTCACTGGATTCTCGAAGCATCTCCCTCATTCCGCGCGAGCGCAAGGGGCGGCCCAACGCCGTCGGGCGGGCCCCGCTCGCCAGCCCCGCTTCCGGCGTGCATCTTCGACCGCCGGGGCCGCCGCCCGCCACCGCTCTGCGTGAGGGAGACCATGAAGCCACGTGCCGGATTCGCCGTGCTCGTCCTGCCCCTCCTGGGGGCCTGCGCCCGGGGCGTGACACCATCGCCCGCGTACCCGTTCCAGGATGCCGCGCTCCCGCTCGAGACCAGGATCGGCGACCTGATCGGCCGCCTGAGCCTCGAGGAGAAAGTGTCGCAGCTGCAGCACGAGTCCGCGGCCATCCCGCGGCTCGGGATTCCCGCCTACGACTGGTGGAACGAGGGGCTCCATGGAGTTGCCCGGGCGGGCCGGGCCACGGTGTTCCCGCAGGCCATCGGCCTCGCGGCGACCTGGGACACCGCGCTGATCCATCGGATTGCGAGCGTCATCTCGGACGAGGCCCGGGCCAAGCACCACGGGGCCGCCCGGCAGGGACGACGCGGCATCTACGAGGGCCTCACCTTCTGGTCGCCCAACATCAACATCTTCCGCGACCCCCGCTGGGGGCGCGGGATGGAGACCTACGGCGAAGACCCGTATCTCGCGGGACGCCTCGCGGTGGCGTTCGTGCGTGGCATGCAGGGCGACGACCCGCGCTACCTCAAGACGGTGGCGACCCCCAAGCACTTCGCCGTGCACAGCGGACCGGAGCCCGACCGGCACCGGTTCGACGCGGTGGTGAGCCAGGGAGATCTGTGGGGGACCTACCTGCCGCACTTCGAGGCCGCCATCGTCGAGGGCGGCGCCGGGTCCGTCATGTGCGCGTACAATCGGGTGTTCGGGGACCCGGCGTGCGCGAGCGGCCTGCTGCTGCGCGACGTGCTGCGCGGGCGCTGGGGGTTCGGCGGGTATGTCGTGTCGGACTGCTGGGCCATCAGCGACTTCCACACCGGCCACGGGGTGGCCGTGGACGAGGTCGAGGCCGCCGCCCAAGCGCTGCGGGCCGGCACCGACCTGAGCTGCGGCCCCGAGTACCGGAGCCTCGTGGCCGCGGTGACGCGCGGGCTGGTGACCGAGGCACAGGTGGATTCGGCCCTCACGCGGCTGCTGCGGGCGCGGTTCCGCCTGGGGATGTTCGATCCGCCGGACGTCGTGCCGTGGGCCCGGGAGGCGAACGCGCTCCCTTCTGCGGTGACGCTGATCGACGATCCCAGCCATCGCGCGCTCGCGCGCGACGCCGCCGTGAAGTCCATCGTGCTGCTCACGAACGCGGGCGGGCTGCTCCCGCTGCGCAAGGACCTCGACACGATTGCCGTCATCGGCCCCAACGCGGACGACGTGGATCTCCTGCTGGGCAACTACAACGGCCTGCCGGCGGCGCCGGTCACCCCCCTCGAGGGGATCCGCAACGCCGTGGGAGCGGGCACGGCGGTGCTGTTTGTCCGCGGGAGCGAGGTGGCGCCGGGGATCCCGACGCTCACCGTAGTGCCGCCGACCGCCCTGCGCGATCTCCGCGGCGCCTACTTTGGCGGCCACGGCTTTCCCGGGGAGCCGATCGTGACGCGCCCGGACCCGACGATCGACTTCACATGGTGGAACGCGGCACCGGCCGCGGGGCTGCCGCCGGACAGCTTCTCCGTGCGCTGGACCGGGTCGCTGGTCCCGTCCGCGTCCGGGCGTCACGCTCTCGGGATCCGCGCATCCGGCGGGGCCCGGCTGTTCCTGGACGACTCGCTCCTGGTCGAGTTCTCCGAGCGCCATGTCGTGCTGACGCAATGGGCCTTCGTGGATCTCACGGCAGGGAAGCCCGGGGCGCTCCGGGTCGAGTACTTCGACCGGCGCGCCGACGCGATCGTGCAGCTCGTCTGGGCGGCGCCGGACCCGCACGCGCTGGAGAACGCGCTCGCCGCCGCCCGCCGGGCGGACGCCGTGATCCTGATGCTCGGCCTCTCGCCGCGCCTCGAGGGCGAGGAGATGCCGGTGGACGTCCCGGGGTTCGCGGGCGGTGACCGCGTGACGCTCGGCCTCCCCGCGCCCCAGGACTCGCTGCTCCGCGCCGTGGCCGGTGTCGGGAAGCCGGTGGTGCTCGTGCTGCTCAACGGCAGCGCGGTGGCCATCCCGTGGGCCGCGGAGCACGTGTCGGCCATCGTCGAGGCGTGGTATCCGGGACAGGCCGCGGGCGATGCGCTGGCGGACGTCCTGTTCGGCGACGTGAGCCCGGGCGGACGCCTGCCGGTGACCGTGTACCGGTCGGTCGACGATCTCCCGCCGTTCGACGACTACCGCATGCGGGGTCGCACGTATCGCTACTTCGCGGGCGAGCCGCTGTTCCCGTTCGGACACGGGCTGAGCTACACCACGTTCCGCTACCGCGACCTCCGCCTCCCCGACCGGGTCACGGCGGGCGATACGGTGCGTGTTTCGGTGGAGGTCGAGAACGCGGGTGCGGTGACGGCCGACGAGGTGGTGCAGCTGTACGTGAGCGACCTCGCGGCGTCGGTGCCCGTGCCGATCCGCGCCCTCCAGGGGTTCCGGCGAGTGACGCTCCGGCCCGGTGAGCGGCGGCGCGTGACGTTCACGCTCACCCCGAGACAACTGGCGGTGATCGACGGCGAGGGCAGGGAGGCGGTGGAGCCGGGCGCGTTCGCGATCGCAGTGGGCGGCAAGCAGCCCGGATTCCACGGACTCGCGGACGCCGCGACGACGGAAGTGCTGGAGGGGCGCCTGGAGGTCACGGGGGCGCGGCTGGAGCTGGGGATACGTTAGAACGAGAGGACGTGAGAACGTGAGGCGGGAGCCGACGCCGCAAGGCGCCGGCTCCCGCCGGATGGCGCCGGAACGGCGCGCTCAGCTCATCGGTGGAATCCGGAGCACCTGTCCGGGATAGATCTTGTTCGGATCGCTGAGCATGGGCTTGTTGGCCTCGAAAATGACCGGGTACTTCATCGCGTCGCCGTACTGGGCCTTCGCGATCTTGGACAGCGTGTCGCCCTTGAGCACCGTGTAGAACTTGGCCTCCGGCGCGGGGACCCCCACGGTCATCTCGTCCACCACGCGCGAGACGCCCTGCGTGTTGCCGAGGGCGAGGATTGCCTTCTCGCGCTCCGCCTGCGATGCCGCCTTGCCGCGGACCGTGGCGACGCCGTCGTTGAACGCGACGTTGACGTTCTCGATCTGCAGCTTCAGGCCCTGAAGGTGGCGGCGGAGCTTCCCACTCATCACCGCCTCCTGCGACGCCTCGGTCTCCTGCGCTTCCTTGTCCTTCACGCCGACCTTCTCGCCGGCGCCCTTGATGAAGTCGAAGATCCCCATGGTTCGGTTCCTCTGCGTTGTGGGTTCGTCGAATCCCAACCCTGTGCGGGGTCCGTGCTTCATGCCTTCCGTTTGCCGAACAATCCGCCGAGCAGGCTGCCGCCCGCCTTGGCGAGATCGTCCATCACCTGTCCGTCACCATCGGCGTCCAGCAGCTTCGCCAGGCCGCCGAGGGCGGGAGCGGCGGCGCGCTGCTGTTCGCCCTGCAGCATCTTCGAAAGCGCCGACGTGTCCAGGCCCTGCTGCCGCTGGGTCCGCCCGAGCATGCCCATCACGACAGGGGCCAGCGTCGCTCAACCGCAGCCCTCCACGGCCCATGATCCGAAACGTACCGCCGGGCCCGCGCCCGTGTCGGGGCGCGGGCCGTGGAGGTTCCCCGGAACGTCAGTACGTGATCACGGGTCCATGCGCGCGGCCTTGACGATCCAGCCCTGGACGCTGCGGACGCCGGGGGTGGCCCGGGTCAGGTGCCGCTGCGCGTTGGTGGTGGCGAGGGCCTGCGCGAGGTTGTCGGGCTTGCGGGTCCGCAGCGCCTTGACGGTGTCCACACCCGCGGGTTCGTCCCGGCGCGTAGATTGATCGTACGTGATGCCGTGCGGTGCCCGGCGACCCGCCGGTTCTTTCCAAGGAGGGCCCGCCGGGGTCGGATCACCTCAGCAGCGAGGAGACCATGCGTACTCACCTGATAGGCCGTGTCGCCCTTGCGACTGTGGCTGCGGCCTTGCTCGCCGCGCCGTTGCAGGCGCAGCGTCCGGGGGCGATCGAGATCGGGGTGTTCGGCCGATACACCCTGTTCGACAACAACATGGGACTGAAGGAAGCGTTCGGCGGCGGCGCGCGGCTCGGGGCGTTCCTCGTCCCGAACCTCTCGCTCGAAGCCGCGGGGGCGTTCACGCCCGTCAAGACGGAGGTGGGCGACATCAGTGTCAAGAACTGGGATATCGCCGCCCGGCTGATCTACCATCTCCCGATCGTGGAGCAGTTTGGCCTCCACCTCGGCGCCGGGTACGTCTATGACATCTACACCACCGAGGGCGAGGAGAGCGTCAAGGACCACGGGCCCACCGGGCTGGTCGGCTTCCGGGTTTGGGCCACGCCAGCCGTCTCGATTCGCGGCGACGTGTTCGCCAACTACATCCCGAGCCCCGAGAATCTGGCGGACCAGAACTTCACCTGGGGTGGGCAGCTGGGCCTCAGCTACACGTTCGGCGCCGCGGCCGACGCCGACAAGGACGGCGTGAGCGATGCCAACGACGCCTGCCCCGACACGCCGGAAGGCGTCGTGGTGGACGCGCGCGGATGCCCGGTGGATACGGACCGGGACGGCGTCGCCGACTTCCGCGACACCTGCCCCAACACGCCGCAGGGCGCCCCCGTGGACGCCAACGGCTGCGTGCTGGACGGCGACAAGGACGGCGTGCGTGACGACCTCGATCGTTGCGCCAACACGCCGCAGGGCGAGTCAGTGGACGCCGCCGGCTGCCCGCCGGATGCCGACAAGGACGGCGTCGCCGATGCGCGGGACCGGTGCGCAAACACGCCGGCCGGCGTGGCGGTGACCGAGAACGGCTGCCCGCGGGACAGCGATGGTGACGGCGTGGCCGACAACGCGGATCGGTGCGCGAACACGCCGCGCGGTGCCACGGTGGATGCCGCGGGCTGCCCGCAGGATGGGGATGGCGACGGCGTGCCGAACGGCATCGACAAGTGCCCCACCACGGCGGCAGGCGCGCGGGTGGACGCCACGGGCTGTCCGGTGCTGTTCGAAGAGAACGCGGTGCGGGTGGTGCTCCAGGGCGTGACCTTCGCGACGAACAGCGCGGAGCTCACCGCCGAGTCGAAGGGCATCCTCGACGGCGTGGCGCAGAGCCTCGTGGCCAACCCCACCGTCAACGTGGAAGTCGGCGGCCATACCGACAACACCGGATCCCGCGCGACGAACACCCGCCTGTCCCAGGCGCGCGCGGAGTCCGTGATGGCGTACCTGGTCAGCAAGGGCGTGGTGGCGGGCCAGCTCACGGCAAAGGGCTTCGGGCCCGATGAGCCGGTAGCCGACAACGCGACCCGGGCGGGCCGGGCGCAGAACCGTCGCGTCGAACTGCGGCGGGTGACCCAGTAGCGTGATGCACGCGGCGGCACCGGGGCAGGTTCCCGGTGCCGCCGCGCAGGACAAAGGCCGCGGCGATGCCGCGGCCTTTGCATTCACAGGGAACTCGCGCTGAGGGCCTAGGCGTCCGCGCGGGCCACGACGACGGTAACGTTGTCGCTGCCGCCCCCGTCGAGCGCCGCCTCCACCAGCCGGTCGCAGATCGGGCCCGGGTCCGGGCTGGACGCGAGCATCTCCGCGATCGCCTCGTCGGGCACGTGCTTGGTGAGCCCGTCGGTGCAGAGCAGCAGGACGTCGCCCGGATCCAGATCGATCAGTCCGATGGTGGGCGTCATCTCCATGGCACCAACGGCGCTGGCCAGCACGTGGTGGAGCCGTGCCGCCGCTTTCGTGTCCACGCCCTCGTCCTCCAGCATGGCCGCCATGGTCTGATCGCGCGTGATCTGGCGGAGGCGTCCGCGGCTCCGGACGTAGGCGCGGCTGTCTCCCACGTGCGCGATGTACACGCGACGGCCGATGATCATGGCCATCGTCAGCGTGGTGGCCGGCCCCCGGCCGGGCGTGCTGAGCGAGCTGACCACCTCGTGGGCGTAGCGTATGGCGTGCTCGAGCCGCTCGAGGAACTCGTTCTCCTGCTGGACGTTGGGGTCGTAGTGGCAGGCGGCGGTGCGGCCGATGAACGTGGCGAGGCTGAACACCGCGGACTGACTCGCGCGCCGTCCGCCCGAGACGCCGCCGACGCCGTCGGCCACGACCAGGAGGTGGGCGTCGAGCCGGCCCAGCTCCCGCACGGCGTCCTGGACCTCGAGGTTGGTCTCGATCACGTCCACCGACTTTCGCAGGATGCCGATGAAGTAGTGATCCTCGTTCTCCTCGCGCACCAGGCCCCGGTCGGTCCGGCCGCGCACCCTGAGCTCGATCATGGGGCACCCACCATGGCCGCCGCGAGCCAGTGGAAGGCGGCTTCGACACCGTCACCCGTCTTGGCGCTCGTGTCGAACACGTGCCAGGGGTGACGGGCGAGGTCCGCACGGTCGCCCTTCGTGACGGTCCACTGATCGGCCAGATCCACCTTGTTGAGGGCCAGCACTTCCGGAATCTCGCCCACGGTCCGTTGGACCAGGTCCCGCAGCTCGTAGACCTGCACCACGGTCTCGTGCCGCGTCCCGTCCGCCACGTAGATCGCGCCCGCGGCACCGCGGAGGTAGCTGGTCTGGACGTCCTGCACGCCGTCCCGGCCCTCGAGGTCCCAGAGGAGCAGGTTGACGTCCTGGTCACGGACCTGCACGGGCTTGCGGTCGATCTTGACGCCAACGGTCGACAGGTACTTGTCCGAGAACTTGGCGTGCACGAATTGCCGCACGAGGCTCGTCTTCCCGGTCGCGTACACGCCCACCATGCAGATCTTCTTCTGGATCATGGACGCGGCTCCTGCATCGGGGAGGCGGGGTCCAACCGGACGCTGAACGATACACTCCGATTGAGGCGCGCGCGCTCCTCGAGGTCCCGCGCCGGGAGCGGGTCCTGCGTCCCGATGCCCCTCGGGCGCACCGCCCGTTCGGGCAGGCCCAGCCGCGCGAGCGCACGGGCCACCTGGTCGGCGCGTTCGTCACTCAGCGCCCGGTTCAGTTCGCGCGACCCCGTCGAATCCGTCCGGCCCACGAGGTCGAGGCGCACGACCCACTCCTCGCCCACGCCTGCCTGGAGCGCGCGCCACCATCCTGCCGCGTCGGCCACGGACTGCAGCGCGGGCCCGGACAGCTCCGCACCGCCGGCCGCGAACAGTACGCGCGTCAGCGCGAGCGAGTCGGCGGCGGCGCCCAGCGTCGCGGGGATCTCCGGCGCGACGTCGGCGTCGCGCCAGGCTGACACGCCCGCGATCGCCTCCGCGCGCGCCCGGGCGCGCGCGATCCAGTCGGTGGGGGCCGAGCCGCCGGCGACGAGCGTGTCCCCCGCGAGGCGGAGCCGGACGGACGCCGGGGCCGCGAGCGTGCGCTCCGCGCGGGCGAGGACGAGCGACGGCTCGGCCGACAGGTAGGAGGTCCAGGCACCCCTGATCCGGTTGGTATCCGCTCCCGCCGCGGTCAGGACGGCGGCGGGTGCGGTGGCCTGGGGGTCCCGCAGCCCGGTGATGCGCCACGAGCGCCATCCGCGATCGGTGTCGAGGACCACGACGCCGGGCTCGGCGTCGAGCGCGTCCACGGCCCGCTGCCAGCGGCGGTGCCGGAGGGCCAGGCCGGTCACGATCGCGAGCACCAGCAGTGCGATGACCACCCACGCGATCCGCGGCGCGAGGGACCGGTGCCGCGGGCGGTGGGTTTCCACCACGGTCTCGAGACAGTCGGCGAGGATCGCGACGGACGGTTCGAACTCGGCAGCGTCGCCCTCGAAGCGCGCGAACGGGCCCGCGAAGTGCAGATGCAGCAGCTCGAGCGTCTCCTGGAGCCGCCGGAGCAGCTCGGGCGGGTGCTGCCCGCGCACGACCGCGGCGAGCAGGGCCTTGGGGCCCGCCTCGACCAGCACGGTCACGTCCCCGACGCTGAACGTCCGGAGGCCGCCGCCGCCGTCCGCGCCGGGCTCGAACGAGTCGCCGACGAAGTCCCGGATCGCGGTCAGCATGCCGGAGATCACGTCGGCGTCGGGAGCCGACAGGTCGGGGGCGGTCGCGTGCGCGAGCAGGAGGCCGGTCTCGGCGTGGATCAGGTACACCTGCTCCACCCGGTACACCAGCGCATGCTTCATGACGATCTGGGCGTACGATACGCCGCTGCGCCAGGCTTCCCAGCGCCACCTGAGACCGCGGACGGAGAGGCTCTCGTCGAGCGCCCGGTTGATGGCGCCGACGAGGCCGGCGATGGCCTCCGCGATGGCCTTCCGGATGGCGGGCCCCAGGGCGGGGTAGATGGCCCGCGCGATCTGCTGCGGGTTGCGGCGCACCGATTCGGTGAACGCCCGCTCCAGCGTGGGCCCCAACGCCCGGGCCAGTTGCTGATCCCGGCCGGCCCGCAATGCGACCGCCTCAGGCAGGTGCTCGGCCACCGCGTCCGGTGTGAGGCGGACCCGTTCCAGCCGTTCACGCAACTCGGCGATGGCGTCCTGTTCCCGGCCGACGAGCAGTGTGCGCAGTCGGGCGAACTCCGCCGCGCGGTCCTCTGGCGTCGCGGGATCCGTCCCGAGCGGGGGCGCGGGGTGCTCGGACCCGTCGGCGGTCACGGCGTGCTCAGGCGTCCGGCGGGACCTGCAGCTCCTCGCTGAGCTTCACCGCCACGTCCGAGAAGATGGCGAGCAGCGAGGAGATGTCCGCCTTCTCGGCGCGCAAAGTCTGTTCGGCCGTGCGCAACTCGCCGGTCAGCGTGTCGCCGAGGCGCTTGAGTTCCGCGGCCGCGTCACGCTGCTGCTCGAGCAGCTGCGAGCGGAGTTCGGCGTCCGCGCGGCCCGTGGCCTCGTCCATCTGGGCAAGGCGACGATCGAGGCTCTTCATCTGCTCCCTGAGGTCGGCGCCCAGCGCTTTCAGCTCATCGGCGCGTTTGGCGCGCTCGGCCTTGAGCTTCTCCCCCAGCGCCTCGAGCTCCTTGCGGGTGAACGCCTCGAGCCCGCTGAGCGTCTTCTCGAGCTCCGCGTGCATCGCGGCCTGCTCGCGGACCAGGCGTTCCTCGATGCGGGCGATGCGTCCTTCGACCGCCCGCATGTGGCCGCCGAACAGGATGTCCCTGACGGTATCGAGGTTCTCCGGTCCGCCGGTGGCCGCCGCCGCGGCCTCGGCCGCCGGGTCCTTGACCTTCCTCGGGGTCATGGCACGCATCTCGGGAAAAGGCAGGGCGAGAACTTGTCCCGTCCGCGTAACCGGGTCAAGCGGGAGCGTCTTGGGGCGCGACCGCGGTCACATGCCATAGTAGAGCTCGATCTCGTAGGGGTGCGGTCGGAGTTGGACTTCGCGCTCCTCGCCGCGCCGCTGGGCGATCCAGCGGTCGAGCATCTCGTCGGTGAAGACGCCGTCGGCCGTCAGGAACGCGCGGTCCCGCTCGAGCGCGGTGAGCGCCTCGCTCAACGCGGTGGGCAGTGCCTTGATCGTGGCGCGGCGCTCGGCCGGCCACGCGAAGATGTCGTCGTCCACCGGGCCGAAGCCCAGGGCCGACGGATCGAGGCGCCGGCGGATCCCGTCGAGCCCGGCGAGCAACTGGGCCGCAAGGGACAGGTACGGGTTGCCCAGCGCGTCGGGCGGGCGGAACTCGATGCGCGTGCTCTCGGGCCGGTCCGCGTACTTCGGAATGCGCACGGCGGCGCTGCGATTGGCGAGCGAGAAGATGGCGCTCACCGGCGCCTCGAAACCGGGGACCAGTCGCCGGTAGGAGTTGGTGGTGGGATTGGTCAGGCCCATCACGGCCGGGCCGTGGGACAGCAACCCCCCGATGTAGTGCCGGGCCGCCGCGCTGAGATGCGCGTAACCGGCCGCGTTGTAGAACACGTTCTTGCCGCCCTTCCACAGGCACTGGTGGAAGTGCATGCCCGAGCCGGCTTCGCCGTGCAGCGGCTTGGGCAGGAACGTGGCCGTGAGCCCGAGGTCGAGCGCCGTCATGCGGACGGCGTACTTCACCAGCATGACCGCGTCCGCCGCCTGGATCGCGGGCAGCAGCGGGATCTCGATCTCGCACTGGCCGGGCCCGCCCACCTCGTGGTGGTGGTACTTCACCTCGATCCCCATGGCCTCGAGCGCCAGGCTGATCTTCGTCCGCGCGTTGTGCAGCCGGTCGAACGGCGGCGCCGCGTGGTAGCCGCCGTGGGCGGGCAGCACGTAGCCGCTGCCGGGCTGACTTCGCCGCCACGCGCCCTCGGCCGACTCGACCCGGTACGACGCGACCTGCATCGCGTTCTCGATCGCGACCGAGTCGAACAGGTAGAACTCGAACTCCGGCCCCCACACGCTGCGATCCGCGACGCCGCTCTGCGCGAGCACCTCCTCCGCGCGGCGCGCGATCAGGCGCGGATCGTAGGGGGACGGCTCCCGCGTGCCGGCCTCGAACGCCTGGCAGATGAACGTCAGCATCGGCACGTCCGTCCAGGGATCCAGGAACCCCGCGGCCAGGTCGGGTACCAGGGTCATGTCGCCGGCCTTGACCGACTTGATGCCGAGGGCCGAGCCGTCGAAGCCGATGCCGCGCTCGAGCAGCACGGGGCTCAGGCGTCCGGCCGGAAGGCTCACGTGGTGCCACTGTCCCCAGAGGCCGCAGAACCGCAGGTCCACCATCTGCACGTTGCGGTCGCGCACGAATGCGACGGCGTCGTCGAGATCACGGAATTGAAGCAGGGGCACGTCTCAACTCCCGGTGCAGGTCGCGGCCGCGCCGCACGGGCCGTACGTTTCGTGCATCGTGGTGTGGGATAATGCGTTCCCGATCTGAAAATTCCCGTAAAGCACGTGTGAAGACGGGTTGTGGGCCGGTGACGGCCGGAGGTGACGGATGACGTGGCGACTCTCGATCCTGGCGATGGCGGCCCTCGGGGTGGCGGGAGGCCTCGCTGCGCAGGAGCCGTTCGACGTTCGCGCGCACTTCACGAAGCAGGAGGTCATGATTCCGATGCGGGACGGGGTCCGCCTGTTCACGGCCATCTACGTCCCGCGCGACAGCGGCAGCCGGCATCCCATCCTGATGCGCCGGACACCGTACTCCTGCTCGCCGTACGGGGCCGATACCTACCCGCCCGGCGTGGGGCGGCAGCAGGAGCGCCACATGCGCGCGGGGTACATCTTCGTGTGCCAGGACGTGCGCGGCACGTTCTTCTCCGAAGGCACCTACGCCAACGTCCGGCCGTACCTGCCCGTGAAGCGCGGGAGCCGCGACATCGACGAGACCACCGACACGTACGACACGGTCGAGTGGCTGATCAAGAACCTGAAGGCGAGCAACGGTCGCGTGGGGATCAGCGGCATATCCTACCCGGGGTTCTATGCGTGGATGGGAACGATCGACGCCCACCCCGCCGTCAAGGCGACCTCGCCGCAGGCCCCGGTCTCGAAGTGGATGGGGGGCGACGACTTCTATCACAACGGGGCGCTGCTGCTGCCGCACGCGTTCGACTTCTACGCGAATTTTGGCCGCGTCCGCCCCGCGCCCACGGCCCAGCGCAACCCGCCGTTCGACCACGGCACGCCGGACGAGTACGCGTTCTTCCTGCGCCTGGGCCCGCTGGCCAACGCGAATGCGCGGTACTTCCGCGGCGAGATCCCGTACTGGGATACGCTGGTGGCCAACGACCGGTGGAACGAGTACTGGGCGGCCCGCGACGTGCTGCCGCACCTGAAAGGCACGAAGCCGGCGACGCTCGTGGTGGGCGGGTGGTTCGACACCGAGAACCTGTTCGGCGCGCTCAACTCCTACCAGGTGAACGAGCGGCTGTCCCCCGACGCGCAGAACCGCCTGGTGATGGGGCCGTGGTCGCACGGCCAGTGGCAGGGCTCGGGCGACTCCCTGGGTTCGATCAGCTGGGACCAGGAAACGGCCGCGTTCTACACGGACAGCATCGAAGGGCCGTTCTTCGATCACTACCTCAAGGGGACGGGGACGCTCGACCTGCCGGAAGCGTTCGTGTTCAATACCGGCGCCAAGACGTGGCGACGGTTTGACGCCTGGCCGCCCACGGAGGCGACCGCAAGGCGGGTGTGGCTAGGAGCGGGATCGAGCCTTCGGCTCGACGGGATGGGCGGGATGCCTGATGCTCCCGCGACCCCTGCCGCTCCCGAGTACGACGAGTACATCAACGACCCCGCCAAACCCGTGCCCTACACCGACCAGATCACCCACTGGTACAACCCCGGGTTCATGCTCGAGGACCAGCGGTTCGCGGCACGGCGGCCCGACGTGCTGGTCTATCAGACGGAGCCGCTCACGGAGGATGTCACGATCGCGGGCCCGATCCAGGTGCGGTTCACGGTCTCGACGTCGGGCACGGACGCGGACTGGGTCGTGAAGGTGATCGACGTGTTCCCGGACGACGTGGACGCGTCCGCCGCCGGCGGGCGTCGGCGCGGTGCCGGGCGCGGGCTGGGCGGCTACCAGATGCTGGTGCGCGGGGACGTGCTGCGCGGGAAGTTCCGGAACAGCTTCGCCGTGCCCGAGCCGTTCACGCCCGACGCCCCCACGGTGGTCGCCTTCACGCTCCAGGACGCGTTCCACACGTTCAAGGCAGGGCACCGGATCATGATCCAGGTGCAGAGCTCGTGGTTCCCGATGGTGGACCTCAACCCGGGGACCTTCGTGCGGGCGATCGAGGCGAAGCCGGAGGACTTCCGGAAGACGACGCAGCGGGTGTACCACACGCGGTCGCTCCCGTCGTACGTGGAGCTGACGGTCCTGCCGTCCGGCCGGTGAGTGCCCAGCGAAGGCGGCCTCGCGGTGCCGCGGTCGTGAATCCGCGCCGCCTGCCGGTGGCGGCGCTCGCGATCGGGCTGCTGCTTCCCGGATCGCTCGCGAGCCAGGCCGCCGACTCGGCGCCGGCGCGGGTGCCGCGATCGGCGATGGCGGGCGAGGTGATCCTCGGCGAGGTGCTCGCCGGGGCGCTGCTCGCCGGAGGTCTCAGCTGGGGGTTCGCGGTGCTGGGCGGGAAGATCGCGCCGGACGAGGGCGAGGACCCGGGATTGGTCGCGAGCGTCACCGGCTTTCTCGTGGGGACTACGCTCGGGGCGTCGCTGGGCGTGCACCTTGCGGCGCGCGCGTTCCATCTTCCCGCGCGTTACTACGAAGCGCTGGGCGGGGCGGTGGCAGGAACCCTGGCGGTGATAGCGCTTCCACTGGACATGGACGAGGCCAGCTCCTGGGTGGCCGTGTACGGCCTGCCGATCCTGGGCGCCGTGCTCACGTCGTCCATCGGGTCCCGATCGCGCCTGCGAGTCTCGGTTCAGCCGGCGGCGGGTGGAGCCCACGTCGGGGTCGGCTTCGACTTCTAGGGCGTCGACTCGGCCGGCCGCTGAAAGCGGCAGGGCGCGCTTGTCAGTTCACTGACTGGCCGAGCCGCGAGTTCACTCGCGCCTGACCCGGGCCATCCCGATCGGAGTCCCCGTTGCGTCGGCGGCGCGGCCGTCCTACGTCGAGCTGATGGTGCTCGACTAGGCGCTCCGCAGGAGCGCCCACTCCAACGGCCGGAGCGCAGCGGGGGGAGTCTGCCACGCTTCGGCCTCGGCCTTCTGGCCGAGCGCATGGTGGACGTCGACGCGGAGCTGGCGCTCCGCGACCAGGCCGCACTGAGGCACCTCGGCTGCGAGGTGGATCCACGGTCCCAGCGTCATCCCGTCGAGCACGGCGAGGGCCCGGTCAAAGTCCCCCGTGGCAAACGCGATGCGCGCCTCGATGCCGTGGGCGAGCGCGGTGGCAAGCGACGCCGCCCATGGAGGGAGCGAGGCTGCGGCACACGCGCGCGCGCACTCCGCGGCCCGATCGACCGCGCCGCTGCCGAGGTGGAGCACGGCGAGTGCGTGGAGGCGCGTGACCGGACGCAGGACGGCGGCCGGTGTCGGGTCGTCGGGTGTCGCGGGATACTGCATGACGCGCGTGAGGAGTCGGTCCCCACCGATGCCACGGCAGCCGGGAAGTCCCGCGAGAAACGCTTCGTGATCGAGTGCCAGGTCCGCATCGAGTTGCGCTGCTCGCGCGAGCGCGGCACGGGCGTCGGCCACGTGACCGGCCGCCGCCGCCGCATGGGCCGCGAGGATCGGGGCCCACGGGCTCGACGCGACCGATGGGACGACCGCGGGGTGATCGAAGCCGCGCATCTGCATGCCCACGACTTGGTGGAGGGCGGCAGGCCGCGCGCCCGCGAGGCGGGCAGGGGCATCGTCCGTCCGGCCGATCACTGCCATCACGGCGGCGTCGTCCCCGTCCGCGCTCAGGTCGAGATAGCGCCGAGCATGGTCCTGTGCCGCCGCCCGATCCCCGGTCGCCCAAGCCAGGCGGGCGAGGTCCGCCAGCGCCGCCGCGTGGCGGGGATCGAGGGCGTGCGTCCGCTCGAGGGCCAGCCGGGCCTCCGCTTCGGGTCGGCCGCGGAAACGGTTCCCGTCCAGGTACACGCGCGCGAGACGGAACCACGCTTCCACGTCGTCGGGTCGATCGGCCAGGAGCCGCAGGCACAGCTGCTCGGCCTCCGCGAGCGCGCCCCGGAGCAGCGCTGCCTGTGCCGCCAGCAGCATTCGGGTATGCGGACTCAGGCGGCGGGTGCCCGACGTTGCCCGCTCGAGGGAGTCCAGGGCTGCGACCGGATCGCCGCAGGCGGCATGGGCCGTGGCCAGGCGGTAGTGGGCCAGCGCGAACGCCGGATCGTGGTCCGTCGCCAGTCCGTAGGCCTCACGGCTGGCGTGCGTGTGTCCGCGCCGGAGGGCACGCTCGCCATCGAGGTACGCCCTGAGCGCCGGCAGCGACTCGGTGGTGCGTGCTCCCATCCGGGCCAAGTGACCGCCGAGGGACTGGGTGCGCGTGGCGAGCAGCCGGCGGACGAGGTCGTCCACCAGATCGAACACGCCCGCATCGGCGCCGGCCTCGGCGTCCACCCGCACTTCCGACAGGCTGGTGGTGTCGTGGAGCGTCGCCCGCAGTAGCGTGCGCTCGCCGTCCGCCACGACGCCGCCGAGCAGGAACGCGCCGGCGCCCAATCGTCGGGCCGCGTCCCGGGCGCCGTCCGGGTCCACGACAGGGCCGAGGGGCGCCGCATGCGTGAGCACCGTGCCCGGATCCACGGTCCGCAGGTCGCCCGCCCCTTCGAGTCTCGTGCTGAGCAGATCGACGAGACCCTCCCGCAGGTAGTGCAGGTCGGGGGGGCCGCTCACGGTGAACGGGAACACGGCGATCACGTTCGGCGCCGGCGCGGCGCCGGGGAGCGTCGGCATGACGACGGTGGGCACGCGGGTCCGGATAGCCGTTACAAGGGCGGTTGTCTCCGCGTCAGCGGCTAGGTCGAGGTCCGTGGCCAGTCGCGCGACGAAGTGTTCGTAGGCGTGAATCGCGCCGGCCCGGTCGCCGAGTCGATCGAGCAGTGACAGCAGGGCTCGCAGGCCCGCTTCGTCGTGAGGCTGCAGTTCAAGTGCACGCCGCCTCCATGCCGCCGCGGCGGCGAGGGAACCAGCGCGCTCCGCGTCGACGGCGAGCC
>Ga0105095_10000640_pt1 | contig 17286 bp, 7 predicted proteins | sample PPLLak2March2015_2_FD_79180 | JGI IMG/M metagenome (GOLD analysis project Ga0105095, IMG submission 79180) | Freshwater sediment microbial communities from Prairie Pothole Lake near Jamestown, North Dakota, USA - PPLs Lake P8 Core (3) Depth... | ecosystem: Environmental > Aquatic > Freshwater >...
GCCTTGAAGACCAGTATCTTAAGGCACGTGAAAAATACCCTGATTGCAGGATTATCCCGCCATTTTTCTGGGACACTTCCGGACGTGCCACTATTCATGGAATAATAACAACATCAATGAAATTCATCGGGCAGGATATTTTTACCCTTATGATGCTTAAGCCGGAACTGGTAAAAGGGATCCATGACTGGATAACCGATGTTTATATTCGTGTAATCAAATTCTTCTCAGATCTGGGAGATATCCCTGTCACTTCCGTTCACGTCGGGGAGTGCTCAGGTACAATGCTTGATGAAATTTCATATAAAGAATTTGTGACACCATATATAAGCCGTATAGGCAAAGAATTCGGGGCAATACGCCTTCACAGCTGCGGTAATGCCGATCATGTTATGGGATCCATCTGTGAGGTTGAGAATCTGAAAATCATCGACACTGGATCTAACACTTCTCTGGCAAAGATCAGGCAGATCATGGGTAACGATTTTGAACTCAATGTTGCCCCGCCTGTCGAAATAATTTCTGAAGGCTCAAATCCGGGAGATATCAGACAATGGCTTGAAAAAACATTGACTGACAATGACGACGGCAATCTGAAAATTGCCTGTCACCTTGAGCCTGATTATAACTTATCGAATTGTTTATTCATCCATGATGAATTAGACAGGCTGGGAATTTCGAAGAAAGGAAGGATTTATTAAACAAGCAGAATCAAAATGTTCGGTAAGAAAAATTTAACTAATAACTCTTTAATAGGTCTGGCTGGCCTTGCCTCAGGACTTTTTATTTCAGGTTGCCATTCACAGGATCCGGATGATTTACCAAATATTGTTTTGATTCTGGCCGATGATATGGGTTATGAATGTCTGGGGTGCAATGGTAGTATTGAATATAAGACCCCAAATATTGACAGGTTGGCAGCAACTGGAATTCGTTTCGAAAACTGTTACTCTCAGCCGTTGTCTACACCCTCACGGGTTAAATTAATGACCGGAAAATATAATTTCAGAAATTATGAGGACTTTGGATATCTTAATCCGGATGAAAAGACGTTTGGAAATTTGCTGAAAAGAGCCGGTTACGAAACATGTATTGCAGGAAAATGGCAATTAAATGGTTTAAACAGGAATAATCCGGGGAACCAGGATGTAACGCGTCCAAATCAATTTGGCTTTGATGAATACTGCTTGTGGCAACTTCACCACACCAGAGCCCAGGGAGAAAGATATGCCAATCCGTTATTGACCCGGAACGGAGAAGACCTGCCCATGGATAGGGATGCCTATGGCCCACAATCAGTTGTTAATTATTTAACAGACTTCATTGAACGTAAGGCAGATAAGCCCTTTTTTATCTACCATCCCATGATGCTTCCACATGATCCGTTTGTTCCTACTCCGGATTCTCCTGAATGGGCAGAGCCTTCCAGACGATATGAAAATGATACGGCATATTTTGCAGATATGATCGCTTATATAGATAAAATTGTGGGACAGATTCAAATGAAGCTTAAGGAAAAGGATCTCTGGGATAATACTCTTTTAATTTTTACGGCTGACAATGGTACAAATCAATCCGTGATTACCGGTACATTAAAAGGAGAAATAAGGGGAGGGAAAGGATCTTCACTCAATACCGGGAATCACGTTCCCATGATCATATCCTGGCCGGAAAAGATAAAAAAGGGCAGGGTATTTAATGGAATTGTCGATTTCACTGATGTTTTGCCCACTCTGGCTGACGCAGCATCCCTTGATCCATCTTCCTGTTTTACAGACGGCAAAAGCTTTATAGATGTATTATCCGGACGAAATAAAAGGAGAGATAAAGATGAAATATTCATTCACTATTCCCCAAGATGGGGTGGTTTTAAACACAACAGGTGGGTAATGGATGGTGAATACAAACTATACCAGGATGGTATTTTCTTCAATACTCTAAATGACCCCGGCGAAAAAACTCCATTGTTGAAACTTTCTGATAAGGAGATGAAAATCAGGAAGAAATTCCAGGATATTTTGACGGAAAAAGAAACCGGATTTCCCTTCAGCTGGAATGATAGTAAATTCAGTCCTCCTGATAAATGATAAATTAACCTGTTGAAAAAGAATCCTTTTCGGATGGAAATAAATCAGTTAATAAGAATGAGTATCCTGTTAAACCGGAAATTCGTTACCGTTCTGCTGATATTGAAACTGTCGTGCGTAATTACCTCAGGTCAAAACCAGCCGGAGACGTTCAGGGATGGGAAACTGCTGAGAGGCGAGAATTGGGCCCCGTTCAATTACCCTGAAAAGGCTGATTTTTATGTCTCTCCATATGGCGATGACAAGTGGTCAGGAACATTGCCGGAGCCGAACGCCGATAAGACCGACGGACCGTTCCTTACCATTGAACGCTCACACATAGCAGTGCGTGATCTGAAAAAGAAAGTTTTTCTCCCAAAAGATCCGCCGGTCGAGAAACGGTTTATCGGATCGCCGCATCCGTTCGGAAGAGGTAAGGATATCCTTATTTATATCCGCGGAGGTAATTATTTTTTAAAGCAGCCACTGATCTTTGAGCCTCCGGATGGAGGTGAAAGAGTCGAGACCAATCTCCCGACAGGTGCTTTTGAATACCATAAGCTAAAGGATCATTATGTAACATATGCGGCATACCCTGGAGAGAAACCTGTTATTTCAGGAGGGCATCCTGTTTTTGGCTGGCGTAAGACAGGAAAAAAATGGAATGCCTTATTTGATGCAGATACTGCCGCAATGCTTTTGGTAAACGGTAAAAGGCAAATACTTGCACGTACTCCAAATGAGGGTTATTTTGTTCCCAGGGCTATTTCAATATCCGATGGGGTGCTTTATTTCAACCAGGGGGAAGTCAAATCATGGAAAGAAATGGAAGGTAACCGGGTCATCATGCTTTTACGATGGCATACAGGTATAAATTCGTTCATAAAAGTGGATGAGAAAAACGGGATCGCCACATTCAGAACGCCTCAGGAAGGTGTTGTGATCGTCCCCCCAAGATATTATATTGAAAATGTCAAAGCACTGCTTGATGCTCCGGGAGAGTGGTTTTTTGACAGGAAGCGGAAGGAGATAAGCTATATCCCGGGAGATGAAATTACTGATCTGAACAACGTTACAACGATAGTACCATCATTGAACAGATTAATTGAAGTCCGGGGAAAAATAGGACAACCTGTCCGTAATCTGCGGTTTTATGGATTGACATTTGATGGTGTAACTGCCGGAAGCAGTGCAATAAGTTTTGAGTTTGCCCATACTTGTGAATTTGCCGGATGCGAAGTCCGTTCATGCAATGGTACGGGGATCTCTGTTAAGAAGGGTTGTTATCAGACCAGGATCCTCGGTAACCGGCTTGAAACAATAGATAATGGTGGTATAAGTATAAACGGACCAGCCAGGCCCGGCGACGGAAGGGAAATAATAAGGGAAACGATCATATCGCATAATAAGCTGTACAGTTGCGGAGGTACAAATATCAGTGCAAATTATACTCTGATGACGACGATCTCTCATAATTATATAACAAAAACAAGAGGCCGTTTCGGGATCTATGTAGGTGGCTGGGCTAACCAGGAAGAGGCGATAGATGGGGGATATGTTGTTGAATATAACCACCTAGATGATGTCCAGAGGGATGCAGACGACTCAGGTGCGATCACAACCGCAGGATTGACTTTTAATTCAATTGTCAGGCGGAACCTGATCCATAATGTAAATGCAGGATTTTTTAATGACAATGTCGGTTTCTGGTTTGATAATATGTCCTCAGGGTGGACCGTGGAAGAAAATATCTTCTACAATCTTGAACAGGGTGAAATGAAATTATGTGCTGCCCTTCCTGAGGATAATATCTACCGGAATAATTTCGTAATTGAACCTCCTGCCAAAGCTCCGGAGATGATCATTGAAGGAGAATCAGGTTTTGAGATGACCTGGCTTAAAGATAAAGTTACTGCCGGAACTGTTCAGGCTTCCGGCAGTAAAATAAAACCTCAGGATTCAACAGGGAAAGGACTACCGGTTTTTGAGGGTGTCCCACTTGATATTACAAAACTGGAAATTCAGCAATATTGCTCAGCAAGGGCAAAACCTTGTGAAATTGAGGCGGATGCCAATGCCAACAGATTTAAGATCACTGCAGGTGGTTCAGATTTTTTCCATGCCGAGGATTCATATGCTGCAGTTTATCTGAAAGGGATAAAAGGTGATTTTGTGTCAACCGTGAAGATCAGTCAGTTTGGAGACCGAACACACGAGTGGTTCCGTTCGGGAATATTTGTCCGCAACGACATTTCCCGGAGCTTTGATGTACAGCCCGGAAGCAAGGGGTCCGTACTGGTATTTTCCACACCAGGACGTGCGGGAATTAACTATGATGAATTTGCAAACGGTTGTATGCACAAGGCAAGTTCCCAGAATCTTCCCGAAAATTTCAAAACACCGATTTATCTGAAAATGGTACGTCACGGCAACAGTTTCAGCGGTTACATAAGCCTTGACGGCAAGAACTGGATTATCGAAAGACATACAGCTGATATCCCCGGGATTGCCGATGCTATTGATCTTGGACTGGCGGCAGGTGGTCCCGATAAACAGCAGTATTGGGTGGAATTCCGGGATTGGAAGATACAGGTTGCAAAGTGATACTGAGTAAGGGAAAGCAAATAAAAGCAAAATGAAACCCACATCCCGCTTAAGCGGGACAAACACTTATAAATATAACTTTATCAACATGTGGGTTCCATCATACCATTAAAATCAAAATTATATTCTGATGAAAAACTCAATTCTTATTACTGTTGGATTATTGTGTGCCGCTGTAGTTTTGTCAGCCCAGCCGACAGACTTAAGCAAGGCTTCAATAATCGCATCCGGGAAGATAAGCCCGCTTGTCAGGGAGACCGCCATCAGGATATTACAGGAAGAGGTGGCTCAGCGAACTTCAATAAACCTCCAGGTCAGGTCAACATGGGGGAGGACTGCATCAATTGCACTGGCAACCGTAAATGATATTGAGATTGATGGAATGAAAGTCCCCCTGCGGATCGGAAAAAACTTGCCGGAAACAAGATCCGAGGGATTCAGAATCTGCCTTGAAAAATCAAACGGGAAAGCGATTCTCTGGTTGATCGGAGCTGATGACCGGGGAGTGATCTTCGCAATAGGCCATTTTTTAAGGACAACTGATTTTTCAAAAAATAAAATATCATTCAATAAAATCAATGAAATTGCCACCTCACCGGTTTATCCCATCAGGGGACATCAGCTGGGGTATCGGAATACGGCTAATTCGTGGGATGCATGGACAGTAAGTCAATATGAAAAATATATTAGGGAACTGACTTTGTTCGGGTCTAACTGTATCGAGAACATTCCTTTTCAGGATGGTCCACTGGGTCCCAATATGAAGGTTCCGAGAGAAGAGATGAATTTAAAAATGAGTACGATATGCAATAATTACGGGCTTGATTGCTGGGTCTGGACCCCTGCAGGAGTCGATCTGTCTGATGAATCAAAATTTCAGGATGAGGTTAATAAACACAGTGAATTTTATAAAAACTGTCCAAGGCTTGACGCGGTTTTTTTTCCGGGCGGCGATCCGGGCAATAATCATCCCAGGTTTGTTATGCCGTTTCTGAAAGAAATTGCATCAGAGCTTAATAAATATCATCCCGGAGCTGGCGTCTGGATCTCACTTCAGGGATTCAGTGATGAGGAGGTTGAATATTTTTTTGAATATGTAAGAATTAATAATCCGGATTGGCTTGCCGGTGTGGTATCCGGACCAGGCAGCCCTGATATGTCAGCAACACGGTTCCGGATGCCGGAAAAATACAAACACCGTCATTATGCCGACATTACGCATACAGTACGCTGCCAGTATCCTGTTGAAAACTGGGATCAGGCTTATGCGCTGACGGAGGGCCGTGAAGTTTGCAATCCTCAGCCATTCTTTTATGCAAAGATACATAACCGTTATGCTCCAATTACCGATGGTTTTCTTACATATTCCGATGGTGTGCATGATGATGTAAATAAGGTAGTATGGAATCAGCTGGCATGGGATCCTGATAAAGATGTCCGTCAGATAATAGTGGAATATTCACGTTTCTTTTTCGGTTCGCCGGTCGCAGAAGCTGTTGCTGATGGAATTTTGGCTCTGGAACGAAACTGGGTCGGCCCTCTTGAAGAGAATGGCGGGGTGGAAACAACCTTCGCATTCTGGCAGAATCTTGAATCAAAACACCCTGAACTGAAAGGGAACTGGCGCTGGCAGCAACTTGTAATGCGTTCGTATTATGATACTTACACGAGACGCAGAAAAATATATGAACAGAATCTTGAAAAAGAAGCAAATAAAGTTCTTGACATCGCAGGCGTAATTGGTTCGGATAAAGCTATGGAAGGAGCATTAGCCCTGGTAAATAAAGCTGATAAGGAGTTAGTATCGCCGGAACTGAGACAGAAAATCGTTGATTATTGTGATGCCCTGTTTAAATCCATTGGCTTGCAGACAAGCGTAAAAAAGTATAATGCGAGCGGGGCCGAACGGGGAGCTATTCTCGATTTTATTGATTATCCGTTGAATAACCGTTGGTGGCTGGCCGACGAATTTGATAAGATCCGTAAAATGCCGACAGAGAAAGAAAAACTCGATCGCCTAGAAATAATCTGCAAATGGGAAAATCCTGGTAACGGAAGCTATTACGACAACGTTTCGGATATATCAAAAGGACCACGTGTCAAAACCCGTACCGATGATGCAACCGATGTGGCCTGGTGGGACAGTGGTATGAGCCGCAAACGATTGTCGACACAGCTGTTTCAGAATTGTCCGGTACTGGAATATCCTGACCTGGACCCAAACGGGCGTTACACTGTAAGGATCTCAGGATATGGCGATGCATTGCTGAGAGTCGATGGGGAGCGGATTGAACCAACAATTTATAACAAAGGTCTGGAAGAATTTAAAGAGTTCCAACTATCCAGGAAATATGTCAGCGATGGCTATATTAAAGTATCCTTTGATCAGCCTGAGGAGTCTCACTTAAACTGGCGGCAATATTCGAAGGTTTGTGATATCTGGTTATTGAAGAAATAACTGATTAATACCAGGAGGCGAACCGGTCACCTCCATAAGTATGGAAATCAAACAACAATTAATCAGCTATATAGCTCCTTCAGCACCGGCAACCCGGCGTCCGGCATCCGGCTCTCTTCCATTTCTGAGACCAGAGATCGGATTTACACCTAAGTGGTACAGAAAAGCACTGGGAATAGACTTTGGGGAAAAATGGCATACTGATCCCGGTTACCGTTACCAAACCAGGATAAAGATGTACCAGGAATTGAAAGAGCGATTTCCGGATACTTCAATAGGTCGGATAGATGATAATTCAATTGACATATTAACAGGCACTTATGGTGCATCAGCAATTGCTGCAATATATGGCATTCCAATCAGGTATGACAAGGAACAATGGCCCGCTTCTGAACATCAGTATCTCTCTGAAAATGAAATTGAAAACCTTGCACCACCAGATCTTGATCAAAACACATTTTTTCATGAGTTTATTGAACAAATATTCTGGATCACTCAACAAGAAGGTAAAATTAAGGGATTCATGAATTGGCAGGGTGTTCTAAACAATGCTCAACGGCTTCGCGGACAGGATATTTTTATGGATATGTTTACTGCTCCGGAGAGGACAAAACATTTATTCGATTGTATTAGTACAACCATGATTCAAGCAGCAAAAAGACTACACCAGGAGCAGAAAAGATATGAGGATATATTATCTTTCTTTACTGTGAGCAACTGCCTTGTAAATATGGTTGATCCTGAGTTATATGAGGAATTTTTATTGCCTTTTGATCAAAGAATTTCTGCATCATTCGAGGTTATCGGAATCCATAATTGTGCCTGGAGTGCAACTCCATATCTTGATCATTATAAAAAAGTACCGGGGATCGCATACATCGATATGGGAATTGATTCAGATCTGGTGAAAGCCCGTACTCTATTCCTGGAATCCCGGCGTGCAATAATGTACACTCCAATTGATGTTGCCGGTAAAACTATCAGTAAGATCTGGCAAGATATGGAGTTGATAGCTCAAAACTTTGGACCTTGCGATATTGTCGCAGCTGATATAGAAGCTGGAACACCAGATAGTAAGGTGCACGATTTCATAAAAATATGCGATCAGATTTCCGGAAAATTTCTATAATCGTAAACCATTATATCTATCAAATAAAATAAGGAGGATCTATCAATGAGATCAATTAAGATCATACTATTATTTATGGTTATTTGTTTGATAAATTCAGGAAATATCTCTGTTGCACAAGTAATTCAGGGAATTAAATATAACAGTTACCTGCAGGAGATAAAAACCGACATTAAATTGCCGGAAATTGCAGAAAACAAAGTACTGAAGCTATTCAGCTTAAGGAACTGTATAATCACAGTAACCACAAACGGGGTTTTTAAATACCTCAATGGGAATTGGTCAGGCAAACCATTTGGCAGTGGCTGGCGCACTGGCGCATTAGATATAAATGAGGAAATATGGCTGGCCTCTGTCCGATCCATACAAAAAGAAGGAGATAATAAAATAATCGAATTGCCAGAATATGCACAGAAAGACACCATTTTATGCCTGATGTGGGAGAATGATAAATCGTTGCATATTGGTACAACTAACGGAATACTGACTTATGATGGAACATGGGAAAAAATATCATGTACAAAAGGGAAACGAATAAACTCAATTACAAAAGACATTAAAGGTGATATCTGGCTGGCGACAACAGATGGCTTATTGCACCGTATTAACGGAAAATGGTTTAACATGGATGATCACCTTATGGCTGATGGACTTAAACGACATTATTTTGCACTTAAAAGCAGATGCGACAAAGATGAAGTTCTATTTAGTGGGCAATTAACAGTTGGATGTATTGCAGAAGATGGAAATCACTGGCTTTTCGGAGGAGCAGATGGTTTGCCTTACGGACCTGTAACCTCCATCCATGTATCAGGAAATGCATTGTGGTTTGGGACTGGTAAAGGAGCGATAAAAAAAGATAAAAGCTGGCACTATTACAATGGGAAACGCTGGCTTCAAAATAACAAAGTGAACGACATCCTGCCCATTGACGAACATACAGTATGGGTTGCCACCCCGGAAGGTATCAGCCAGATTCAGGAAGTTGAAATTACATTGGATCAGAAAGCGACAGCGTTTGAGGAACGGATAAAATTGCGGCACGACCGCTACGGGTTGGTGAGTGCCTCACAATTAATTTCGACTGGCGATTTATCAACAAGTCAAACTGTTAACAGCGATAATGACGGACTCTGGACTTCCATTTATCTGGCTGCAGAATGTTTCCGTTACGCTGTAACCAAAGATCCGGAAGCCAGGACGAATGCCATAAAAACTTATGAGGCATTGGAAAGACTGGAAACTGTTACCGGAATACCGGGTTTTCCTGCCCGTTCATTTGCTGCTTCCACTGACAGCGTCATCCAATCTCGCTCTCCCCATCCCAAAAAGTGGCACCCTTCACCCGATGGTGAATGGCAATGGCTTGACGATACCAGTTCGGATGAAATTGTTGGTCACCTCTTTGCCATTCCGCTTTTTTATGATCTTGTGGCTGAGGGCGAAATGAAAGAACGGGCAAAAAATCTGGTTCATCGAATAATGACACACATCGTTAATAATAACTTTCAATTAATTGATCTGGATGGGAAACCAACAAAATGGGCCATCTGGACACCTGATTCGTTAAATATAATACCAGGCAGGTGGTATGAGCGTGGCATAAATTCTTTACAAATTTTATCCTTTTTGAAAACGGCTTATCATGTGACCAAAGATCAGAAATTTGAAAAAGCCTATAAAACCTTGACTCAAAACCATCATTATGCTGAAAATACAATCCAGGCAAAAATGTATGGCCCTTATGAAAACAGCCATTCCGACGATATATTAACCTATCTTCCTTATTACAACATGTTTCGTTATGCTGAGGATGACAAACTGCTTCCAATTTTCACTAAAAGTTTGCTGCGAAGCTGGAATGTTGCACAACCAGACCATATTCCACTCTGGAACATCATTGCCAGCACGGCATTGAAAAAAGATTGTGACCTGAAAATTGCATTGGAAGAACTTCAGCTTATTCCTATGGATTTAATTAACTGGAAAATGGAAAACAGTCATCGCTGGGATTTGCAACAGAATCAGCTTACCGATAGGGCTGGAAAAGCTCAGGCCGTAAAACCAATTCCAACTCCTGAAGGGGGAATTTCAAAATGGAATACCAATACACATCAATACGATTCAGGTGCAAATGGGAACACTGAAGACGATGGAGCCTATTTTTTACTTCCTTACTGGATGGGAAGGTATCATGGATTCTTTATTGAGAAATAAGTGCACCTTGTTATTAATAGAATCTAATATAAAACAGGTCTTCCCGGACCATCATAAGGTTTGGCCCCAATATTACCTGATTTTGAGGGATTTACAGAAATCAATTCAGGATCACTGGTTGCAGGCGCCTGTATAAATCCATGATATCGTCCCATCCAGTAATCCCTTAAGAAACCTGTTGGTTCCTTCACAATATTTCCACCTGCACCATCATCCAAAACTGTAGCATTGCGGCTTCCCGTCATAACAGCAGTTTCCCGGGGTGATATAGCTCGTTTCCCTCCTTCATAAGATGTATATCCGGGTTCCATATATAAATCATCACGATGTGAATTCTGAAAATCGTGAACCATGCAATCCAAAGTCCACTCGCGTAAGTGCTTTACCGATTTTTCCAATTCGCAGTCGTTTCCGGTTATGGCTCCATAAGCAAAATTGAACCATGGAATATGCTCCATTCTTTTTACTTCCCAGGTGCGTTCGAGGCTGCGAAGGTAAACCGACCTGAAGTCGGGATCATTGATGTACCGGAATAATGTATAGTAGCTTTCAAAAGCAAGGTTATCATCCCACGGGGCAATACTTTCAGGAGGAAAGACATTTTTCTGGCGCAGGGTGTTTTGATGATAATCCCAATCAATCAGTCGTTGATAACCGGCTTTGAATTTTTCATCTCCGGTAATGGATAAGGCAGTCTGCATAAATGTTAAAGCTTCCAGACTATTGAGTCCACGGTCGACATAACCATAGGGGCGATTGAGATATTCGGGATTCCAGCGTCCCCATCGGGTTGGTTTTCCATCCATATCGGGCAAAACCCAACCACTTTTTAAGATATAGGAAGCAATCCGGTTCAAATGTTCCTTAGCTATCTCCTTTTCTTTACCCTCTGCCACCAAATCGAGAAACAACGATATTGCATAAAAATGCGCAGTAACTTCATCACTTGATGTATCACCTTTCCAGAACCATTTACCATCGGGTGTGGCATACCATCTTGCAGGCAGACCGCCGGAACCCTGGCGTCCCCTTTCATCCCTGTCCGCAGTTGTCGACCATATGGATCGGGCGAAAAATCCGTCAATTGGTGTAATTCGCTCCAACCATATCATTGCGTTAAAAGACTCTACAGCTTCTTTTCGTGCAGTTTTATCACCGGTCACGGCAAATTTGTAGCACATGGCCGCCAAATAGGTGGCAGTATGCCCTCCATCATTATCACTAACTTCTCTTACCCATTCGCCGTCTTTATTATAGAGCGTATGGATAAATCCAAGCCGTTTATGCCCCCATTCTTCTAAATGGCGTTCATAAAAAGAAGATTTTTTCAGTAATGTGTAAGGTTCATATTGGATAATGCCAATCCCTTGGTCCGTAGCAATATACACTATATTTTCGCCTACAGCTATGTCATTCACATGATCTCCGGGTAACCAGTGATGCGCTCCGAAATAGTGCCAATCTGTTTTTAACATGCGAATAGCACCCATTGTAGTACCAATCCAGATATCATCATCAAATCCCTTTTCAAGACAGGTGGTATATTCGACCGGCAGGCCGTCAATCCCTTTAATTGCAGTTAAAGCTGCTCCACGTAAAACACCCAGACCTCTATCGGTACCGATAAACAATCGGTTGCCGTATGCGAGCATATCATTGGTATTTCCGGAAGGCAGGGTACCCCAGTCAATAAAATCCTTGTTGACAACCAGTCCGTCAAATAGAATAAGTCTTCCTGGTTGTAGTAAATGGAGCGTACCACTGTATGACTCAATCCGGGTAATAGGCCCTAATCTGACGGGATCTGCATGGATTTGTGTACCATCTTCCATCTGCATAGTTTTATCGCTGGAATAATATCCGCCTTCCGGTTTGATTGATACAAATTTGTTATCAGCCAAACGATAAACCTCCTCTTCAGTAGCTCCATGCAGAATGCCATTATGAATACAAATATCCACATACTCCTTATTATCTATCTTTTCCCATTTATTATTTTTAAATCTGTGAATACCATCAGAAGCAAGAGCCCAAAGATCTCCTCTCCCTGAAATAAGTCTTTTTACTCCGGTTGGAGCGTTTGCTTCATTATTGAAAACATCATTTTTGAGCAACCATATTTTTTGATCGATAACCGCAAAGCAATGGCCTTCATGGACAGCTATTGCCTGAACCGGTTGTTCAGTAGGAATCTTTTTTGCAACTTCCTGTAAATAGACATCATCCTGTTGAGGTTTCCACAACCTTTCCGGGGTCATATAATGTTCCTGAGCAATCAATGAGCCCGACAGGATACTCAATAGCAGAACTGTTGTTAATGAGGACATATTTGATCTCAAATTTAATCCAATGTTATTGAAGGATTATTGCAGCAACCACATTTTAGACCATGAGCTGTCGTTACCATCCTGAGCTGTAAATGCAGTTTGGACCAATTTAGCAATTGTAGTATTATAATTAACATTGTTCCTCTCTCTTTCGGTAGCATCGTAACGGAACCGTATTGGCATGGCGTTACGTCTTCCTCTGGGTCCAACCGTAAGAGCCGGAAGGCCTGTCCTTCTCCAGTCGCACCATGATTCAACAGCAACAGTCCAGTTAGCAATCCATTTCTGAAGCATAATCTGGTCCAGCGTACCATCATAAGCTACACCAGGATTAGTTATATAAGGGCCATAACTGTCCTCAACGCCCCATGTTTCAAGGGATGCTTCAACTCCTTTTTCATACCAGGATTGTTGTGAACCGACACTCCATCCTTTTTTTGCAGCCTCTGCAAGAATAAAACATACTTCAGCATACGATATCAATCTTGCCTTAAGCATATCACCAGAGGCATTTCTGTATTTATCTGCGAGAGCTGAAATATGTACATTGTACCCTCCTTGTGTTGGTGCCGGGTTTAGATTATAATTATATGGTTCAGCTGCATTGGCAGCAATAGGAATCCCTGCGTAGTCCATTGTATCTACAAGTGATTTTCCATTATCCAGATCAGTTGTCCAGGTATTCTTGTTGTAAATAACAAAATTATTGGCAGTAAGATAACCTGGAAGTAAATATCTGATTCCATTTACAATGATATCAGGTTCCGGATCATATTTGGTGGAAACTTTAATCGGGACCTTGACTTTATTGAACCATACTTCAATTCGCGGATCTTTAAGGTCCAGAAGCACATCCCTGAATCCTGCACATAGTTGAATCCTGCTGAAATTACTTTCAGATGCATCATACGTAGTATTAGCCGGCCACGAATCGTTATTGGAACTGCCAATGTATTCCATAGTTGCATCATCATCATTTGATGTAAAAACCGGATATGTTGCGGGATTAGCAATAATCTCTTCAATACCTGCCTGTGCATAAGAAGTTAGTTTGGAAGAAACCCGCATATAATATCTCAACATCAACGAGTTGGCCATTTTTCTCCATTTTAATGGACTTCCATTATATATTATATCAGCATCCGGATTGATACCGGCATAAGCATCAACTGATTTTGATAAAAGGGTGTTGGCGATTTTAAGCTCTTCAATAATTCCCTTGTAAATATCTTCTTGGGAATCAAATACCGGGAAAATATCTTCCTGCCCGCCCAGCGGAGCATTTAATGCCGCACTATAAGGTGCATCGCCCCAGCAATCAGTAATATAACCAAAGTTGAATGCTTTCAATACCAGTGCCAATCCCTGTTGGAATTCCATCTCCTCTGCAACAGATCTTTCGTAAAGCTGTTTTACATTTCTCAGGTTTCCATAAGTACCAGCCCAGGAACGGTCACTAATAAAGTCGTAATTATTTAATCCTGATCCCCAGCCACTTTTCTGAACATATTGCATAACACCTGCCAGATCACCCTGATATCCCATATCAAGATATGGTTGAGCAGTCTGAGTGATAACTGTAGTCACAAGAAGGTTTGGATTAACAGTTGATGGATCAACACCATTCGGGTTCACATTTAAATCGGTCAGATTTTCGCATGATGCAAAGGCTGCCATTACAAGAACCAGAAATAAACTATAATGTGTTTTCATAAATTTCATAATTATTTTGTTTTCAATGTTAGAAACTTATATTTAACTTAAAACCAACAGGAATGGTCCATGGATATACGTTGAAACGTTCAATACCCTGCTTGAACTGAATACCGCTTCCTTGTTTACCACCCTCAGGTTGAAACGCCATTTCGGGATCTATATTGATACCAGCTTTTGTCCATAATATAATATTGCGGCTATAAATAGAGAATGAAGCATTCTGTATTCCGATAGACTTTAATGCGGGAAGCTGGTAAGTTAATGAAATCTCCCTGAGCTTCAGATAATCAGCATCAAATGTAGCGGTCCTGGTGTAGCTCCAGCCGTAGAAGTCCTGATATCTGATCAATGGTGTCTCTGATCCTCCCAGGTTCTCATAATCTGCAATAAATTTACCGTCTTCATCATAGTCACCTACAACACCGGGCATAAAAACTCCATCGTAAAGGGTAATACCATCTTCTGTATATTGAATCCCTCCTGTTTCCTGTGTCGGGCCACCAACAACCACGAAAAACTCTCCATCCGGAGACAAATACTTGTCAGCATTTGCTTTAAGAAAAGCAGGAATATCAGTAATACCGTTAACCTTCACCGTCCTGTCTATCCATCTTTTTGTATGCAGGTCTGATTCACCGTAACGTAGTGTCTGAGAAACAAACTGACCTCCTTTTCTCCAGTCAAGACTGGCGCTCAGGGTTAATTTCTTATACGAAAGTGAAGTTTGCATACCTACAGTAAAGTCAGGATTGAAGTTACCAATTACCGGAGCAACCCTTTTCCCATCTGCGTCCTGCCATCTGCTGTCAGTATTATCCCATCCTTCGTCATCAATAATAGGCCATCCGTAATATTCTGAATCTTCATCTTCGACACGTAATAATTTTGCATCAATTATATTTCCAATTTCTTCTCCTACCCATGTTACAGCGCCACCTTTGGCGTCAGTCCAAAGGGTGATATAATTGAATCCCTCGGATAATTCTTCAATTTTTGTCCTGTTTTTGGAATATATCAAATTAATATCCCAGATTAATTCATTAGTATTTAATGGGATACCACCAATACTCAGTTCTATACCTTTACTTGAAATTAAACCGGCATTAATCTGTTTAGCGCTACTGCCTGAGGACGGGGGCAGACCTATGTTAAGGATCTGGTTTTCGTTTTTGGATGAGTAATAAGTTCCTTCAAATCTTAAACGGTTGGTAAGAAATGCAAGATCGGTACCAATTTCCCAGGAAGTCTGGATCTCCGGTTTAAGATCAGGCAACAATAGGGTACCTGAAGTTGTCAGACGTGTCTGGTTACCCCATGAACCCATATCACCCATAGTAGGCATAAGCTTATATGGATCGGTATCATTACCTACCATTGCTATACCTCCTCTTAATTTAGCAAGAGAAACTCTGTCTCCCATTTCTATTATATTATTAAGCAATACGCTTAAAGATGCTGACGGGTAGAAATAAGAACGGTTTTCTTCCGGCAATGTGCTTGACCAATCGTTTCTTGCAGTCAGATCAAGATAAACTGCATCTTTATATCCAAGTGACGCCAATGCATAAAGACTGTAAATAGCTTTCTTGCTCAATGATGAAAAATACTGTATATTACTGAGTGCAATATTACCGACAGAATAGATGCCGGGAATGATCAAACCGGAACCACCATCTTTCGCTTTTGTAGTGTTATTTGAAGCATACTGGTACATATAGTTACCTCCTGCAGAAGCAGTCAGATTAAAATCGCCGATGCGTTTATTGTATGAAACAAGGAAATCAGCATTTTGCTCTCTTCTGTACATATTTGTTAAACCATAAAAACCTTTAGGCTCATTGGAATAACTTGGTGCTATTTTTGTGTCGCGGAATTCATTGAACTGATCGTGGGTATAACGGACCATAAATGACAGTTCCGACGTGATCTGATAGTCAAATATAGCATTACCGTAAATCCTGTCTCTGTTGAAACCGTTATTTACTTCATTAGCGAGGAAGTAGGGATTATTAATTGCATCTCCTCTTGAATAAGAACCATCAGAATTTACTTCAAGAGCGTATGGCCCATTCTGCTGGATACCCTCTTTGCCACTCTCCCAGTAATTCCTTAATGTAAGAACATCTATATGAGAATTCGTTTCATAAAGAGCCTGCATGGGATTAGATCCCCGGTTCCCGGCCGGACGGTTCTTAGCACCTGAATTGGTATAATTAATATTGGTACTTACCTTAATTTTTTCATTAAGTTTAAATGTTGAGCTTAAGGAAATAGAATTCTTATTCAAATCGCTGTTTGGTATCACACCTTTATTCAACATATTACTAAAAGACAGTCTGTAATCAATTTTTTCAGTCGCATCAGACAGGGCGATACTGTTAGTAGTGGTATATCCTGTTTCAAAGAAATTTTTCCAGTTGTCAGGATGAGAGATCAATGGTGTTGCAGTAAGTGCACCATCCGTATTAAAATACGGCCACTGATATGCCAGTGTACCTTTGTCCAGTTCGGGACCGACCCAACCACTTACCGATGGATCAATGACCATATAAGGCAATCCGTTATTAGGACGGTTGTTTTGGGTATAAGGACGATTACCATTAGACATCAGGTTATGTTTTTCAAGATATTTATATGGATTTTCAATAACCGTGTTTGTGGTAAATGTAACTCCCAATCCCCTTTTCATACTACCGGTTTTTGTTGTTATCAATACCACACCATTACCAGCCCTTGAACCATAGAGTGCAGCAGCACTGGGACCTTTCA
>Ga0105095_10000641_pt1 | contig 17272 bp, 14 predicted proteins | sample PPLLak2March2015_2_FD_79180 | JGI IMG/M metagenome (GOLD analysis project Ga0105095, IMG submission 79180) | Freshwater sediment microbial communities from Prairie Pothole Lake near Jamestown, North Dakota, USA - PPLs Lake P8 Core (3) Depth... | ecosystem: Environmental > Aquatic > Freshwater >...
AAGAAGGAGGAATTTATGGATCTTCGAGATTTTATAAAGAAGTGTGAGGCCGAGGGAGAATTAAAGAGGATTAAAGCTGAGGTTGATTGGGATCTAGAGATCTCTCATATCGCAAAGCTCGTTGAAGAGAAAAGCGGCCCTGCACTGCTGTTTGAGAAGGTAAAGGGCTACAAGAGCCCGGTCTTGACCGGTGCGTTCGGCACCACCAAGAGGCTGGCCATTATCCTTGGAAAGAACCCGGATCTCTCTATGGTCCAGCTTACGAAGGAATGGGTAAATGTCGCCGTGAAGGAGGTCATCCGGGCAAAGGAACAGAAGGACGGCCCCATCTTCGAGAATATCCTCGATGGCGACAAGGTTGATACCTTTGCCTTTCCTTCACCCAAGTTTTACGAACTGGACGGCGGTCGTTATTTCGGCACCGCAGTATTCATGGTGCTGCAGGACCCTGAGACAGGCGACATAAACCTTGGTACGTACCGCATGGGCGTCCTCGATGAGAAAAGCGTCGGCGTCCAGATTCTTAAGGGAAAGAAGGGCGACAGGATCATGAAGAAGTACGGGAAGGCAGGCAAAAAGATGCCCGCATGCGCAATTATAGGCGGCGATCCCCTGCATATCTTTGCAAGTGCCGCCACGATCAAAGCCAAGAGCGGATATGATGTCGTAAGCTCATTGCGCGGCGAGCCCGTTGAAATCGTGAAGGGCCAGCTCACCGGACTTCCTATTCCTGCGGCCGCCGAGATCGTACTGGAAGGGGAGATCAATCCCCAGCATCTGAGAAACGAGGGGCCCTTCGGTGAGTATACGGGGTACTATACCGAAGAGCTGATTAAGCCGATTCCCAAACCGGCCCTTGAAGTGAAGCGCATCTACTACAGAAACAACCCGATCCTCTGGGAGACGAGTGTGGGCAGGCCCGTGGGGGACCAGCATATACTCTATGCCTTTACGCGCAACGCGAGCTTGTGGACTGATCTGGTCAAGATGGAGATTCCGGGCATCAAGTCGGTCTACACGCTGCCGGAAGCGTCCGGACGCTTCATTGTGGTCGTCTCCGTAGAACAGATGTATCCAGGTCATGCGGACCAGGTGGGGGCAGCGGTCATCGCAAGCAATACAGGAACGTACGGCATTAAGGGTGTGATCATCGTTGATGACGATATCGACGCAGACGATCTTCCGAGGGTGTGGTGGGCCCTCGGTACCCGCTACAATCCGGCACGGGGGACGCAGATTATCAACAGAGGCAGGTCGACGCCCCTCGATCCATCCCTCGGATCGGATGACAACAAGTTCATCACTTCACGCATCATTCTAGATGCCACGATACCTTTCGAATGGAAAGTCAAACCCACGGAGATCAAGCTTTCGGAGAGCGTACTGGCCAAGGTGAAGGCCAGGTGGAAGGAATATGGGTTTGAAGAATGATTCTGGAACCGTGGAATGTTGGAATAATGGAATAATGAGAGAAAACTAATCCATACTGGACTTAACCATCGTTCCAATATTCCATTTCCTACTGGAGGAAAAGACATGGCTTTCGAGAAGAATCTTGAAAAAGCAAAGGAAAAGGCAAGAAAGGTAAAACTGTTTGCCCATGATGTGCATGGCGTCCTAACCCCGGACACTTTCTTATGCGATATCGAAGGAAAACGGAAGTATAGCTTTTGGCATATGGACGGTTTTGGTGACCTTTCTCTCACAGCCAATGGTATCCAGGTCGCTTTCTTAGACACAACCTCCATTGATGAGGAAGGCCTCGTTCGTGCCCGCGAGCTAAAGCTTGATAAATTTCACTACAAGATCAAAGACAAGGTGGCCAAGCTCGAGGAGTTAAAGAAAGAATTAACAATCCGTGACGAGAATGTTGGCTACATCGGCTGTGAAATCACAGATCTTGATGTCATGAAGCGAGTCGGTTTCGCGGTCGCCACATCGGATGCCATTGACGAGGTGAAAGAAATAGCGGACTACATTACCGCAGCCCCGGGAGGGAGAGGGCCCATTAGAGAGGTTTGCGAATTCATTCTCAGAGCAATGGGCAAATGGGAAGAATGGGTCGAGAAAGTGACAAAGATGGGGTACAAATGAAAATCGTAAATTCGAAGCACGAAATCCGAAATTCGGAAACAAATTCAAATATCCCAAAATGAAAAACCCAAAACTTCATTGTTTTGGACATTTGGACATTTGAAATTAAGATTTGTTTCGGATTTCGACATTCGGATTTAGGATTTGAAAGAATTAAATAGGAGGGCTTGGCATGGGGAATAAGGAGATGGCCATCGAAAAAGCAAAAAAGGTCAGGTTTGTCATTCTAGATATCCATGGAGTGCTCACAGACAACATCTTGTATTACACAGAGGATGGGAAAAAGTCCGAATGTTTCTCTTTGCGGGACCGCCTGGGCTGCAAAGCATTGATGGAAGGGAGTATTGGTCTGGCATTCTTGACGAGCAAAATTACCCGGACCGACGAACAAGTTGGGAAAATCTACGGGATCCCTCCTGAAAAGCTTTGGGGGACCTCTGCCAAGATGGGAAAACTAGAAGAGTTTAAGAAAGAATCCGGGCTTGAAGACCAAGATTTCTGCTATGTCGGAGATGAAATGATTGATCTCGGAATTATGAAAAAGGTTGGATTCTCCGTGGCTCCCGCGGATGCTTCGGTGGAAGCTAAAGAGGTTGCAGACTATATCACCAAAGTCGGTGGCAGCAAGGGTGTGGTTAGAGAAATCGCTGAGTTTATTTTGAAGGCCCAAGGGAAATGGGAATCCGTCATCAATAAGATTTCGAAGTCAAGCTAAACCTAATCCCCCCCCTTTAGCAAAGGGGGGATTTGAGCATGAGACATCAGGAGGTGGAGTTTTGGAACAACATTCCGTTTACAAAGATAATCGTGAATTTATTAAAGCATTGGAAGCCCACGGTGAACTTGTCACCGTCCAGCAGGAGGTGGACTGGGACCTTGAGATGGGGGCCATCGTGAGAAGGGTTTGTGAAAAGAAATTGGCTGCACCCTATTTTAAGAAGATCAAGGACTACCCGGGCTTCGAGGCCCTGGGGGCTCCTCTCGCCACTTACAGGAGATTGGCCATTGCCATGGGAATGGATCCCAAGTCTCCCATCCCGGAGATTTCTGACGAGTATGTGAGAAGGACAACAGGGACTCCCATCCAACCCGTTCTCGTGGATCGAAAGCAGGCGCCTTGTAAGGAGAACATCCTCTTGGGTGATGAAGCAGATCTCTTCAAGCTTCCGGGGCCCATGGTCCATGATGGTGACGGAGGAAGGTATCTGTGCACGTGGCATTTTGTCGTCGCGAAAGATCCTGATACACGGATGATCAACTGGGGAATGTACCGCCAGATGGTCTTTGACGAAAAGACGATGGTCGGTCCTGTCCTTCCCTTTTCCGATATGGGAAAGATGTTTTACGGAAAGTATGTTCCTAAGAACAAACCCATGCCTTTTGCCACGGTCATCGGTTGTGATCCAATGGCTGGCGTTGCGGCCTGCGCGCCCTCACCGATTCCTGAAGACCAGTTCACAGGGATGTTGATGGGAAAACCTGTTGAATTGGTAAAGTGTGAGACCTGCGACCTGGAAGTTCCAGCCCATGCAGAGATCATCATCGAAGGAGAAGTCATCCCGAATCTCTGGATTGAGGAGGCCCCCTTTGGAGAATACACGGGTTATCGAACCTCTCCGAGGGAGCCCAGAACGGTCTACCGAATAAAAGCGATCACTTATAGAAACAGCCCCATGATCACCGTCTCGAATATGGGCATCCCAACCGACGAAGGCCAACTGCTCAGATCCTTTTCATTGGGATTGGAGATGCGAAAACTTTTAGAGAGTCAAGGCATTCCCATCACAGGCGTCTACATGCTTCCCGAATCGACCCACCATATGGTCGTGGTGGGAGTAAGACCCGCCTACAGCAATATTGCGACTCAAATTGCCAACCTGGTCTTTGGAAGTAAATTGAGTCCCTGGTTCCATATGGTCATCGTGGTCGACGAGGAAACAGATATCTATAATAAGGATGACGTCATCCATGCCCTGGCAACAAAATGCCATCCGATCAGAGGGATCCGGAAATATGAACATGCTGTAGGGACCCCTCTTTATCCCTTTGCCGATCCGGATGACCGGAAATGGAGCCGTGGAGCACAGGTCCTCTTCGACTGTACTTTCCCTCTCGATTGGCCCCAAGCTGACCTGCCCATCAAGGTTTCCTTCAACAAGGTCTATCCAAAAGAGATTCAGGAAAAAGTTCTCAAAAACTGGAAGAACTATGGATTCGAAGATTAGACATGATGCACTATATGAGTAAATAGCCATGCATTACAAAAACAAAATCGAGATCCCGAAGTCGTAGATCCTGAATCAAGTTCAGGATCTGGTTCGGGATGATAAAAATAAAGCTACTCCAATTCTGTCATGCTGAACTCGTTTCAGCATCTGATGCGCCTGTTAAGGAGCAAAGAAAATGACAATGAAAGAATATGACACTTTTATATTAGTCGATCTTGCGATGGTCCCTGAAGAAAAAGAGACGGAACTGATCGTTCGTGACCTCACCCCCGCAGATCGAAGATACAAGTATCGTAGTGCCTATGTCACAGCTCTGGTGTCGAGGTCCGAATCAAAATATCCTGATCGGCTCTGGATCCGGTTGGGAAGGGGTCAATTACAGGAAAAACCTTGGTCCATTAAAATCTTAAAGGAATTAAATAAATTTCCAAAGGGTTAAGGATGACTTTGAAGCCTTCTTTCGGGATAAGAGATTTCATCGCCAGATTAAGGGACACGGGTGATCTCCTCTCTATTCGTACCCCGCTTGACCCAAAATACGAAATCCCCACCATCCTTTCTGAATTGGGGAAAAAAGAAGGCCCGGCCATCCTTATTGAAAATGTAAAAGGCTACACGTTTGCAGTTGTGGGAAACCTTCTAGGGACAAAGAAGCGCCTCTCCCTGGCTTTGGGTGTCGATCCAGAAGACATGGTCGAATCTGCCATTCCCAAACTGGAGAAGAGACTGCCACCCGTCCTGGTTTCAGATTCATCTCAAAAAGTGGTGATCACAAAAAAAGAGAAGATTGATCTCCTTCAACTCCTCCCCATCTTGACTCACTATTCTAAAGATTCTGGCCCCTATATTACTTCTGGGATCACTTCAGCCAGGGACCCAAGAAATGGAACCATTGGGAGAGGACTCCACCGAATGGAGGTAAGGGGAAAGAATACATTGGGCATCTCTCTTTTGAATCCGCCCCTCTCTGAAATCTATGCCCTTTGCAAAAAAGAAAATAAGAAAATGGAAGTGGCCACGGTGATCGGCGTGGATCCTGCTATTCTCATTGCCGCCGTCTTCAAGATACCTCGAGGCGTGGATAAACTCTCTGTGGCAGGAGGATTAAAGGGAGGACCCGTTCCCATGGTGAAGGCCGAAACGCTCGATCTCGATATTCCTGCGCATGCAGAGATTGTGATCGAAGGCGTTATTGATCCAAAGGGCAAAGAGATGGATGGCATGCTCGGTGAGTCGAGCGGATATTATATGACCTTTCCAAAAAGCCCAACCATCCACGTCACCGGGATCATCTATCGAAAAGAGGCCTGTTTCCATGCGATCATCCCCTGGGCGCTGGAGGTCGATCACCTCCTTTCTTTCATTCATGGAATCGACTTCATCCCAAAGATGAAGAGAGAGTTCCCTTCCATCCAAAAGATTCACATGGTCCCGAAGACCTTCGGCTCTCATGTGATCATGAGCATGGATACGGATAATAGAGGCGAAATCCGGAGGGCTTTGACCTCGGCCCTCTCCTTTACAAATGTTAAAAAGGCGATCGTCGTGGATGGGGATGTCGAAGCCGAGGATAACCACGAAGTGGAGTGGGCAATCGCCACACGATTTCAAGGGGACCGGGATCTGATCGTCATCCCAGAAGTGAGAGGGCAGCCTATCGATCCTTCCTCAAAAGAAGGATTCTTGACGACGAAGATCGGCATGGACGCCACGCGACCCAAAAAGGAGGGATTCGAAAAGGTCGATGTCCCTGAGGAAATCAAAAAACGACTGGCCCCGATGCTGAGCCAATTGAGGCGAAAGGAGAAGAAGTGAAGAGACTGATTGTAGGGATCTCCGGTGCCACTGGAGCGATCTACGGAATTCGACTCTTAGAGGTACTTACGAAATCGGATGTGGAAACCCATCTCGTCATTACAGAAGCTGCCCAGAAGACGATTTTGATGGAGACAGATTGGAAATTAGCGAAAGTAAAATCGCTGGCCAAGGTGGCCTACGATATCCAGGATATTGGAGCCGATATTGCGAGCGGTTCATTTCAATCCGAAGGAATGGTTGTTATCCCCTCCTCCATCAAGAGTCTCTCAGCCATTGCCAACTCCTTTAATGTAAACCTCTTGATTCGGGCAGCCGATGTGACCCTGAAAGAAAGGCACAAGTTGGTCCTTGTGGTAAGAGAAACTCCTCTCCACAAAGGGCACATCAACCTCATGTTAAGGGTGACAGATATGGGAGCAACATTGCTCCCACCCATCCCTGCCTTCTATTTTCATCCAAAGACAATCGACGACCTCATCAACCACACGGTCGGGAAGGTTCTCGACCTTTTCGGGATCAATCACCATCTCTTTGAACGTTGGGGAAGTCCGAAATTAAAGGAAGCCTTAAGAAAGAAAGGGCTGAAGAATTAAACTTCGCGGAAAGATCGTCGAGGGGATCGGAGAGGCTGGGAACTTTACCCAGATCCCATGGGTCAGAAGACAGTTTATTTTAGAACTCTCCATCGACCCCTTCCCGGGAACACTGAATCTGGAAATTATCGATCTTGAGTCGCTCCAGGCTTTCAAGAAACTCAGGGCTACGAAAGGAATAGAAATCACACCCGAAGATCCCTCTTTTTGCAGTGCTCAATGTTATCCCGTCCTCATCAATGGTCGACTCAAAGGAGCCATTGTCTTTCCGCTGGTCGAGAATTATCCCGAAAATAAAATGGAGTTGATCGCCTCACAGAAGATCAAAGACACGCTATCTCTTACGACAGGAGATATTCTGGAGGTGGAGATTTTATAGAATGTAGAGGTCGATTTTCGATCTATTTGGCATTGCCAAATCATTTGGCAGCTTCCCCCAAATCCAGGCTTTCAAAAACCCATAAAAAGTTATATAGTTACCAGTAACGCAAAACCCCACCGGTAGTTCTTTAGAAATGAAACAGGAGGGCACTATGACAAAGGGGCGAACTTCGAAAACTTACTCCCCCGCGAAACTTCTGGTTCCAAGGGAAGAAGCCATCCGCAAGATTAAAGAACAGATAGAAACAGGACGTCTCATCAGAGATCAGAGAATGTTTTCAATGGCGGATTTGGACAGCGCCCAGGAAAGAAGGACCAAATGGTTAGAAAACAATATCCAAATATTGACTCGCTTATTTGATAATCCTTTCTTCGATGAGGAATATAACACGTCCCTTTCTCTCGATATGGATAGCGCGATTACTTTCAGCCTGAAGGAAAAATATTTTAAGGACGATATGGGTGAGCAGATTGGAAGATTAGAATCCTCCTTAGAGCGCTTAAAAGTCATACCCGAAGCCAAAGCAGAAGAACTCATACAAAAAAGACTCGTGGAAGAGCCCATTAGGAAAGAGCAAGCTGAGGACATGAAATCCATGCAAGTCCAACTCAGAGAAGCCCTCACAAGAGAATTAGAACCCCCGAAAGAACTGCCTAAGGAAGAACCCCTCATAGAAGAGCCACCCAAGGAAGAAGCATCAAAAGAGGTTACTCCTATGGGAGAGCAACCCAGGGAAGAGCCGCCACCCGCAATGGTATTGGATCAAAGTCAGTTACCAGGAGGTAACGTTTTATTAATTCATGGGCACGACGAGGCTATGAAGGAGTCAATCTTAGAATTTCTCAAAAAGTTGGAGCTTCGGACTATCATCCTTCATGAACAACCAGACGGAGGTAAACGCATGATGGAGAAGTTCGGAGAGTCCCCCGATATCCATTTTGCAATCATCCTCTTGACACCCGATGACATTGCCGCTCCTCGAAATAAGCCGAAGGAAAGACAGACGCGTGTGAGCCAAAATGTGATATTCGAATTTGGTTATTTTTTGAGTAAATTAGGACGTGGAAGAGTGTGTGCTCTCTACAAGGAGGGGGTGGAAATTCCGTCGGACTACCCGGGCGTCGTGGCCATCCCTATGGATTCCAGAGGGGGATGGCGACTTCTCGTTGCAAAAGAGATCAAACAGGCAGGAATGGAGGTTGATTTGAATAAGGCCATTTAGGAATGAAAAAAGGATGGCAGGGTCATCGACCAATTTCTATATGCTATGGTTCAAGAAGGCTAGGGGAGAATGCGAATGGCAAAGATGGAAGAATTTGGGTCTCTTGATGCTTTGGGTCTAGCTGAACTGGTAAGAAAGAAATATGTAAAACCAATTGAACTTGTGGATGCAGCCATCGAGAGGATCGATCGCCTGAATCCTACGCTTAATGCAGTTGTGACTCCCATGTATGAACAAGCCCGCGCACTGGCTCTCGGGAAAATTCCCGATGGTCCCTTTACCGGCGTCCCCTTTTTGCTCAAAGATCTAGGGGCTCCTTACGCAGGAGTACGCATGACCATGGCCTCAGGCGCCATGCGTGATTTTGTTCCCGATCATGACAGCGAATTGGTCGCTAGGCTAAAGCGCGCTGGTCTCATCATCCTGGGCAAAACGAACACTCCAGAGTTTGGCATCCTGCCAACCACCGAACCGCGATTGTTTGGTCCATGCCATAACCCTTGGGAGGTAACCCGCACCACGGGCGGTTCCAGCGGCGGCTCCTCCGCCGCGGTCGCCGCTCGGTTGGTCCCGATGGCTCATGCCAACGACGGTGGCGGTTCCATACGCATCCCGGCTTCATGTTGCGGACTCTTTGGCCTGAAGCCCACTCGGGCTCGCAACCCCCATGGACCGGATTTTGGTGATATATTTAGCGGACTGGTCATTGACCACGCTGTGACCCGCTCGGTGCGGGACAGCGCTGTCCTTCTTGATGCTACGGCAGGTCCGGATGTCGGTGATCCATACTGGGCCCCGCCCCCGACTCGCCCATTCCTTCAGGAAGTGGGTACCGACCCAGGAAAGTTGCGCATTGCTTTTACAACCACCATAGGTTCAGAGATCAAGGTTCATCCCGACTGCGTCAGTGCGGTACATGATGCTGCAAAACTCTGTTCCGAATTGGGCCATGAGATCGAAGAGGTGGCACCTTTACTGAACAGGGAACTCGTCACGCAGAGCTTCATGGTTTTGTGGTCAGCAGGATGCGCCTGGACGATAGATGGCTTAGGAATGATAACGGGGAGAAGGATCACTGCAGCACACGTTGAACCGCTGACCTGGGCACTGTACGAGATGGGCAGAAAACAGAGCGCATCGGCCTACCTGCTCTCTTTATCTTTTCTCCAGAGGGTAGCCAGGGACATTGGCCGATTTTTCCTAAAATATGATGTTTGGCTCACTCCCACTCTCAGCGAACCACCGGTGCCTCTCGGCACCTTCGATTCGCCTCCGGAGAATCCTCTTCAGGGTCTCCGACGGGCCGAACAATTCGTTCCCTTCACGCCAATCTGCAACGCCACAGGACAGCCGGCCATGTCGGTTCCCCTTTACTGGAACGTTGAAGGACTACCGGTGGGTGTACACTTTATTGGACGGTTTGGTGACGAAGCAACCCTTTTTCGCCTTGCAGCGCAGCTTGAGTCGGCCCGGCCATGGGCTGGCCGGAAGCCACCGGTTTCGGCTTGATCCAGGTGCCAAATTCGGATTGAGGGAACTGAGTCAAAAAGGAGGGGGCTTGAGAAATTGAAATATTTGGTCTTTTAGCCTTCTTTTTCCCAATAGAGGAGTTTTTTGATCCTCTCCAACAGCACGGGTCGGACATTAGGATTTTTTATCCGGGTCACTTCTTTCCAGTCTTTCCAATCGCCTAAAAGGTCATAATAAAGGTTGGTGCAGGCCCTTTGATAGAATACCTCTGCCTTAGGACTCACCTTCTCGACGCAGGCCTTGAGCTCTTTTAGAATTCGATCCCTCTCTTCCTCTTCTTCAATGTGAAACATGAGAACCTTGGTGGGTTTTGTGGTGAGGCTCGACCCAAACTTTCCTTTCACATAGTGATCCCCGAGAAAATTCTCCTCGTACTCTTTTAACACCTCGAGACATTCTTCCTTATCTTTTAGAACAGCCACCACCTTCCAGCATTGATAAGCCTCCTTCAACTCGATCTCTTCTTTTTCCTCTTGCAATTGCTTATAGAGGTTTGTGATGCACGGGACACAGCGGCCGTAAATGTTCCCCTTCGTAACTCTCAGTTTTGGATCGCTCTCAAAACTAACCCAGTTGTCCCTGGAATTTCTCCAGACCCTCTTATCGAGAAAGATTCTTTTCATACTTGCCCTCATCTGCCCCCCCATTCTTCCCCGCAAGGAGAAAGAATGAGCGTGGGGTTTTTCCCTTGATAGTGTTTATGAATTATCATAACATAACAAAAAATAAATTTCTTACGTTGGGTGCATCCCCCCTGCCAACTGCAGGCATGGACGATGAAAGTTGGTCCCCCCCCACCCCCCCTCGGTTTCGAGTCGTACCGAAAAGGGGGGGATTACGGAGGAATTTAACTGATGAAAAAAACGATTGTGATTGTGTCGACTCTCGATACCAAGGGTTCGGAGGCAGCTTTTTTGAAAGCACTGATTCACGAGAGGGGGCACCGAGTCATCCTGCTGGACACCAACACCGGTGGAGAGCCCCCCCTTCGTCCAGATATCTCTGCCAAAGAGGTAGCAGAGGCAGGGGGCGGGAATATCGACGACATTAGAAAAATGAAGGATACGGCAAAGGCGTATGGGATTATGATCGAGGGTGCCATCGAGAAGGTAAAAACTCTTTTAGAAAAAGGGGAACTCGACGGAATCATCTCCTTTGGAGGGGCCAGCAATACCTCTGTGGCCACAACCATCATGAAGTCTCTCCCCTTTGGAGTTGCCAAAGTCATGCTCTCAAGCACAGCCGCCATGCCTGCTTATGCGGGAGGATACTTTGGGACAAAAGATATTGCCATCCTCCATTCGGTCGTGGACATTGCCGGATTTAATTCCTTGGTCAGGGACATATTGAAAAGGGGTGCTGGAGCAATTTGTGGAATGGTCGAAACTGGAGGAGGACCCCAGTCTCTTTCCACAAAGACCCGGGAGAAAGATTTGATCGCCTTGACTGAGTTTAAATTTTCAGAAGAATGTTGTTCTCACATCAGAAAGCTTTTGGAGGAGAAAGGATTTGAAGTCATCCCTTTTCATGCCCAGGGCTCCGGGGATAAAGCAATGGAGGAATTGATCGCTGAAGGGTTTTTCCAGGGAGTGATGGACATTGTTCCCGCAGGCGTTGGAGAAGAACTCCTTGGTGGAAACCGGGCGGCAGGCCCTAAACGTTTAGAGAATGCCGGACAGAGAGGCATTCCACAACTGATCACACCCTGCGGATTCGATATGCTCAGTTGTGGCCCGTTGGAGAGGGGGGATCGCGGAGATCCTCTATGGGTTTCGAAGGATTTAAAAAATAGGAAGATGTTCATTCCGGATGCCTTCCGGGTCCAAGCCCGTACGACCGCTGAGGAGTTAAGAGAAATTGCAGGGGAGGTGGCCAGAAAATTAAACCTTTCGAAAGGTCCTGTCCTCATTCTCATCCCATCAAAGGGATGGTCATCACTGGATCAGGAAGGAATGGCTCTTTATGATCCAGAGGCGGACAGAGCCTTTGTGAAGGAATTAAAGATTCACCTCAACCCTAAGATCCCTCTCATTGAACTTAACTTCCACCTTAATACACACGAATTCGCCCAGGAGGCCGTGAATCGATTTATCCAACTCTATAAGAAAAATAAGAAAAGGAAGTGAACCGATCACGCATGCGTGGTGATGGCACTCGGCAGGATCAATGTTCGTTTTAATTCCTCCACCATCTTCGTAAAGGCCTGGGCTGGAGGGGAGAGAGACTTCTCACTGTCGTAGATAAGGTCGGTGAAGAAGCTGATGTTCCCTTCTTCGATGGGGATCACCTTTAGGGCTTCCTTCTCTAATTCCTCTTTGATATCGGGTTCAAACATAAAGGAAACGCCCTTGTTTTGCTTCACATATCCCACAATAAAGTCCAGGCTGCTCGCTTCAATGATCACCGATGGCCAGATCCCATATTCTTGAAATTTTCTAAGAATGGCTGCCCTTGAACCCGAACCTTTTTCCCTCAGGATGACGGGTTCTCCATTCAACTCTCTCAAAGAGATACTCATCCTCTGCGAGAACCTGTGCTCGGGGGAAGCCACCAGAACAAATTCTACCGTAGAGAAGAAGAGAGCCTTAATTCTTCGGTCGAGGTTAAGTTGAGAGATGAGGGCAAGTTCGTTCTTCCTCTCGAGGACACTACGGGCCATATCTTCGGAATTGCCTTCATCTAAAATGACTTTGGTGCGCGGGAATCTCTTCTGAAACTCAGAGAGTAGGGAAGGCATGATGTAGCGAGCGTAGTTTTTCGTTGTCCCAATCTTGAGGGTTCCTCTCATCAGCTTTTTGAAATCCCCCATCTTCTCACTGGCTTCATCTACAAGATCAAAAATCTTCCCTCCATACTGATAGAGGAGTTCCCCTGCTTCGGTTAATTGGATCCTTTTCCCTATTTGTTGAATAAGCTTCAAGTTTAAAGTTCTCTCCAAAGATTTGACTTGCATGGTGACCGCAGGCTGAGTCACATTCAATTCCTCAGCCGCCTTGGTGAAGCTGCCTCTTTTTACAACTAAATAAAAAGCCTCTAATTGTTTTAGATTCAAGGTATTCCCCCCTTACCAAAAGGGTCCCTGTAACCATGGAGCAAAACCCATTGAAACTAAATAAGGTTTTTGAACGTCCATAAATTTTTCTTATGACATTATAAGAATAATTGAATTGACTTGTCAACGTATAAGAATAGAATGCATCTCGTACGTGGTGACACGGATTTCCCAACTTTTTCAGAAATCTCCAAGTAACGAATACCAACAAAAATCTTAAGAAAGGAGAGCGAACCATGCCTCAATATGATGGCATCATCATTGGTGGTGGGCCAAACGGACTTACCGCGGCCTGTTATCTGGCCAAAGCAGGGCTCAAGATTCTGATCCTGGAAAGGCGTTATGAGATGGGAGGTGGCCTCTGTTCCGAGATGATCACCCTCCCGGGCTTTATCCACAATACCCATGCCATCTACCATCCCATGGTGGATTACGCCCCAGTCATGGCTGATCTCGAACTCGATAAAACCTACGATCTGAAATATATTCATCCCGACCTCGTCATGGCGATGCCTTTCTCAGACGGGAGAAGTCTCTGCATCTATTCGGATGTGGAAAAGACCTGTGCTTCCTTTGCCCAATTCTCCAAGAAAGATGCAGATGCTTATCGGGAGACGTATCAACGTTTCAAAGGATATACAGACGCATTTCTCGCCCCGGCGACTTACGTGATGGCGAAGCCTGCTATTGAGCAGGTTATTAAACTTCACTCGAGCCCATTTGGGCAAGAAATCAGTGCCCTTTCTGAGAAGAAACCGATCGATATTATTCACGGCATCTTTGAAAATAATCAGGTCAGGACATTGATGCTTTATGTGACCTGCATGTGGGGACTCGACTATGATCTCGAAGGGCTGGGCTACCTGGTTCCTTTGATGGTCAATCGCGCTGCGAACTACCGACTCTGCATGGGAGGCTCCCACCACATGGCCAACCTGATGTCCAAATTTCTCTACCGAAACGGTGGCATGATACTCGGAAGCCAGATCATTAAAAGGATTATCGTGGAGAACGGGGCGGCCAAAGGAGTTGAATTGGAGGACGGAACTGTTTATCAGGCTTCAAAATTCGTTGCCTCAAGCATTGACCCCTACCAGACTTTTCTAAAATATATTGGTGAGAAGGATTTACCGAAGGACCTCGTCACCCGGGTGAAGGATTGGAAATGGGAGAAGTGGTCTCTCTTCGATGTCCATCTAGCCCTTGTCAATGTTCCTCAGTTCACGGCTGCCTCTAAAAATTCCGACCTCAACAAGGCCCTCATCTATGTAGTGGGGTTTGAAACAGAGGAGAATCTCGTTGAACACTTTAAAGCCTTGAAAAATGGGGAATTGAAGCCCTCCGGATTCAACTGTTGCTTCCCCACCCTCTTCGACCCCGCTGAAGCACCTCCAGGAAGGCATACAGGCCTCATCTCAGAGCATGCGCCCTACCGCCTGAAGGACGGAGGTCCGGAAAGGTGGTACAAGATCCGTCACGAGCATGCCAGGCAGAACATTGAGATTCTCAGAAAGTATGCGCCCAACATGACGGACGAAAATATCCTCTGGACCTACATCGCTTCACCCCTCGACATTGAAAACAAGTTCGCTGACATGGTCGAGGGATCGATCAAGCAGGGAGGTTACTATCCTCTTCAGATGGGATATCTCAGGCCCAATGAATTGTGTTCCCAGTATGCGACGCCCGTCAAGAACCTTTATGTTTGCGGGGCCTCCACCTTCCCGGGGGGGCTGGTCACCTATGGCGCGGGATATAATGCAGCCAATCGCATTGCCGAGGACCTTAAGATTCAAAAGTGGTGGAAAGAGCCCGAGATTGTCACAAAAGCAAAGGCAGGTGGCCTATTATAGATACTAACTGTTCGAGATTTTTGCATCTTTCAATCTGAGCACACCTGTGCTGAAAATAGTTAGCGTCATGGAAATTCGAAATTCGAAGCACGAAATCCGAAACAAGCACGAATTCCAAAATAGGAATGACCCAAACGAAGCATTTAGAATTTTGAAAAATGGAATTTTGAATTTGTTTCGAGTTTCGAAATTCGGATTTCGGATTTAGTACATTTGGTTACTCTTGCAGGAGGTTCATCATGAAAGTCAATTCGACAGGATTGGGACAGACGACGATGATCGCGTCGTTTACTCAACTCTTTAAAGATCCAGATGGGGGGGGAGCCCTGAAAATGAAAATCGAGTCTTCAGAGCCTATCCACTGGGTGATCACGGCAACTCTCGATGGGGGAGATCTGAGGAATTTCATCAAACTGCTTCTCAAGCCCTCCATCCTCTATTATGCCCTTTCGCTTATGATGAAAAAGAAAGAGAAAAAGGAGGAAACCCATGCCTGATACAAGTTATGATGCCATCGTCATTGGAGGAGGACACCACGGAACGATCATTGCCTGTTATTTGCAGCAGGCGGGCCTAAAAACGGCGATCTTCGAACGTCAGCATGAATTGGGAGGAGGCGCCTGCGGTGAGGAGCTCCCTCTTCCTGGATTTCTCCAGAACACCTGTGCTCACTTCACCCGTTTTTGGACACACCCTGCTTACACGGATTTCAACCTCAGGGAATATGGCCTCAAATATGTCTTCCCGGATCAGAATGAGGGGATGGTCTATCCGGACGGGACCTGCTATGTTGGCTATTCGGCCTGGCGGGTCGTTGATCCGATGACGGGAAAAGAGGAGTTTTCGAACGAGAATGTCAAGAAGACCTACAACGAAATTGCCCGTTTCTCAAAAAACGACGCGGAGACCTATCTCGACATCCTCGGGAAATATCAGAGAAAGTGGAGGGCTGCTTTTCGGGAGTACCGTTACAGTCCCCCTACTCCCTGGGGAGTAAAGAACGCCCTTGAAAAACTCTGTGATGATCCAAAGGATGGGATCGATCCTGTTTATCAATTCATGACAGGATCACAGATCGCCAAAGACCTTTTTGAAAGCCCTGAACTCCAGTGTCTTTTCATGAGGGCCATTGAAACCTCGACGGGCTGCTTTCCTGGCGACGTCATTGGCCTCTATATTTTCGTCCATGTCATCGGCCTGACGCTTTCCTTCGAGTCGGCCTCCATCGTTTTTGGCGGAACCCACACCATCACCCACGCCCTCCAGAGAGCCTTCAGTGCCATGGGTGGGGAGTTCTGTGTGGAAACAGAGGTGGATAAAGTTCTTGTGGAGAATGGAAGGGTGAAAGGGGTTAAGCTTTCGAATGGAACCGAAGTCGAAGCGAAGCAGGTGGTGGTCAGTGATCTCGGAATGCCCCAGACAATCTTTAGGCTTCTGGGAGAGAATTATGTAACCCCCAAAGTCGCTCGGCGCGTACGAAACATTCGTTATGACCGCGCCCAGATCTATTGGGGGAATATGGCGATGCATGAACTTCCCAAATATAAAGCAACTTCCTTTAATCCAGATGTTGGCAATCAACCGAGACTCTATATGGGAGATAAAGATCCCGAATATCTCTCCTGGAAATATCAGGCAGACATCTTCACGAAGGGATTCCCCGAAAAGTGGTACATTCTCGCTGCACCGGACAGCATTTGGGATAAGACCCGCGCCCCTGCGGGAAAACATACGATCTTGGTTGAGGAGTTTGCTCCGCCATTGCACCTCTTTACTGAAAAGCAATGGCTCAAGATGAAAAAAGACGTTGAAGATTTGATGCTGAAGCAATGGCAGATCTATGCCCCCAACATGACCCGCGACAATGTGATCGATGCCTTCATTACGACCCCCTATGATACTGTCCTACGGAACATAGATATGCTGGAAGGGGGATGGGTCGAGGGGGCCATGTTCGCCTCCCAAGCTGACCGGTTCAGACCTATTCCGGACCTGTCAGGCTATCGGCTTCCCTTTCTGAAAAATATGTATATCTGTTCCTCTAACATGCATTCCGGAGGTGGCATCGCTCGGGGTTCGAGTTACAACTGCTTCAAAGTTATCGCAGAAGATTTCAAACTAGAAAAAATCTGGGAGAAGAAGGGGAGAGCCTATTAACAAAATGTCAAATGACAAAACCCAAATGCCAAATGAATGTCAAAATCCAAAACTAGAAACTTTTATCATTTGAGCTTTGGATTTGATTTGAACTTTGAGCTTTGACATTTGACATTTTCACTCAGCTTAGTCGAATTGCGCGCTTCGAATTTGCTGGGATCACGCCAAAAGTCTGCTACAGAACGCTTGGAGGAACAAAGTAATGAGACTAAGTGACAAGGTAGCAATCGTGACAGGAGCTGCAAAGGGCCTTGGGAGGGAATTCTCCATTGGCATGGCAAAGGAGGGGGCTAAGATCATGGCGGTAACCCGAAAAGATCTTGCCAACTTGGAGAGAACCGTG
>Ga0105095_10000645_pt1 | contig 17234 bp, 14 predicted proteins | sample PPLLak2March2015_2_FD_79180 | JGI IMG/M metagenome (GOLD analysis project Ga0105095, IMG submission 79180) | Freshwater sediment microbial communities from Prairie Pothole Lake near Jamestown, North Dakota, USA - PPLs Lake P8 Core (3) Depth... | ecosystem: Environmental > Aquatic > Freshwater >...
CGACGAGGTGCGGGCCTTCCTCGACAGAGCCGAGGCACAGCTCCTCGAGGTCTGGCAGAACGAGGAGAGGGCGAGCTGGGTGCAATCGACCTACATCACCTATGACACCGACATCCTGGCGGCGGGGGCGGCGGAAAGGGCGACGGCGCTCTCCGTAACCCTGGCGAAGGAAGCGGCGCGGTTCCAGGGACTCGATATCCCCGAAGATATCCGGCGGAAGCTCCTTCTTCTGCGACTCGCGATCGTGGTTCCGGCGCCCGGCGATCCCGCCAAGACGAAAGAGCTCGCGGCGCTCCAGACGGGGATGGAGAGCGCCTACGGGCGAGGGAAGTATTGCCCGGAAAGCTTGAAGGGGGAGTGCTGGGACCTCCCCGCGATGGAGAGGGTCCTCGCGGAGAGCCGCGACGCCAAGATCCTCCTCGACGTCTGGCAGGGATGGCACTCGGTCGCGGCGCCTCTTCGCAAGGACTACGTCCGCTACGTGGAGCTCGGAAACGAGGGCGCGCGGGAGCTCGGGTTCGAGGACCTCGGCGCGATGTGGCGCTCGAAGTACGACATGCCCCCGGAAGAGTTCGCGAAAGAGCTCGACCGGCTCTGGGAGCAGGTGAAACCGCTCTACGTTTCGCTTCACGCCTACGTGCGCCGGCGTCTGGTCGAGACCTATGGAAAGGACCTGGTTCCCCCGGACGGTCCCATCCCCGCGCATCTCCTCGGAAACATGTGGGCCCAGCAGTGGGGAAACGTCTATCCGCTGGTCGCGCCCGAGGACGCGGACCCCGGCTACGACCTCACCGAGCGCCTGAAGACGAAGGGAATCGAGCCCCTCGAGATGTTCCGCTACGGCGAGCAGTTCTTCCTCTCGCTCGGCTTCGCACCTCTGCCGCAGACGTTCTGGGAGCGGTCGCTCTTCGTCCAGCCACAGGACCGCGACGTCGTCTGCCACGCGAGCGCCTGGAACATCGACGGCAAGGACGACCTCCGCATCAAGATGTGCACCAACGTCACCGGCGAGGACTTCGTCACCATTCATCACGAGCTCGGGCACAACTTCTACCAGCGGGCCTACAACCATCTCTCGCCCCTCTATCGCGACAGCGCCAACGACGGCTTCCACGAGGCCATCGGCGACACCGTGGCGCTCTCGATGACCCCGCTCTATCTGAAAGAGCTCGGGCTCATCGAGACCGAGCCTCCCCCCTCGAAGGACATCGGTCTCCTCCTCCAGATGGCGCTCGACAAGGTCGCGTTCCTTCCGTTCGGCCTTCTCGTCGATCAATGGCGGTGGAAGGCGTTCTCGGGAGAGGCGCCCCCGGAACGCTACAACCAGGTGTGGTGGGAGCTCCGGGAGAAATACCAGGGAGTCGCGGCGCCGCTCGCGCGCAGCGAGCAGGACTTCGATCCCGCGGCCAAGTACCACGTGGCCGCGAGCGTTCCCTACTCCCGTTACTTCCTCGCCCACATCCTCCAGTTCCAGTTCCACCGCGAGCTCTGCAAGGTCGTCGGGTACGAGGGCCCGCTCAACCGATGCACCATTCACGAGAACAAGGAGGCGGGGGCGAAGCTCGAAGCCATGCTGAAGATGGGGATGTCCCGCCCCTGGCCCGAGGCGCTCGAGGCGATGACCGGCGAACGGAAAATGGACGCGACCGCCATCCTCGAGTACTTCGCCCCCTTGCAGGCCTGGCTCGACGAGCGCAACCAGGGGCACCCCACCGGTTGGTAAGACTGGTAGAATAACTCCCCTCTTCCGTGCTCCAGAACCTCCGAAACCTCTTCCGCTACCGTGTGCTCATCCAGAGCCTCGTCGTCCGCGAGCTCAAGGCCCGCTACCGCGGCTCGGTTCTCGGATTCTTCTGGTCTTTCATCAACCCGCTCCTCCAGCTCCTCATCTACTGGTTCGTTTTCACTCACATCCTGCCCACGGGGCGGGAAGTCATGGGGATGTCGCCGTACACGCTCTTCCTGTTCACCGGAATCCTTCCGTGGACCTGGTTCAGCTCCTCGGTCCTCGAGTCGTCCTCGATCCTCATGACCGGCGGAAACCTGATCAAGAAGATCCTGTTCCCCGCGGAAGTGCTTCCCATCGTGGTGGTCCTTTCGAACCTCGTACATTTCCTTCTCGGACTTCCGATCCTCCTGGCCTTCCTCCTCTACTACGGGAAGATCCAGCTTTCGATCCTCCTGTTTCCCGCGGTGGTTCTCCTGCAGCTGGTCTTCACTCTAGGGGTCTGTCTCTTCGTCTCGGCGCTCGCCGTCCACTTCCGGGACGTCGCCAACATCATCGCGAACGTGATGATGCTCTGGTTCTTCGGAAGCCCGGTGATTTACTCTTACTTGAACGTCTCGCCCTCGATCCAGCGCTTCCTGAACTACAACCCCATGACGCACATCCTCGTCGGGTACCACCAGACGCTCTTCACCGGCTCTCTCGGGCATTGGCCGTGGCTCCTGGTCATGGTCCCGGCGTCGGTAGTGACCTTTCTCGTGGGGTACACTTTCTTCGATCGATTGAGGGAAACCTTCGCCGAGGAAGTCTGAAAACCGGGAAGAACGCAAAGGCGCAAGGAAGAAATACAAGACGGACGGGATAAGGGGAGATGGGGATGAAATCCAACCGTGTTGCGCCCTTGCGCTCCTTGGCGCCTTTGCGTTTCTTCCGATTCCCGGGCCACTGAAGACCACATTATTATGGGCATCGCCATCCAGGTCTCGGACCTTACCAAGATCTACCAGCGGTATAGCCACCGGAAGCAGTTCCGGACGCTGAAGAGCGCTCTTCTCCGCGGGAGCCTCCTCCAGGAGCTCAAGCCCGACGAGCGGTTCCTCGCTCTCGAGGGGGTCACGTTCAACGTGCGCGAGGGGACGACGTTCGCCGTCATCGGCCGTAACGGCTCGGGGAAATCGACTCTCCTCAAGGTCATCGCCGGAATCTCGAAGCCGAGCTCCGGCACGGTCAAGGTGAACGGGCGCATCTCCGCCCTCATCGAGCTCGGCGCCGGATTCCATCCCGAGATCACCGGCCGGGAGAACATCTTCATCAACGGCATCATGCTCGGGCTCACCAAGCGCGAGATCGAGGAGCAGTACGAGGCGATCGTCGCCTTCGCCGAGCTCGAGGACTTCATCGAGGCGCCGGTCAAAACGTACTCCTCGGGGATGTACATGCGGCTCGGCTTCGCCGTCGCCATCCACGTGAACCCGGACGTGCTCCTCATCGACGAGGTCCTCGCGGTCGGCGACGAAGCCTTCGTGCACAAATGCCTCGACAAGATCAGCGAGTTCCGACGACGGGGAAAGACCATTCTCCTCGTGACCCACAGCCTCGGGCTCGTGGAGAAGATGGCGGACGAGGCCCTCTGGATCGACCGATCGCGGCTTCAGATGCGCGGCGACCCGAAGAAAGTCGTGGATGCCTATCTCGCTCAGGTGACGCAGCACGAGGAGGAGGCGCTCACCGCCGCCGAGGCGAAGACCGTGGCGGAGTTCGAAGCGCCGCGGCTCAAAGACGCGGGAAATGGGAGCGAGGTCGAGCCCACTTCCGCGTTCGCGCGCGAGCGGGGGCGGTGGGGCTCGCGGGAGGTTGAGATTCAGGAAGTCTCCTTTCTCGACTCGACCGGGAGCGCGAAGCACGTCTTCGCGACCGGCGAGCCGGTCGTAATCCGGCTCAAGGTCTCGAGCACCGGGACCATCGAGGACTTCGTTTTCGGGGTCGCCATCTTCAACGCCGACGGCATCTGCTGCTACGGCACCAACACTCACCTCGAGGAGTTCACTCCGGTCCGGCTCTCGGGAGCGGGAGAGGTGCGGTTCGTCATTCCCGAGCTCCAGCTCATCGAGGGGACGTACTTTCTCGATGTGGCCGCTCACCAGAGGGATGGCTACCCCTTCGACTACCACCGGGCGCTCCACCAGTTCCGGGTTCAGTCGAAGCTGAAGGACGTCGGCGTCTATCGGCCGCACCACCGCTGGGAGTTCACGGGAGACGTCCGCCTCGAGCCTCCCCCGAGGGAGAAGACCACGACGTGAGCCTTTCGAAGATCAAAGGCCGCGGTGAAATGGCGGCCGAGAGAAGAAGACTTCGCGAACGCGGCGTGAGCCTGGTATTCACCAACGGCTGTTTCGACCTCCTCCATCCGGGGCACGTCCGCTACCTCCAGGAGGCGAAGAGCCTGGGCGACCGGCTGGTGGTCGCGGTGAACGGCGACGAGACCGTGGCCCGGCTCAAAGGTCCCGGCCGTCCGCTGACGCCTCTCCCCGAGCGCATGGAGATCCTGGCCGCCCTCGCCTGCGTCGACTACGTCGTCGCCTTCGAAGAGGAGACCCCGTTCGAGATCATCGAGGAGATCGTTCCCGACGTTCTCGTCAAGGGCGGAGACTGGACTCCCGATCGCATCGTGGGCCGCGAGAGGGTGGAACGGGAGGGTGGCAGGGTCCTCTCCCTCCCCTACGCGCCAGGCTACTCCACTTCGGGCATCCTCTCGCGAATCGTCGAAACACTCGGTCCGAAATCCCCATGACCGAGCGGGGTCCGAGCTCTCTCGACCGCGCTCTCGACGGCTCCGAGGTCCTCGAGATCGCGCGGGTCACGCCGCCGGCGCGGGTCTCGGGCCTGATGGGGCCGGCGCGCTCGCTGGTCGAAGCGGTTCTCGCCTCCCGATCCGGCCTTCGCCCGGAGGGCTCCGGCCAGGCCCGCCGAAGCCCGGCGGAGGCGGCCGGACCGGTGGTGGTCGTCGTCCCGGACGAAAGGCGCCTCCCATCGGCGGTCTCCGACCTCGCGTCGTTCCTGCATGCGCTCGGGAGCGAACGCGAAGTCCTGCCGTTTCCCGCGTTCGCGCTCGACCCCTACCGGGGCCTGTCCCCTCACCTCGACGTGGTCTCTGCGCGCCTCAAGGCGCTGGCGGCGATTCTCGCGCGGGAGGAGGTCGTCGTGGTCGCGAGCGCGCCCGCGGTTCTCTATCGCACCGCGGAGCCCTCGGTGTTGCGAAGCTCGATCCGTTCTCTCCGACCGAAGGATATCGTCGACCCGCTGGAGCTCGAGCGCTTCTTCATCCTCGGGGGATACCGGTACGAAGACCCGGTGACGACTCCGGGAGACTTCACCAGGCGCGGCGGGATCCTCGACGTCTTCCCGCCCGCGTCGGAATGGCCCGTCCGGCTCGAGCTCATCGGCGACGAGATTGAGGAGATCCGGACGTTCGACCCCGAGAGCCAGCGCGCGCGGGAGACGCTCGCGGAAGCGACCCTGGGACCCGCGAGCGAGTGGCCGGTCTCGGAGGAGCATCTTTCGGCTCTCGGGGGAGACGACGCTCTGGCCCGGGCCGGGGTTGGGTTCCTGCTTCCCATTCTGCCGCGGTACCGGGCGAGCCTGTTCGACTACCTGGGGCCGGGCGATCTTCTCATCGCCGAGGAACCGGCCTCGATCGCTCATGCGGCCGAGGCCGAGTGGGAGCGGGTTCTCGTGAGCTACAGCGAGGGCGACGACATGGATCGCTCGCGGTACGCAGAGCCGGCACAGCTCCTCATGGATCTCCGCGAGCTCGAATCCCGGATCGAAGAGCGGGCGGTGAGCCTGCGGGAGATGGGCATCCTGGGAGAGGACACCCATCACCTGTCGACCCAGATCCTTCCCTCGTACCGCGGGAGAGTGTCGGAGTTCCTGGGCGAAGTGCGCGCGCGGCTCGACTCCGGCCAGCACGTCCGGGTCTTCGCCGGCGGGGAAGGTATGGCAGAGAGGTGCGTCGAGCTCTTCACCGAGGCGGGCATCGCCGCCGGGCGTGCCGCCGAGGACCCCACGGGTGTGGTTCATCTGGAGCTGGGCTCTCTCTCGCAGAGCTTCGCGGTCCCTTCCTTGTCGCTCGCGGTCTTCACCGCCTCCGACGTCTTCGCCGATCCGCCCCGGCCCGCCGCCCGCCGCACCCTCAAGCTCGGGCGGTTCCTTTCGGACTTCCGGGACCTGAAGGTGGGCGACTACGTCGTCCACACCGACCACGGCATCGGCGTCTTCGTCGGGCTCTCGAAGTTGGAGGAGCCCCAAGCCCCAGCGCAGCGCGAGCCGCAGGCGAGTCGCGACCTGCCTTCGCAACGCTTCGGCGGGTCCGCCGAAGCCCGAAGGGCGGAGGCGGAAGCGAGAGCCGTGGGGGTGCCGCCTTCGTCCCGAAGGGACATCGGCGAGCGTGGCCGCAGCGAAAGCGAAGGCCCGGGGCGGAACGGCACTGATAGAAGCGGAGGTGGTGAGCTGGTCGCTATCGAGTACCTTGGCGGCGACAAGCTCTACGTTCCCGTCGATCGTCTGGATCTCTTGGAGAAGTATTCGAGCTCCGAGGGAAAGAAGCCGCGGCTCGACAAGCTCGGGGGGACTGGATGGGAGCGGGTCAAGAAGCGCGTTCGCAAGTCGATGCGCGACATGGCGCAGGAGCTCCTCAAGCTCTATGCCCAGCGCAAGGCCGCCCCCGGATTCGCCTATTCCCCGGACAACCCGTGGATGCGGGAGTTCGAGGGCCTCTTCGCCTTCGAGGAGACGCCCGATCAGAAGCAGGCGATCGAGGACGTCAAGCGGGACATGGAAACGCCGTCTCCCATGGACCGGCTCATCTGCGGCGACGTCGGCTATGGAAAGACGGAAGTCGCGATGCGCGCCGCCTTCAAGGCGGTCTCCGACGGAAAACAGGTGGCGGTCCTGGTCCCGACGACGGTCCTCGCGTCGCAGCACATGGCGACGTTCCAGGAGCGCTTCGCCCCGTTCCCGGTGCGGATCGAGATGCTCTCCCGTTTCCGGAGCCGCAAGGAGCAGTTGGCGGTCCTCGATGACCTGGCGGCGGGGAAAGTCGACATCGTCATCGGGACCCACCGCCTGCTGTCGAAGGACGTTCTGTTCTCCGACCTGGGTCTCCTCGTGGTCGACGAAGAGCAGCGGTTCGGCGTCTCGCACAAGGAGAGACTCAAGGCGCTGCGCCACGGCGTGGACGCCCTGACCCTCACCGCCACGCCCATCCCGCGCACGCTGCACATGTCTCTCTCGGGGATTCGCGATCTCTCCGTCATCGAGACCCCGCCCAAGGATCGGATGGCGATCCAGACGCATATCGCCAGGCTCGACGCCAAGGTGCTTTCGGAATCGATCCGCTACGAGCTCGGCCGCGGCGGCCAGGTGTACTTCGTTCACAACCGCGTCGGCTCGATCTATTCCATGGCGAGCTACCTCAAGCGCCTGGTGCCCGAGGCCCGCATCGTCGTCGGCCACGGCCAGATGAAGGAGCACGAGCTCGAGGGCGTCATGCTCTCGTTCATTCGTGGAGAGTTCGACATCCTGGTCTCGACCACCATCATCGAGAACGGGCTCGATATTCCCCTGGTGAACACCCTCATCGTGAACCGGGCCGACCGCTACGGCCTCTCGCAGCTCTATCAGCTGCGCGGACGCGTGGGCCGCTCGAACCGGCGCGCCTATGCCTACCTCCTGGTCCCGGAGGAGACGCACCTCACGCCTATCGCCCGCAGGCGTCTCGCCGCCATCCGCGAGTTCTCCGAGCTCGGGGCCGGCTTCCGCATCGCCGCGCTCGACCTGGAGCTCCGCGGCGCGGGAAACCTTCTCGGAGGCGAACAGCACGGCCACATCGACGCGGTGGGCTTCGACCTCTATTGCCGTCTTCTCGACGAAACGGTTTCGGAGCTCGAGACGGGCGAGCCCGCCGCCTCCTCGCGGGCGAACCTGAACCTTCGCATCGAGCTCCGGATCCCCGAAGACTTCATCCCCGACATGAATCAACGGATGTCGATCTACAAGCGGGCCTCCTCCGCGAGGGATCGGGAGACTCTCGTGCGGCTTCAGGACGAGACGCGGGACCGCTACGGTCCCCTCCCCGAGCGCCTCCTGCAGTTTTTCGAGTATGGAAGGCTCCAGGTGCTTGCGAACGATGTCGGTCTCGCCGCCATCGAGCGCGAGCGCGGGAAGATCGCGTTCCGCCTGGCCCCCGGCTCCAGGCTCTCGCCCGTGAATCTCGCGCGGCTCGCCACGGGCATCGACGAGGCGGCGGTCGCCGCCGAAGGGGAGACGGCGGTCCTCCGGGTTCCGCTTCCCACGGGGAGCGAGGCGACCGAGGTCCTCACCACCGTCCGCGAAGTTTTGCTTCGCCTCGACCGCTACTCTAAGATGACCTAGGAAAACGCCAACCCGAATCGGGTGAAGTCATGCCGGCGAAGCTCGCCTCTATCGTCACCTTTCTCTCGCTCGTGGGCTGCGCCCAGGAGCTTCCCCCGGAGTCCCGGGTGGTTCTGGAGATTGCCGGACGGCCGGTCACTTTGGGGGAATTCGACCGGTTCATCCGCATGTCGGTTCAGCAGGAGTCACCGGTCCTGTCCTCCGAAGTGATGGCGGCGCTGTTCGAACAGTTCGTCGAAGAGCAGCTCCTGCTCCGCGCCGCGGACGACGCCGGGATACGCGCCGACCCGAAGGTCGTGGCGCAGCGGATGGCGGCGCTCCGGACCGTTCCCGAAGCGGACGGCTCGCAGGCCACTTCGTCTCCAGTCGAAATTCGAACCAGCGACGACGCCCTGGCCGAGAACCTGGAGAAACAGGTACGGATCGAAAGGCTGGTCTCCGCCGAGGCGCTGGCGGCAGTCGAGATCGAGGAAACAGAAATCGCGGACTACTACGATTCGCATCGTGAAGACTTCGTCAGGCCGGAAACGGTGGACGTCTCCCAGATTCTGGTCGAGACCGAGGAGCTGGCGCGGGAGCTGCGGGCGACGCTGGTCGCCCGGGGGGCCGAGTTCGAGGACGTGGCCCGGGAGCACTCCCAGGGGCCGGAGGCGAGCCGCGGAGGAAACCTCGGGTCCTTCGCCCGGGGCGAGCTCCCTCTGAGCTTCGACGCCGAGGTCTTCGCCCTGGCGCCGGGCGCGATTTCCGAGGTGGTCCCGACGGACTTCGGGTTTCACCTGTTCCGGGTGAACTCGCGCACCGAGGAGCAGCCGCTGTCGCTCGACGATGTGCGCGAGGCGGTGCGGGTGGAGCTCCTGCGGGAAGAGAGCGAGCGAGCCATGAAGCGCTACGTCTCCGAGCTCGAGAAGCGCTACCCGCTCACCGTGCATCATCAGCATCTGAGCTTTACCGTCGCCCGTTCCGACGAGAGCGCGGCCATGGAGAAGAGTCGATGAAATCTCGGATTTTCTGGGTTCACGTCCCGGCGGCGCTGATCGCCGCCGGGATCGCCTCCGCGGAGACGGTGGAGCGCATTGTCGCGAAGGTCAACGGCAAGATCATCACGCTGTCTCAGCTCGAGGAAGAGGTGCGAACGACCCTCGAGAGGCTCGGCCCCGCGCCGACACCCGAGGAAGAGCAGGCGCGGCTTTCGCAGCTCCGGCCGGAGACGCTGAACCGGATGATCGACAACATGCTCGTTCTCCAGGTCGCGGAGGAAAGAGGCCTCAGGGTTCCCGCGCGCTTCTTCGAGGAGTGGAAGAAGAACGTGATGGATCAGATGAAGCTCACCTCCGAGGAGGAGTTCGTGCGCCAGGTCGAGCTCCAGGGCGCGAGCGTCGAGACCATCCGTAGACAGTTCGAGGAAAGCCTTCTCCTCCAGGAAGTGCGGCGCATGGAGGTCGACAGCAAGGTCTCGGTGTCGGAGCCCGAGATCGGAGAGCGCTACCGGGAGCACATCGCCGAGTACACCGAGCCGGCGAAGATCCGGCTCCGCGAGATCGTGGTGAAGTTCGACTCCGCCACCGAGGTCGATCAGGGGCAGAAGGCCCGGCGTCTGCTGCAGGAGATCCGTCAGGGCGCCGACTTCGCCGAGGTGGCGCGCATGCACTCCGAGTCGTCCTCGCGGGAAGCCGGCGGGGATCTCGGCTTCTTCGAGAAGGGAGAGCTCACCGACGCTCTCGAGAAGGCGGCCTTCGCCCTTTCTCCGGGTGAAGTGAGCGACGTCATCCGGATGGAAACGGCGTTCTACGTGATCCGCGTCGAGGAGAAGGTGGATGAAAAGGTGAAGACCCTCGAGGAAGTGCGGAGCGAGGTCGCCGACGCCATCTTCCAGGAGAAGATGAACACCCAGCTGGAGAGGTACATCCAGCAGCTGCGCGAGCGGGCGATCGTCGAGATCAAGCCCTGAGAGTCGACGTCTTCTTGAAGGCCTCCCGCCTGGTGAAGCGGCGCGCGCTCGCGAAGGAGCTCTGCGACGAAGGCGCGGTGCTCGTGAACGGCCGCCCCTCCCGCGCCGGCAAAGAGCTCGCGCCGGGCGACGAGGTGACGTTGAACCTCCGGAATCGGCTGCTGTCCGTCGCCGTCGCGGAGCTTCCGTCGGAGAAGCGCGTTCCTGCTTCCGGCGCGCGCGATCTGTACAAGGTGATACGCGACGAGAGACGCGGAGACGAGCGTGAAATCGACTGACCGGACCGACGTCGGTCTCAAGCCGCTCTCTCTCGCCGGGGGTGCTTTGCGCATCGAGACCCCCCTGGTCCTGGCGCCTCTCGCGGGCCATACCGACCGCGCTTTCCGGGGTCTCGTGAGAGAGCTTGGCGGCGTAGGGCTGGTGGTGACGGAGATGGTGAGCTCGGAAGGTCTCACCCGGGGGAGCGAGCTCTCGAGGGAGCTCGCGGGCGTCAGCCCGGACGAGAGGCCCGTGGGAGTCCAGATCTTCGGCTGCGACCCCGAGCGGATGGGGGATGCGGCGTCGATGGTCGAGGACATGGGAGCGGACCTGGTCGACGTCAACATGGGCTGCCCGGTGCCCAAAGTGACCCGAACGGGATCGGGCGCGGCCCTGATGAAGGACGAGGTCCGCGCCGGCGCTCTGATCGAGAAGATGGTGAAGCGGTCGAAGATTCCCGTCACGGTCAAGATCCGATCGGGATGGGACTCGAGCTCCATCAACGCCCCCCAGTTCGCTCGGATGCTCGAGTCGGCGGGTGCATCCGCCATCACCGTTCATCCGCGCTGTCGCAGCGAGCACCACCGCGGCGAGGCTGCCTGGTCGGTCATCCGGGACGTGAAGCGGGCCGTCTCGATTCCCGTCGTCGGGAACGGCGACGTGCGGTGTCCTTCGAGCGCGCGCAGCATGATCGAGCTCACCGGCGCCGACGGCATCATGATCGGCCGAGGCGCGCTTCAAAATCCCTGGGTGTTCCGGCAGATCGCGACCGGCTCCGCCGAAGCCCCGGGTGTCGACGACTACCGGCGCATGTTCGAGCGGTTCGTCGCGCTCCTCCGCGAGCACCGGCCCGAGAGACTGGTTCTCAATCGAGTGAAAGCCTTCGTCGGCTGGGTTACCAAGGGGCTCGCCTCCGGGGCCAGGCTCCGCGAGGGCGTCTACGGCGCCAAGAGCGTCGACGAGGCGCTCAAGGTCTTCGAAGAGTACTTCGATCAGAGGAACAGATAGCTTCGGTAGAACTGCTCCGCCATCACTCGAAGCTCGACGGCGAAAGACGCGAGCAGCGCGAGAGAGGAGCGCCGCCGCCACGATGCGCTTTCTGACGGAGCATGCCAGTACCCCCGACCGGAGCGCGAGGAGCGCCGCCGCCCAGTAGCGATCTTTCTGATACTGGAACCGATCGATGAACCGGTGGCGGAGGACTGAGGCGCCCTCCAGAGCCCCTGGGTGTTCCGCCAAATCGCCACCGGCTCCGCGGAAGCGCCGGCGCGCGCCGGGCTACTCCATTGATCGCCGAGAACACTTCCGCTTAACATGACGATATTGCGTTCTGGTACTCTTATGTCCCCGACTCGTTCCGGATTTCTTTTCGCCGCGTGGCTCCTCGCCCTTGTCGAAGGCACGCACCCGAGCCGGGCGCTCTCTCCCCCACGCCAACGCGCCGGCCCGGAATGGAAAGCAGAAGTTCCACGCACCTGGGACGATGATGCGGTGAAGGATCTCGAGGTGCCTCTGGCGGATCCGGCGGCGTCGCCTCGACACGTCCCTGCGAGCTACTACTATCGGATGCCGGTAAGACCGATCTATCGGAGCTATCCTGTCTACCACCCGGACCGGCAGCCGGGAGGCTATTTGGAGCGGCTGGTGGAGAAGGAGCCCGAGATCGCCTTCGACGCGGCCCGTTTGACGACGAAGCAAGACTGGATCGAGGCTGGCGCCGTCGTCTTCGAAGCACCCATCGAGCTCGTATCGGAGGGCCATCAGCTCTTCTCGGCGGTCCGGAATCGACAGTGGTACGAAGATCTGCAGATACCGGTGACGAAGGACGGCGTGCTCCCGTTCGTTCACTGGGTAGTTCGGGAGAAAGGTCGGGTCGAGCTCGGTATCAGCAGCTGCGCGATGTGTCACACCCGTGTTATGCCCGACGGTACCGCACTCAAGGGAGCGCAGGGGAACTTCCCCGATGACCGCTCCTTCGCCTGGGAAACTCGAATCGCCGCGGCGCGGGCCGCGGACGAAGCCGAGTTCGTCGCCGAAGCACGAGCGGAGTTCGGACGACCTTACCTCGCACCATGGGTTCCGCACGACCACAACGCCAAAACTCAACGAATGACGGTTGCAGAGCTCGCGACCGCGCTCGAGGCCATCCCCCCCGGCGTTTGCGCGAGACAAGGGTCCAGCATTTTCTACCCCCCCAGGATCCCTGACCTGATTGGGGTCCAGGACCGTGGCTACCTCGATGCGAGCGGCCTCGTGAGGCACCGCTCCATCGGAGATTTGATGCGATATGCGGCGTTGAACCAGGGACTCGACTCCCTCTCCGAATACGCGGGCTACCGGCCCGTGGGCGAGCTGCCCGATCCCGAATCCGAGAGCCGGTACAGCGACGATCAGCTCTACGCTTTGGCGCTCTACGTCTATTCGCTCGAGCCTCCTCCCAATCCGAATTCGAAGAGTGCGCTCGCGGCCCGGGGCGAAGCGGTCTTCCTCGCGAGCGGTTGCGGCGGCTGTCATACCCCGCCGCTGTACACGAACAACCGCCTGACACCTGCGAGCGGCTTCGTCGTGCCGGACGAGCACCTTCGTCGATTCGATGTGCTGGAGGTCTCGGTCGGCACCGATCCGCATCTCACTCGCTTCACTCGACGAGGCACGGGTTATTACAAAGTGCCGTCACTCCAAGGTGTCTGGTACCGCGGCCCCTTCGGCCACAACGGTGTGGTCGCGACGCTGGAGGATTGGTTCGATGCGCGCCGAATCGACGACGACTACGTCCCCACCGGATTCCGCGGGGTCGAAGGCGTTGGCGAACCGGTCTCTGCGGGAGGCCACGAGTTCGGCCTCGAGCTCTCTGCACCGGACAAGCAGGCGCTCATCGCATTTCTCAAAACGCTTTAGGCCCGAGCCGCGACTTCAAGCGACTCCGTCCGGACGGAGTCGTTCAATTGAAACGGGAACGGAAAAGCCTCTACCATGAGCCGGATTTTTCATTTCCCATTCAGGGGGTCGAATCATGCGCTCTCTCGTCGCGAGTCTCGCCATAGTCTTTTTCGCCTCCGCTTCCCACGCCGACGTTCGCTCGGAGATCGAGGCGGCAAATCGCCTGTTCGAAGCCGCAGTGGCGAAAGGAGATGGAAACGCGATCGTCGGCCTCTACACCGCGACCGGCCAGGCCCTTCCGGCGGGATCCGAGGCTGTCAGCGGTGCGCCTGCGATCGGCAAATTCTGGCAGGGTGTCTTCGACTCGGGGGTCAAGGGCGCGCGCCTGAAAACGCTCGAGGTGGAATTCATGGGCGACAGCGCCCACGAAGTGGGCCAGTACGAGCTCCTGGACGCGGCCGGCAAGACGCTCGACCACGGGAAGTACGTGGTCATCTGGAAGAAAGAGGGCGGCCGCTTCAAGCTGCACCGCGACATCTGGACCACCAGCGTGGTCCCCGCGAAGTGACCCCTACGCGAGAAGGCTGAGCGTCGCTCGATAGCTGCGAGCCGTCTCCCGATCCTGCAGGTGCATGGCGTACGCGCGCCGGGATGCTCGCCTCGGAGCTCCTCGCGGCGCGGGCGGCCTTCATATCTCCCGGCGTCGTCGCGATCGACGAGCCGGGCTACCCTTTTCCCGAAGGCTTCCTGGTCCCCGACCCCGACGGACACCTCCTGCAGGTGATGCAGGCTGTAACCGACAACTCGGCTCCGGTCTGCCTCGTCGAACTTTATTTCGTCTATTGCTAATAGTTAGTCTTTAGGGTAAGAATTGGGCCAATGAATCGGTCGGCGCCTTCTCTCGAAGAGATCGAGGCAGTCTTCATGGCGCTCTCGCACGAAGCCCGACGGCATATCCTGCTCATCCTGAGTCACCTCGGGGGCGAGCTTCCGTCGGGTTACCTCGCGAAGCGGTTCCAGCACAGTTGGCCCACAACGACGCGCCACCTCGGTGTGCTCGAACGGGCTGGACTCGTCGAGGTGCGCCGCCAGGGGCGCAGCAGCCACTACCGAGTCAATCGCGAGCGTCTATCGCACGTCGCCGGGAGCTGGCTGGACAATTTTCAGCCGCCGACGCCGGAGCGGAAATGGGTCTCGTCGGGCCCCAAGTCCACCCGCGAGCTCGCCGACCGGAACATCGGCAAAACCGCCCCTCCCAAATCGAAAGGAAGGAAACGATGACCGCTGCAGGTAAGACCGGCACTCCCAGAATCTTCCGCATCACCCTCGAGGTCTCGAACATCGAGGAGGCCGCGGCGTTCTACGCCAAGCTCCTCGGCACGGAGGGCGAACGCCACCCCGGCTCCCGTCATTACTTCGATTGCGGTGGCGTGATTCTCGCGGTCCTCGACCCGACGGCCGGCGGGCTGCCCCCGACACCTGGGCCGAAGTCGCTCTACTTCGCAGTCTCCGACATCGAAGCGGTGCACGGCCGCGCCGCCGGCCTCGGAGCACTGGCTCCGTACAAGGTGCACGGTCAGAGCGCCGAGGCGGTGACGAAGCGTCCATGGGGGGAGCGCTCGTTCTACGTCGTCGACCCGTGGGGCAACGACCTGTGCTTCGTGGAAGAGGGAACACTCTACACATGAAACAGGAAATGCGATTCGAGGCTGACTTGTTCGAGGGGCACAAATCCGTCACGGCCGTCCTCGTGCCCTTCGATCCGGAGAAGACCTGGCGGCGCAGACCGGTGCGCCTCGACCCGCGACGAGACGGCTGGCTCGTGAAGGGGACTGCGAATGGGACGCCCTTCGAGGGCTATGTCGGATATCGCTGGAAGCGGTTCTTTCTGATCATCGACGACGAGCTCCGGAAGGCCGCGAAGCTTTCGATCGGCGATTCGGTCTCGATGGTCATCGAGCCAACCGAATCGGCGAGCGCACTCGCTGCCGCGAGAGAGCAATCGCGGGTGACCACCGCCCCGAAGAAGGGCCGCCCGGATGCAATCGATCCGGAAGCAGGCAGAGAGCGACGCCGACCCGCAAAGCCCGCTCCCAAACGACGAAGGTGACTCCGGTAGACTCGCCACGTGAAGGCGCTCGACAAGCGCGACGTTCTGGAAAAGCTCCGCTAGGCGCTGCGGCGCGAGGTCACGGTACTCGAGGCGTCCGCGCGGAGCGCGCGCGAAGGCGCGACGCACGAGGAAGCGAAACCCGAAGACGACAAGGACAATGGACCTGCTCACGGTCTTCGAAGAGTATTTCGATCAGAGGAACAGATAGCTTCGGTAGAACTGCTCCGCCATCACTCGAAACTCGACGGCGAAAGACGCGAGCAGCGCGAGAAGAAGCGCCGCCGCCAGGATGCGCTTTCTGACGGATCCGGCGAGTACCCCCGACCCGAGCGCGAGGAGCGCCGCCGCCCAGTAGAGCTCTTTCTGATACTGGAACAGATCGACGAACAGGTAGCGGAGGGCGTACGCGATCACGGCTGAAAGCGCCCAGGCGACGTACAGGAGCCGCAGAGGAGAAGGGTCGAGACGCCGCAGGGCGAGGGCGAGGCCGAGAACGCCGGCGGCAATGAGGGGGATGCCGAGAAACGATCGCGCCCGCAGAACCGCCGAGCCGATGAGGTCCGACGCCGGGCTCGCGGCGCTCGCCGGGCTTTCCGCGCTCTCGGTGAGAACCGTGGTCGCGAGAGCGGCTACCGCCCTCGGGTGGTAGGCGAGAATCGAGAGACCGAGCGAGAGAATTCCCGCGAGGGCGAGGCGGAGCGCGTCGTTTCCGCTCCAGGACCCCCCAGTGATGCCGCGCCCGAAGAACCGCTCGCCGAGAGCGAGGCCGAGAGCGCAGCCCACGAGAAGACCCACGTGTACGAAGCCCGCGGTGTAGGCGGCGAGCGAGGCGGTCATCGCCAGGGTGGCGAGCGCGAACCGGCGGGCTCGGTCGAGCTTGAGGCTCAAAGCGGCGAGGGCGGCGACCGCGAGAAGGTCGAAGAAGCATCCGGCCACCGCGGAAAGCTCCAGAAGGAGGAGGCTTCGGGTGAGAGACGGCACCAGCAGGTACGCCAGGGCGGCGAACAGATCGGCGTTCGCGTGGGAAGTCAGCCGGCGCGCGAGGTAGGAAAGAGGCAGGAGCGCGAGCGTCGCGAACAGAGCGGCCGCGAGCTTCAGCCAGAGCTCGGGCGCGTGGTGAAGACGGTTTCCCAGATGAGCGGCGTAGTAGAAGAGGACCGGATAGGGAAAGACGCGGGCTTCGCCTCCCACCTGGGCGACTCCGACGTTGTGGGCGAGCTGGTAGTCGACGAGGCGGGAGCGAAAGTCCAGGGGGCCCCGGTGGTAGAGAAGCTCTAGAAGAGTTTCGTGAATGGGCCAGTCGAAGAAATAGAAGCTCGGATGGAACAGAAGGCTTGCTTTGAAGAGGAGGGCGACGAACAGGAGCGCGCGGAACGATGCGGTCTTCGCCGCGATCCGCGAGAATCCCACGAGGGCGAGCCCGAGCGAGGAGGCCCAGGGAAGGCGTGCCGCGAGGTGTACGAACGCGAACCCGTCGATGCGCGCGAGGATGGCGAGAGCGGCGAAGAGAAACGCCACCGCCGCGAGAGACGCCCTGGCTGAGAGCCCGGCGGCGGCGAAGGCGAGGTAAGTCAGCGCCCCCAGGAGACCCGCGGCGAGCGCGAGGCTGCGACTCGGGAGGATCCAGGCCGGCTGCCATCGGAGAGCGGACACTTCGATGGGCGCGTCGGCGCGCAGCCGCACGTGGGCCCGCGGACCCGAGTGGGGAATCTCGAACCGGAGCCCGCTAAAGCCACCGGACGGAGGTACCGTTGCCGAAACCGTCGTGCCGTCGTCGAATCGCAACGTGAGGCTCGCGGGCGCGCTCCCGCTCGAACGGGCGACGACTTCGAGCGTCCCGCCTTCCTGTATGAGGAGCGGCAGCGCCGCGCGCGCGC